>ERZ777305.3266-NODE-3266-length-11517-cov-4.711394_pt1 | contig 11517 bp, 15 predicted proteins | sample MGYA00374965_ERZ777305 | MGnify/ENA primary metagenome ERZ777305 (study PRJEB29328, sample SAMD00013331) | mouse gut metagenome | study: EMG produced TPA metagenomics assembly of the Metagenome analysis of fecal microbiota from mouse which was promoted...
TGCATTATACTTCTTTGAGAATTTGGTGTCAAGTTTTATTATACAACATCAGTAACTCGCTTTAGCTGCCGCGTATCATTAGTCGCTTTCAGTTCCTCGGCTTTGGCGTACATCTGCTCTTTGGAGGATATATTAAAGTCGCTGATAGTGCAAATCTGCTCAGATAAATAATTGATATTCGCGTCGTTTTTGAAAGCGTAGATCAGCTTGGGGTCGATTTTGCGCGGCTCAAGTCTGAATTGCTTAACAGCGATCATCATATTCATCACAGTAACGTGGAATTGCTTTTCAATCGCGTTAGCGGTCTTAAACTTCTCGCGGACAGCGTTCGAAAATATGTCGCGCTCGGCTATTCGCTGTTCAAGATTTTTCGGGAAATACGCCGCTCCTAATGTTTTTAGACGGACAAAGCGTTCCGCAAAGGGCGGCTTGACTGCTATGTACTTCCCGTTCTTGATTTGGTAGCCTCGCTCCCTCATCAGCCTAAACAAATCATCAAGGCTTTCCGAGCAGTAAACAAGGCGGTCAATATCAAGTTTGATCCTGTCGTGTACCCCCTCGAATTTCTTCGGCTTAAATGTTTCTGCAATCATTGCTGCTGTTTTCATCGCATAGTCGGGAATGTAAAGCGAAGTGTTTTCTTCTACGAACGGCACATTAGACTTTTCAAGCTCTGCGGCAACATACTGAAGTTTATCATCATCGAAAATCTCAAAAGCGACAAATTTCGCGCCGAGTTTTCGGGATAGTGATGATATTTTTTCATCGCGCTTTTGAATTTCCGAGCGCATAATGTCGTTTTGGTTTTTAATCAACTCTATCTCGTCGGACGTGAGTTCGGCGGGATTTTTCTTTTTCAGTTGGTTGATGTGTTCGTTGGTTTTTTGTATCTCGGCTTTTTGCGCTGCATAGTCTTTGTACTCGTCAACGGTCAGATGTTCGCGATGAACGTCCTTGACATCGCGGCTCAAATCGTGCTTGCGGAGTATTTCGGTCATTACTTCGCGCTCCTGTTCCTCCCAAGCCGACCACTCATTTTGCAGTCGATGAGTCGCCGTGAAACCCTGTTCCATTAACGCACCTTTCATTGACACCTTAACAGAAAGTCCGAGTTTAGCCTTGCGCGTTATGGGAACAAAATCAATATGCAAATGCGGCGTAGCTTCGTCCAAATGCATAACCGCATTAAAAACTTTAAGGTTTGGATTGCGCTGCTCAAAGTCACGCATATATTCATCTAACATCCGTCTTGCCTGTTCCCATTTACCAGACTTTAAGCCGCAGGTATCTACATCACCGAATTGTACGACTACTTCATAGAACGGCTTAACTCGATCGCTGTTCGCTATATGTTCGTAATAGTCCGCTATCTTACGGTCATTTCTTCTCTGCTTTGCGTTGTACTCGGCGAGAGCCTGTCCGAACAAATTATCATAAATTTCGCGAATGTCCTGTTGGCGGTAAACGATGTTATCTTGTGTGCGCTCTCCGTCCACATTGTTGGCGATAAAATCTCTGTTATTGTGACCAAGCACACCGTCATCGACACGAAAAGAAACAGATAGGCTTTTTGAATTTTGCCCGCTCAAATTAAACGACCACCTTTTTTTCATTTTGGATTTTGCCCGATTTTTTCTCCGAGCTTGAGAAAATGTTACCCGCCAATTCGGGAGCCTCAGTCAGGTAGGCTAAACTCAATAGCCTGCTTGACAATCATCAATTGTCAAGCAGGCATTTCGTCGGGGCAAATCCCCGAACCCCTTTTTGCTCCGATTTAAAAAATCGGGGCAAAATTGTAAATTCCGAAACGGACTTCACAATAAAAATCAATGCAAAATGTTGATGCGCCTAAAACCGTTGCGCCGAAAAAATAAAGCAAGGCTGAAAAAGAAAAAATATTTTTGCGCGCCTTTCATTGAAATCAAAAAAAGTTAATTGATGAGTTTGCCAGCTTTTTTATCGCGTCCACAGCTTGGTTCAAAATAATTTGGTATAGCGCACTCGCTATTGTGCTTGAAATACCCTCGTCGGAGCTTGATGTAATATCCGCAACATACTCATCAACCGAGGAATATCTGCACAGGTAACGACACACGGCGTTCAGAACGCTGCCATTGTACTCGCCCTCTAATTCGTAATCGTCCCCAATATCCTCATCAGCTTGTTCAAGCAAAAGATTTATAACCGACAGTCGGGTAGGGTTTTCTTTTTTAAGCCGCGCCAACATATTTACAGACTTGTCCGACAGACCAACGTAATCGCAAATGTTTTTCAGCTTTGGCACCTGCGTCCTTGCGTTGCTCCGTCCGATCAGATAGTCCGTTGTCACATTCAGAACCTCTGCCATTCTTGCCGCCGTTGCGATGTCGGGAAGTCTGTTCTGGTTTTCATAATAACCTATTGAGCTTTTAGAAACTCCGACCTCGTTTGCAAACGCTTCAATCGTTAATCCGCTCTCTTGTCTTAACTCTTTCAGCCGTGTGCTGAAAATCTCACCGTAATCATTCGACATTATTCTACTCCTCCTCAAAAAATCATAGACCATATTTGTGGAATTGCTTGACTTTTATCCACAGCGGTGATACAATCAAATTACAGCCACAATTATCACCGCCATAACAATTATATCACAATGGTGATGATTTGTCAAGGGCTGAAAAATATTTTTTGGAGGTGTACATTATGAAGAAGAATAGCGATGTCCGCAAGGCGGCAAGGAAGAACGGAGTGTATCTGTACGAAATAGCAGACACGCTCGGAGTTAGCGAGCCTACGTTTAACCGTTGGCTTCGCAAGGAAATGACCGAAGAACGAAAATCGGAAGCATTTAAGGCAATAGAAAAAATCGCGATACAAAAAGGGAAAGATGAAACAATGCAAGGCAATTCGGAAACGGGGGAACAGAATTTATAATATTTTGTATTGGGGGGTCTTAATGAAAAAGCCGAAAGCAAAAGTCATCGTCAAGCCGCATTACATAGGCACGGAGCAGCGCGGCAGAATTTTCAAGCGCGTGATCTCCGCCGAGGTTCAGCGAAAAATAAAGCTGCACGAAACCGCGGAATTATCCAAAAATACTTGACAAAATCCGACAATCGATGTATAATGATGATGTCAATTATACTCGGTTGTCCTTTTTGAAAGGAGTTATTTATGGGACAGCCAAAAATCTACAACACGGCATTATATCTGCGTTTGTCAAAGGACGACGGCACCGATGCCGATAGTTCCTCAATTCAGACACAGCGCGAAATGCTTACCCGTTACTGCCGTGAAAACGGCTTTATTATCGCGGATTATTACATCGACGACGGATATTCGGGCAAGAATTTTGAGCGACCGAGTTTCAAGCGTATGAAAAGCGATATCGAGGACGGGAAAATAAATTGCGTTATCACCAAAGACCTGTCCAGACTGGGAAGAAATCACATCGAAACGAGCATTTACATTGAGATGTATTTCCCCGAACACGGCGTTAGGTATATAGCGTTGACGGACGGTGTAGACACAGACAGCGGCGCGGCTATGGATATAACGCCGTTCAAGAACCTGCTGAACGATATGTATGTTCAGGATATTTCACGAAAGGTCAAGTCGGCGCTGTTAGCAAGGCAAAAGCAAGGGAAATTTATCGGAACAAAAGCGCCTTACGGTTATCAGAAAGACCCTGCCGACCACAATCATCTTATCATTGACGAGCGTTACGCTCCTGTGGTGCGGCAAATTTACGCAATGGCGCGTGACGGAAAAGGCATTATGCAAATTCGTAACTATCTTCGTGCAGAGAAAATTCCGCGCCCCGCTGTTGCCGCCGCTGAAATGTTCGACCAATTTGAAAAATATTGTCCGACAAAAGATAGCGAGTACGCGTGGTCAATGGGTTCTGTTCGGGAGATACTTCAAAATCCCGTTTACAAAGGCGCAGTACGCGGTCAGCGACGTCCGAAAATCTCTTTCAGAACCGAAAAAAGAAAAAACCGCGAGGACGCGGAAACGTTTGTTGTTGAAGGTATGCACGAACCAATCATAGACCCCGAGGAATGGGAACTTGTGCGGCGGTTGGTTGCAAGCCGAAAACGGACGATAAGCCCGAATGTTAAACCGTATAACAACATATTCAGCGGTTTGGTAAAATGCGCGGACTGCGGCTACGCAATGTCAACAGCTCGGTGTCATCAGACTTGGCGTGATGAGGATATAAACTTAAACTACGAGTACTATTGTAATTCCTATCGCACCGAGGGTAAATCAGCTTGCACATCTCATAGAATACGCGCAAGCGAACTTCACCGCGTTGTTCTTGAGGACATCAAGCGGCTTGCAAACGAGGCGCTTAGCGATGACAAGTGTATGCTTGAAAATATAGCGCAGTCGCTAGGAAACACGGAAGAAAACGAAATACGCCGCGCCGAAAAGGAAATTAAGAAATCGCAAAAGCGGCTTACGGAACTTGACAAGCTGTTCGCTAAACTGTATGAGGACAATGTAAACGGCGACATCAGCGAACGTAATTACAAGCAATTATCCGCAACATACGAACGCGAACAAGCGGAACTGGAAAACAAAATCAACGAATTGAACGCACAGCTTAGAGCAAGCTCTCAGAACGACGAGAACGCCGCAAACTTCGTTGATCTGATTAAAGAGTATTCCGATATAAACGAGCTTACGCAAGCCCTTTTAAACACGCTTATTGACCGCATAGAAATACACGAACCCGAGGAGATCGACGGTGAGTATGTGCAGCTCATCGACATCTACTACAAGTTCGTTGGAATGATTGATTAAATGGAGTACCGTGAAGTTGGGTCTACATCGGACGGTTTCCACGGAATATCCAAGTTGTGGAGCGCGACCAGCTTGTTCTGAATGTTCGCGCCTGTACCGAGTTTTGATGTGGACGCGATGACTATGCGCTTTGTCCCCGACCGTAACTGAGCCTTCATCTCGTTTTGCTGTTTTGTCGTGTTCGCGTCGCCCGCGAAACATATTTCGTCTTTGGGAATACCGCGCCGGATAAGTTCAGCCTTAATGTAGTTGTAGACGGAAAACTTCCCCTCATCGTTCGGCTTGACCGTTTTCTTCTTTTTATCGTCGGTCAGCTCCTCCTGTTCGTTATCCCCGTTTACGGCTATGTCGCAGAATATTGCCTGTACGCCCTTTTGTGCTGTCGTTCTGGTGTATATCTCCATAACCTTGTCGATACAGAGATTGACCTTGCTGTCGGGATAATTTTCCGCGTCGGGATTTAAGCACCGCGCGTCCAATCCGAGCAGACGCGCTTCGCCCGTTATTTTGAGCATATTATCGACCGTCGCGTCCACGCTCCCGTTATGCACGGCTTCGGAGCGTTCCGCGAGAATTTGCATATAAGCCTTTTGGAAATCGTTAGTTGTTGCTACAATGGTTTCTGGTTTGCCGCCCTTTACTTCGGGAACGGGTAAATTCAGCATATCCGCCGTGCGAATATCCGCAAATTCCTTATACATTGCCATTAACTCAGGCAGATTATTGAATTTGGCGAAACGCTTCTTGGTTCTGTAACCGTTGCCCGCGGGCTTTAATTCTGCTTTGGAAACGACCTCACCGAACGTGTTCGCCCAATCGTCGAATGTCTGCATACCCGCCTGTGCCAAGAGCGACGGACGGAGATATCTCTGCATAATGTATAATTCGACCATACTGTTGCTAACAGGTGTGCCGATTGCAGGACAGCAACAAAAATGACAAAGCCGATTATAGAACCGTTCCTAAACAACAAAAGCCCCCTGCCGAAAGGAAATCGGCAAGGGGCTGTCTTCATTGCGTCAATCATCTGCAAAATGCTTGCTTGTTGTAAAAATTGGCACAATCAAGCGTATCGACAATATTTTCTTCAAGCTGATGTTTACGTACGGCGTGGAGATAAGCGTTTCGGGTATACTAGACTTTGAAATAACGGAGCAAAACGGATAAGAAATCGGTCGCCTTGTTGCCGATATAAAAAAGCCTTGTATTTTGTCTAAAATTGTGCTATACTGAATACTAAGAGGTGAGAATACTATGATTGGTATAACGTTTTCAACTATCACAGATGATGTACAACGTAATGAATTAGAAGTTTTCTACGCAGAAAACTATAAACGCTTTATATACATAGCTATGCAAAAAGTGAATGATGAGGAAAGCGCCGCGGATGTTATTCAAGAGGTTTTTTCGGATATTGCGGATAAGCCCGAAATATTCTTTAATGTTCCGAAAGAGGAAAGGGTCACTTTTGTTGACGTACTCGTCAGAAACACCGCTATAGGTACGTTCAAAAAGGAGAGCTATCGAACAAGCAAACTTCAGGATTTGCGTGAGGATATAGTTGACGAGAGTATGAGAATAGAAGACGATGTTATAACCAAAAATACCCGCGAGGAACTGATAAAATACATACTCACGTTGCCCGAACAAAGGCGGACTGTGTATAAGCTGCGCGTTATAACCGGTTTGTCAATAAGCGAGATTGCCGAACAATTGGAAATATCCCGTGAAACGGTAAAATGGCATTTGAAAACGGCAAGAAAAAACATCAGAAATTTCATTGATGAAAGGAACAAGTGCAATGAGTGAAAATGTTCTTAGGGAGATTATGCTTGATGTACACAAAATTGAGTGCGGGGTACCTGATGACCTGCCCAATTTCAAGCCCTCTCTCCGACATCGCATAGCTATGAAAAGGATATTTGCTCGATTTGAAAGAAACGCTCGTAAACTGAGAAATGCCGAAACAATTCAGAAACCGTCAATAACCGAAAATAGGACAAGAAGATACAATTTAAAACAGCGTATACTCATAGCTACGCTTATCATTATCCTTATGACGGTGCTTGCGGGTTGTGTAACCGCTGTTGTTAAATTCGTTTCAGAGCATTTTAACGGAACGGTCTATGAGGATAATACGCAGTTGTTTGTTGCTAATTTGGATAACTGCCCCCAAACGATAGCGTATCAATATGTTTTAACCAACATACCAGAGGGATTTGAGTTGATCGAAACTATATCGTCGACAACTAACATTTGTACGCTTTATTTAAACAGTTCCACAAAACAAATCATAACTCTAAACCAATGGGTAAAATCCGAATTTACGCCGCATTACAACACCGAACATAAAACGTTTGAGGAATTTGAGGTAAACGATACTATGAGGTTGTTTATTGATTTAAGCAGCGATAAGCGAAATAATTCAGTTTTTGTTTGGGATAATGGAGATTACATAATTGAAATTTCGGCAGATTTAGACAAAAACAGCGCTATGAGTTTATTGAATATTGCCAAACTTTAAAAATTTTTATAATTCGACCTACCCAAAACGCTTCTCGAAAGATGTATTAAGTAGAGGGAGAAAAAACCCTAATTATACAAAGAGAGGAGGAGTTACCGATGCACCTCAAAGAAAAGATAGCTTCGCTTGGAGCGGCAATTCTTTTGTGCTCGAATTTTAGTGTCGTTACCTATGCTGACACAGCAACCGTGACATCAATTGAAAACGACGGAATTTCGCCCGCATATGAGATCACGAACAGTTGTTCATCCAATTTGGAAATTGTAGGCGGAATAGTAGAGTGTAAAAGCATAGCGAAGGGTACAGACGCTATAAGCATTACCGTAACACAAACCTTGCAAAAGTACTGGGGTTTGTGGATTTGGGAAGATGTAAATGGAGCAACGTGGACAGAAACCACAGACTTCAACTTTGTTTGTCTGTACAACACTAAGTCCAATCTCAAAAATGGGACATATCGTGTAAAATCTGTTTTTACGCTGACGAATGACAACGGAAGGCAAGAAACGATAACCATTTACAGTTCTGAAAAAAAGATTGTATAGATGTATAAAACTTCTATGTCTATACATTCGATTATTAGGAGGGGATAATGAAGTTTAAATTGGGAATTGGATTGCTATTGTTTGGAATTTTGCTTTCAAACGGATCCACCTTTGATTTAGGGAGTATTTTGTTCCTTGTTGGCACAGCAATCGGAATTATAGGTTTGTTGTTAATTATTTCAAGTTGTGATATAGGAGGAAAACAATGAGAAAACTAGTCGTATTCTTACTGACTATTGCTTTGACGGCAATGGTAAACGTTACAATGGTATCCGCATCGACCGTAGAGATTACTACGGAAGATAAAATAGAATACTTAATTTCGCAAGGCATTCCTGAGGATTTTCTTAACGATAAGGAAACTCAGGATATAGACGATATATATGCGTCATACTACGGTAAGACTGTTGAGTATCTTGGGACAGAAACCGTTAGTCTTACTGAAACAGCTGATCCGTCTGATATTTCATTGCTTGGAGTTATTCCCAGCGATGACATGATGTTGAAAATCACAAAAGTTAATGTATATGATGCATCAAGCACATCGTCCTCATATTTCCGGATAATTGAAACCGATGTGTACGTTGATTACCGATGGTATAATGGAAAGCCGTTCTTTCGTTTGACAGACGCGGTGTCGGTGAATTGGGACTCATCGATTTTCTTGTTAAAACCAAATTCATTTCAATCTACAGATTATTTATCGTCTTCAATCGGTGATCAAACCAATTGGATAGTTACTAACACGTCAAGCGATCCCGAGCAACTAAATCAAGGTGGTTTAGGTTATAGCATAAAAATGGGGAGCTCCCCTAATTTTTCCACGGTTCAAAAAGGAACTGCGAAGTTTACATTGCAACCCAGGTCAAACATCTACTCTGGAAAAACCCGACATACCTCAATAAATGTTGAATATGTACATAACCAGAGTTTATTCAACACGTTGACAATTGCCAAAGATGGATTGGGTGTAACAATTAACCTTTCAGGAATGAAGGACTCGGTTGCAAAGCCGCTCACTTTTGATTACTCCGTCTAATTACTCCATCAATTGATAATGCCAGTATGTTTGATAATAAGCGCATTAAATACCATATTTGATTGAGAATGTTCATTTTGATCGAAGTGGATAAACTTTGATACGGATTTATGCAAAACAAGGCTATAATTCGTATCAGAAAATCTGCTAACAGACGAACATTGATCATTAATGCAAACACACCTTATTCAACTATTCAAACGCGTTAGGATTTGCGGACATCTTTCTTCTGTTAAAGGGACGCATTTTCAATAGATAACTTAGCTTTATACACTTACTATAAAAATTTTAAAATCCGTGACGTGTTCAGTTTTGAAAAACCCTTTCCAAAATCGACTATTTTTTTGGAAAGGGTTTCCTTTTTACGATATAATGATTGTAGGTGCTTCTGCCGTCCTGCTTTGTGCGAGGTTCTTTTGCGCTTTAATAAGTCTGTCAATGTAATTCCCTTCAACGATTTTCTCATAAGCCGCAATCAAATCTGAAACGCGCTTGAGCTTTAATTGCTCGTTGGACAACTCTGCCTTAACCGACTTAACCTCGCTCTGGAGCAACTTCAAACTCTTCTCCAGATTGGCGATATCGTCCTCGGACTTAACGTCGTGCTTGTCCGCGATCTCACACGCCGCCTGTTTCACTTGCCCCATAGTATCGATCCGCTTGGAATTTGCACTGGCTGAAAATATCCTCGCTGTGACAAGCGATACATAGCCGCCGAACGTTTTGCGTTCGGCGGCTTTTCTATGCCCGAAAGTCACTCCCACGGCTTATGCTGCTCCTTGTACTCCTCCGTACCGATCTTGACCGCGTCAATTATGCGCCTTATAAGCAGCTCTCTGTAAACCGTTTCGGCTTTCTGCTGACGCGCAACATCCTCAATATCCATAAAGTCGAGCGCATTCTCATAACGCGAATATTTCTCCATATAGCCAAACAGCGCATTAAGGATACTGCTCGTATCTTCAAGGTTCTTATTTCCTTGCATATCGTAATCTTCATTACAATCATTAGCAAAATCCTCAATCAGATAATTCAGCTTGTCAAGCGTTCCATAGCGTTGATGTTTGAGAAGCTCGGATAAAATATCAGCCGCTGCGTCCGAAAGCCCCGTGAGCTCGCACACGGTTTTCATTTTCCCTTTGACCGCCGCCGTGTTCGTCCGTCCGAGAAGATAATCGGCGGGGACGTTGAACACATTGCAAATTCGGCATAAAATCTCAATGTCGGGCATACGGTTCTCGTTTTCGTAATAGCCCAGTGTGCTTTTTGCTACGCCTATTTTCGCCGCGAACTGCTCAATGGTGTAGCCGTTCTGCTTGCGTAAATCCCTGAGCCTGATACCAAAGATTTCGTTTGTGGTGGTTTTCTCGTTCATATTGTCGTTTCCTCCTTTTTCGACACACAAAAGATTTAATTTGTGGAATATGCTATAAAATATCACATTCGCGGTTGACATTGGGTAAAGGCTGTGCTATAATAAACCTATCACCACAATAACCGCCTTTATAATAATAATACCACAAATCGGGTTATTTGTCAAGTGATATTTTAAAAATCTTTAGATGGAGGGTTACACAATGACCAAACGCAACACGGAAATTCGCGCCGCCGCAAAGAGCGCGGGGGTATTCCTTTACGAGATCGCCGAGAAGTTGGACGTGTCCGAGCCGACCTTTATCCGTTGGCTTCGCAAGGAGTTGGACGAGCCGACAAAGCGCAAAGCGCTTGCGGCTATCGAGAAAATCAAACGGGAACACGAAAGCGAACCGAGCGCGGAGGACTAGCTTACAAGGCTGAAAGAAAATGAGGTGTCGGTGAGGCGGAGCATTTCGGAACATAATCTTTAGGTTAACGAAAATTTCCTTGATATTTTTTCGGCTCTTCCCCGCCGTTTTTCTTTTTCGGCTTTGTAAAATATTCTTTCCGAATTTGTTGCCAAGCATTTTTTGAGAGGGGGAAATTTAATGATTACTTATAAGCCGTTCTGGTGGAAGGTTGGTCGCGATGAAAAAGTTACGACCTACGATCTTATTAAAAAGCACGGAATTAGCAGCAACACGCTAAACCGAATGAAACACGGCAAACCTATCTCAACTGCGACTTTGGATAAGCTGTGCAAAATTATGGATTGTGATGTTTACGACATTATTTCGTATGAACCCGACAAGCCGCAAGAGGTCAAAGTACCAACTTGTCAATAGCTTGACAATAAAGCAAATTCGACTAAAAAGCTATCTTATCAATAAATTGACAGCAATAGAAAATGAGCCGAAATGTAATATTGTTAATAAGCTGATAATAACGGATTTTCGGATAAGGAGCATTTTGCTCCTGCCCGAACAAAAAACAATTTCGGCAGTCGGGCATTTTGCACATCTGCAACGAAAAACAAACGGCGGGGTTTGGGGTGCAGCCACAACTCAATGGTGCTTTCGGTGGTCGCAGACTACGGAAAGTGCTTATTGAGTTAATCACTTTCCCGTAACGCTGAAAAATCGGCTCTAAAATCAAGTGCCGAAATTACACCGCGAGAAAAACGCTCGCCAAAAATACAACCTTAATTTTCGTGGGAGGAATAAAAATGACCGAAAAATCAAAACTCTCCATTTCGTTCCGAGTAG
>ERZ777305.3267-NODE-3267-length-11515-cov-2.467627_pt1 | contig 11515 bp, 9 predicted proteins | sample MGYA00374965_ERZ777305 | MGnify/ENA primary metagenome ERZ777305 (study PRJEB29328, sample SAMD00013331) | mouse gut metagenome | study: EMG produced TPA metagenomics assembly of the Metagenome analysis of fecal microbiota from mouse which was promoted...
CTCGACGAGGTGCGCGAAGCGCTGACCGATATCGGTATTACCGGTATGACCGTCTCGGAGGTCAAAGGATTCGGCCGTCAGAAAGGACACACGGAACTGTATCGAGGCGCCGAATATGTGGTGGATTTTCTGCCGAAGATGCAGATTATGGCCGCAGTGCCGGACAATCTTTTGGATCTTGCCTCGGAGGCGATTTCCAAAGCCGCCTACACAGGAAAAATCGGCGACGGAAAAATATTTGTTCTGCCGCTTGAAGAAATCATCAGAATCCGTACAAGTGAAACCGGGGAGGCTGCGATATGAAATGCTTGATTTTCTCTCTAATGCTTCTTTCAAGCCCCGCGGTAATGGCAGAAGAAACAGCGATGAATGCCGCGGATGTGTCCTGGATGCTGGTTGCGACCACGCTGGTGCTATTTATGACAATCCCGGGCATTGCACTCTTTTACGCCGGCATGGTCCGTAAAAAGAATGTACTTTCGGTCGCGATGCAGAGTTTTGCGATTTGCTGCGCATGCACCATTGTTTGGTATGTGTGCGGTTACTCACTTGCATTTACAGAAGGAAGTTTCTTTATCGGCGGTTTAGATCAGGTATTTCTGAAAGGAATCGGCATTAAAACGATGCACGGCTCCATTCCCGAAATGCTGTTTATGATTTTTCAGATGACATTTGCGATTCTGACGCCTGCGCTGATGTGCGGCGCCTTTGCCGAACGAATGAAATTCTCCGCGCTGTTTCTATTCATGGTTCTTTGGTCGCTCTTTTGCTATGTGCCGGTCTGTCATTGGGTATGGGGACCGGACGGCTGGCTTGCTTTGGCGGGAGCACTTGATTATGCGGGCGGTACGGTTGTTCATATCAATGCCGGCGTCGCGGGTCTGGTCGCCTGTATTGTTCTTGGCAAGCGTGTTGGTTACGGACGGGAGGCGATGGCGCCGCACAACCTCATCATTGCATTAGTCGGCGCCTGCTTCCTCTGGATCGGCTGGTTCGGCTTTAATGGCGGAAGCGGTTTGGCTGCGGATGAAAGAGCGGTAATGGCGATTGTGGTTTCTCAGATTGCCGCGGCGGCTGCGGCGCTTACTTGGATGGCCTGTGAGTATGTCCAGAATCGCCGCTTCACCGTTCTTGGCGCGATTTCGGGTGCAATCGCCGGGCTCGTGGCGATTACTCCGGCCTCAGGCTTTGTAGAACCGATGGCAGCTCTCTTAATCGGCATCTGCGGAGGTTTCGTGTGCTATTTCGGTGCAACCTGGCTCAAATTTAAGCTTGGCTATGACGACTCATTAGACGCTTTCGGTGTGCATGGCGTGGGCGGAATTGTAGGTGCGATTCTCTCCGGAGTGTTTGCCACGGAAAGCATTACCGGAGAGGCCATGCGTCCGATGCTTGAGCAGGTCTGGATTCAGGCAGAAAGCGTTATCGCGACGATGGTTTATGCAGCGTAACTTATGTTCTGCTGAAGATCGTTGACAAGCTGATTGGAATTCGAGTTTCTCTCGAAGAGGAACGCATCGGTCTTGACCTTAGCCTTCACGGAGAGCGGGTTGAGTAACTGAGGCGTGGAAATCCGGGGTGCCTTGGGTGCCTCGGATTTCATCCGTTTGTATGAAGTAATTCGTTGGAGGAAAAAGAGTTTTTTTAATTTTTTTTTCTACACTTTATTTATGCCCTCATTTTTAATCGGGAAAAACCTAACCACAAATTCGGAGATTTAGATGTTTAGAAGAAATTTACTTGCCTGTGTTTCTGCGGCGCTGCTTTTATCCTTCTCTGCGGTACAGGCAAAGTCGCCGACACTTGAAGATGGTGTGCTTCTTGTCGGTACCGATTCAAGCTTTGCACCGTTTGAATTCCTGGCTGAAGACGGCAAAGAATTTACCGGTTTTGACATGGAGTTGATCCGTGCGATCGGCAAGCAGCTCGGCTATAAAGTTGTGATTCAAAACATGGGTTTTGACGCCACGGTTCCCGCGCTGCGCACAGGCATTGTCGACGCGGTGATCGCGGGCATGACAATCAATGAAAAACGTAAAAAATTCGTTGACTTCTCAGACCCGTACTACACCTCCGGTCTGATTATCATGGTTCCGACGACAGACACAACAACAAAGTCGATTAAAGATCTGGAAGGAAAGAAGATTGGCGCTCAGATCGGCACAACCGGCATGTTCCGCGCCGAACAGGTCCCCAACGCCAAGGTCGTCACTTTTGCGAACGCCGCGGAAACTTTCCTGGAATTCCAGAACGGCGGTGTTGACGCCGTGATTCAGGACTTCCCGGTTGTCGCCTATTACGTCGCTCAGGGCGGAAACCGCGGCAGACTGGTCGGACCGAAGATGCAGGCTGAAGAATATGGAATCGCAGTTCCCAAAGGCAATGCAGAGCTTCTGAAGCAAATCAACGGTGCGCTTGCCGAATTGAAGAAGAACGGCGAGTTCGGCCGCATTTATAAGAAGTGGTTTGGTGACGAACAGTAAGCGTTAAACGTTCAGGCGGCTCCTTAATCGGAGCCGTTTCTGTTTTTAAGTCAATAATTCATCCGTCATTCGTCGGACGGCTTCATCGATAATTTTTCTGCCGTTAAAAACTCTCTCAAGCGCTGATGAGGCTTCGCTTTTATTCCACCACAGCGCGAAATTTTTGAGCTCCGCATTCTGAAGTTCCTGATCCTGCCTTGTGACCATTGCCATTACCCAGGGCTCACGCTCCCAGCCGGGCAGAATCGGAACAATATCGCCGCGTTTGATTTCTTCCAGAACGTGTCCGAAATACAAATCAACGGTAATCCCCTGATGGTTCAGTAAAAGACGCTTCAGTGTCAGCTGATCGTGACTCAGAAAGAGCGTTTTCCATTTCAGGATTCCGGATTCTTCTCCTCCTTTGTACAGAAACTGCGTGTTGTGTCGGTTTGCAGTTTTAAGAAGAAGTCCTGTGTGTCTCACCAGATCCGAAGGAGATTTCGGCAGCCCAAAACGGCGGATGTATTCCGGTGTGCAAAGTACCGGCGTTGCGGTCTGCATAAAGGGTCGAATGATGAGATTTGTAGTGTCGGTCGGCCACTGATTGACTACGGCAAGATCCGCTTCGCCCCGCAGCAGTGCGTTGGCAGAGTGCTCCGGAATGATTTCAAACTGTACGCTTGGGTGCGTGCGCGAGTAGGCGAGCAGTTTTTCGCTGTAAAACTCCTGCGCGATTTCAATCGGGGAAGAAATTCGGAAGAGCTGCTTTTGAGCGGTACCTTCTGAAAATTCGATCATCTGTCGAAATCCGCGCACGAGCGGTGTTGCGACACTGACGAGCTGTGCGCCCTTGCGTGTGGGTTTAAAGGGACGGCAGTTTTTTTGAAGCAGGGCGTAGCCGAGTTCTTTTTCCAAGCCGGAAATTAAACGTGAAACTTTTGCGATATCCAAGTCCATTAAAAGCGCTGTCTGCGAAATATTGCCCGATTTTGCCGTATGCAGAAAGGCTTCCCAAGCCTGAAGGTTTTCTAAGTTTCGCATGGTGTCGAAGAGATGCCGGATGGTTTTCAAAAACTGCAAGGTCTTCACATTTTATAAAGAATCCCTATTTGTCTCAAAATTTCAATAAATATAGATAAAACCACTAAAACAATGATTTTTAAAGGCATGCCAGATGCCTTGACCGATTTCCGAGGGGCGCAATTTAGACGAAAAAATCCGAGACTCAATTTAAAGATGTCTTAGAAACAAAGTGGTTTTATCTAATATCTATTTGATTATCAATTATTTTGTAGAAACTGAAAATTTCTTTTCAGAAATGCCGGCGGTGGAAAGACGAAATTTCAAGAGAATGGAATTAAAGCTTAAATTTCATCCCACACCTAAGGCTATAAAAATGAAGAACATCAAGAGACATCTGGCCGAACACACACGGACTCTACTCGCCATTTCTCATGAGAAGAAGGCCGCTCTCGGATTCTGATTAAAAGAGGGAGCGTCGCCGCTGAAATCAGCGCAGGGCTAACGCGGCTGAAATCAGCTTTTTTTACACACAACGCAGAGAGCTACGCGCACGCGACTGCTCCCAGTATCCATTGTACGTTGCGCGAGCCTCAACATCTCATGGAGAACTCTCATCATGAAAAAACTTTTAGCTTTGCCGATTCTTTTCGCGGCAGGCACAGTTAGCGCCGCTTCCAGCGTAACGCTTTACGGAATTATTGAAGAAGGCGCCATGGTTATGAAGCCTAAGCACGCTGATACAACCGTGCAGCTTAAAGACGCGTTTGACCTCGGTTCCCGCTGGGGCATTAAAGGCGTAGAAGAATTAGGCTCCGGCACCAGCGTTGGTTTTAACCTGGAAGCGGGGTTCCATCCCGAAGACGGCTCTATTGCCAACAATACGTACGGAGCAAATGCCTTCGGACGAGAATCCGTGCTTTGGATTCAGAATGAAAAGCTCGGACGTTTAGCGATGGGTCGTGCAGCAGCGCTGGGTTCCGGCCTTGGCAGCTATGACATGCAGACCGGTTATGCTTTCATGAACGGCTACGGCCTGATCGGCTGGGACAACTGCATGAATAACTTCCTGCGCGTGAACAACGCCGTCATCTATATGTCTCCGAACATAGCCGGATGGACACTCGGTCTGATGTACAGCAACGGTATCTCAGGCGATACCAACAGATGGTCTCATGATCGTCATTACTGGGGCGCAGGCCTCAAGTATCAGGCGGGCGCGATCAAGTCTTCTCTTATCTTGGAAGCGGAAAACAAAGCGACCTATGCGACGGTGAACGGCGTGCAGGTAAAAGAAGCGCCGATCACAGCTAAATACACAGTGAACTACGGCCTTGAATACAACACCGGCAGCTGGACGCCGATGTTCACTTATCGCTATGTCACACAGGATGAAGGCGTTAAAGCGCATAAATTCGGTTTAAGCGCCCTGATCCCGTATGCGGGCGGAAGATTTAAAGTTGCCGCAGCCTACATGTTCGGCAAGGACGAAAGCATCAAGGCGGGTGAAGACAAGATCAACCATTGGCAGGTCGGCGCAGCGTACGAATATCCGCTCTCCAAGAGAACCGTTATTAAACCCTTTATCGGCTATGCGGGAAGCGGCAAAGGCTGGAAGAACCTCGGATATGCCAACGACGGCAATATCTACAACGCCTGGCAGGCCTACATCGGCATGCACCATTTCTTCTAAACGATCAACACTGATTTTCACCTCTTAGGGAGAATCTCATGGATTTATCTAAATTAACTCGACGAAGCTTCACCAAGAGCTTAGCGGCTGCGGTCGGATCGATTCCTGTTGCCAAACTTGGCGGCGGACTCGTCCGCGACGCTAAAGCTCAGGCACCGCAGGCAGCCGATAAAGATGAAGTCAAGATTGTAAAGACAAGCTGCCGGGCCTGTATTCACAACTGCGGCGTGCTTGCGCATGTTCGCAACGGACGCGTTGTCAAACTTGAAGGCAACCCTGAATATCCGATGACCAAAGGCGCAATGTGCCTGAAGGGTCTTTCCGGAATTAACGCGCTGTACCATCCCAATCGCAACAAGTATCCGATGATTCGTGTCGGCAGCAAGGACGAGAATAAGTGGAAACGCATTTCCTGGGAAGAAGCGATTGACACGATCGCCCGCAAGCTGATGGATACACGCGCCAAGTACGGCGCCGAAGCGGTCTTCTGTTCGACCGGAGGCGGCGGCAACCCTGCGTTCCGCAGTATTTCGCGCTTCTGCAATATCTTCGGCACACCGAACTGGTACGAGCCGGGATGTGCGCAGTGCTATCTTCCGAGAACTCTGGCTTACGGCATTATGTACGGCGGTCCCTCAACGTCAATTGCCGACGAAAGCGCTTTGGAAATCTATGTGCCCAACACGCCGATGAAGTCCTTTGTCTGCTGGGGTACCGATCCGTCTTACAGCTGCCCGGCCGGCGGCGGCCGAGCCCTTGCCGACTTGCGCGCCCGGGGCGCCCGCTCTGTCGTGATTGATCCTCGTCTGACACCGGATGCCGCACGAGCGGATGTTTGGCTGCCGATTCGTCCGGGTACAGACGTAGCGCTGATGCTTGCCTGGATCAAATACATTATTGACAACGACATGTACGACAAGGATTTCGTCATGAAGTGGACGAATCTGCCGTATCTAGTGGATGTCAAGACGAAGATGTTTGTTCGCCCCAATGAATTATTTGACGGCGCTAACCCGAAAGAATACGTGGTCTGGGACGCAAAGACCAATGCACCTAAGACAATGAAGTATCCGTGGGATGACGCGCTGGATCCGAAGCTTGAAGGTGCGTTTAAGCATAACGGCCGCACCTTTAAGACGGGCTTTACGATGCTTCGCGAACAGTGCGAACCGTACACAATTGAGAAAGCCGCAGAAATCTGCTGGCTGGATCCGAAGAAGATCGTTGAAGGCATTAAGATTTTCGCGGACGGTCCTTCAGGCCTTTCTCTCGGCGTTGCGACAGACCAATTCCCGAATTCTGTTGAAGCGGCGATGGGCAGCGTGATTCTGAACAGCATCATGGGCTACGTTGAAAAACCGGGCACGATGATGCAGCGCTTCCCGAATGGCGGTACGGCGCCGGCGGGTTCTCTTGCCCCGCGCGCTCAGAAGTGTCTGCCTCCGAGCCAGCTCGCAAAACGCTTAGGTGGTCGTGAGTTCAAGGGTCTGCTTCAGTGGGATGCGGCTTCGCCTCAGTCTATTCTGAATGCGATTCTGACGGAAAAGCCTTATCCGCTGAAAGTTTGGATTGAACGCTCGGGCAACAAGTTCGGTGTGCTTGGCAACGCTTCTTCGTGGGAGCCTGCAATCAAGAAGCTCGACTTTGTGGTGCATATGTACATGTATCCCACATCGTTTACGACTTATGCCGATATGATTCTGCCGACGACCGAGTGGCTTGAGACCAACATGCTGATCGACTGCTGTAATTACGTCTTTGCCCGTCAGGCGGTCACTCATACCTATGAGACACAGGACGAGACGCTGATTTGGTCGTGGATTCTGCGCCGCTGCGGCGAGCTTGGCCACGAAATGTGCCAAAAAGCGATGGATCCGGAATTCATGGGCGACGATCTGCCGCTTTGGAAGACGATGGAAGAGCTGCTTGACGCCAAACTCAAGCGCCACAATGTCACCTGGGAAGAAGTCAAGAACGGTCATAATCCGATCAAGTTTATGCCGGATGACAAATGGGCCGGTTATTACGTCTACAAAAAGACTGATTCGAAGACCGGTCTGCCGAGAGGCTTCAGCACACCCTCCAAGAAGCTCGAACTTTACGGAGAGGTATTTATCAATCTCGGAAGAACCGGAGCTCCGTATGCTAAGCAGCCGCTCGCGCCCGCAGATAAGGATTACTCGCCTCTGCCGTTCTATATGGAACCGGTAGAAAATCCGAAAGCTGAGATCGCCAAGAAGTATCCGCTTGTGATGACTAACGGTCGTCTTCCGATCTACCACCACGGCACGCTCAGAAACAATCCGTATTCCCGCGAGGTTTATCCGCTTCCGGAAATCTGGGTCAACCCGAAAGACGCCGAGAAGTACGGTGTTTCTCACGGTGACTGGACCTGGGTGGAAAACGATCGGGGCAAGATTCGCGCAATCTGCCGCGTCACGGAAGGTATTCCTCAGGGCATTGTCTATCAGGAGCGCTTCTGGAATCCGGAAACGCTGAATACTCCGACCCGCGGCTGGAAGGAAATGAACGTTAACGTTCTGACAAAGAATACGCCTCCATACAACGATGTTGTCGGAACTTACACGCTGCGCGGCTTCCAGGTCGCTATTTCCAAAGCTGACAAGGGACCGGAAGGTGTGCTGAGAAAACCGGAAGACTTCAGTATTTGGATGCCGGACGCGACCGTCACGGAAAGCGCTGAACCAGTCTATCCCACCTATAAGAACGAGGGCAAATAATCATGACACAGAAGACACTCGTTATCGATTTAGACCGCTGTATCGGCTGTCACGCCTGCGAAGCGGCCTGCAAGCTCGAGAATAATGTGCCGATGGGCGTGTATTACAACAAAGTGCTGACCATCGGTCCTGTCGGGAAGTATCCCGACATGAAGCAGTATTTCCTTCCGACCGTCTGCCAGAACTGCAGAGACGCGCCCTGCGTGAAGGTCTGTCCGACCGGCGCCTCCTATAAGACAGAGGACGGTCAGGTTCTGGTCAACAAAGAGAAGTGTATCGGCTGCAAGATGTGCATTGCGGCATGCCCTTACGGCGCGAGATCGTTCAATCCGGAGAATAAAGTTGTCGAGAAATGCACGCTCTGCCGTCATCTACAGGAGGTTAATGAAGAGCCTGCCTGTGTGAAGGCGTGCTGTGCCGGCGCTCGCTTCTTTGGTGATATTGATGATCCTGAGAGCAAGGCAGCCAAGGCTGTTGCCGCGGCCGGCGAAGAAAACGTTCATTCGATGCCGGATGCGGGCAACCACCCGAGCGTTCGCTACATTCTTCACGCGAAGAACGGGGAGTGGCTTGCTCGTCAGCCGAAGATGAGCGGGGAAGGAGGAACTCAGATGGGGACAGAAGCAACGATAGTTTTATTTACCGCCTTCGCCTGTCTGAGCGCCGAGCTGTTCTGTGCGCTCGCAGCGGCTGAGTTTGGGGATCAGCCGCACGGGCGCCGGTTTGCAATGGCTGCTGCCGGAGCTGTTTCTCTTGCAGCAGCGGCCGTTTCCGGTCTGATTAACCTCGGGCGCCCGGAAATGTTCTTTGCGGCGCTCGGCCACCCGGGTACGGGAATTTTTTGGGAACTGACAGGCGCGCTTATTGCTCTCTTTGGCGTAATCGGCTATGCGGCTGCTCAATATCGACAGCTGGAAGGTTCGGCATTGAAGATTTTTGCGTGTCTGGCGGCTGCGGGGTCGGTTTTAATCCTGTTTGGCGTCGGACGAAATTTTTGGATGCCTTGGCGCCCCGCGCTCGACTGCTTTTTAATCCCTGTGATTTTTGTACTTTGGGCTGTGCCCGGCGCTTCTCTTTTGGGCTTTGAGAAAAAGCCGCGGGCTGCCGCTGTGTCTGCGCTGGCTTTGGCAATCGTTATCGCCACTTATCTTATCCGGCTGCAGTGCATGTCGGATCTCTCGTACGCGGTGGATGCGGTGCTGTTGGGAAGTGCCTCGTTTTACTTCTGGAGCAGCGTAGTTTTAGGTGCAGTCATTCCATTTGCCGCCTCCATCCTTCCGCAGAATCTTTTTAAAGGATGGGTTTGCGCGGTCCTTTCCGCTGTCGGGTGTGCCGCTTTCCAATGGGTGATTTATTTCCTTGGGACACCTGCTTGGCAGTTCTTTGAACAATAAAAATCAGGAGAAGAATCCATGGAGAAAACAGAATTAGCTGAAATGATGCAGGCGCGGTCAAACATTTACCGTCTGCTTGATCGTTTGTTCAGACGAGAAATTGACGAAACCTTCCTTGAGGTGCTGCGAAGCATTGCGGCAGAGGATGCGCACTTGCCAGACACAGCCGCAGCCCGGGCTTCTCTCAGGAAAGCGCTCAGCAGCGACTCTCAGGATATCCTGACGGACTTTGCGGTTGATTTTGCCCGCATCTTTTTAGGGGCGGGTATCGCTCAAGGCACGGTCGCGTATCCCTATGAATCCGTCTACACCAGCCGAGATCAGTTAGTGATGCAGGATGCTTATGAAAAAGTTCTGAAGATTTATCGCCGCCACGGAATTACAAAGACGGAAGCCGATTTGTATGAAGATCATATTTCACTGGAGTTGGAATTTATGGCCTTCCTTTGCGATGAGGCCGTGGCTTTTCTGGAGAAGGATGGTCAGGCGTCTTTTGAGGAGAATCTCAAGGAGCAGAGAAATTTCTTTAAGGAGCACCTTGCCAATTGGGTATTTAATTTCACAGCAACGATCCGTGAGGTTGCAGGCGATTCGATATACAGTTCGGCTGCCGACATTCTGGACGGATTCATTGAAGAAGAAAAACAGCTTCTATCTTAATTTCTAAGTAGAGTAAACAAAAAAATCGGGCCCCTCGGGGCCCGGTTTTTTTGCAGAGCCGATTAGAAAATCTGTCCGCGAACGTTCGTGTTCTGGATGATGTTTCCGATCGGATCATCAGCAGACGAATTGTCGTCAACGCCAAGACTCGGGATCGCGTCCTTACGGTTTGTGTAGTACAGGTTGCCGTTGGACTCGGTGACGCCGGCCGGCGCCTTGCGTACGACGTTAGGCTCGTTTTTGATCGCGTCCTTCATATAGTCGATCCACACGGGGAGCGCCAAACCGGCGCCCTGAGCCCTGCGGCCGAGCGTTCTCGGCTGGTCAAAACCCATCCAGACCGCCGCGCACTGATCGCCGCCGTAGCCGACAAACCAAACGTCAAACGAGTCGTTGCTGGTGCCGGTCTTGCCCGCGAGGTCGGTGCGTTTGAGCATCGCGGTCGCTCTTGCGGCAGTGCCGCCCGTGGCGACGCCGTGCAGCATGGAATGCATGATGTAGGCGTTGCGGGGATCGAGTGCTTCAACGCCGGCGACCTTTTCGGCTTCCGCGGTGGACTGCATCAGAACTTTGCCGGACTGATCCGTGACCTTGGAAATCAAATACGGTTCCGTACGGCGTCCGAGGTTGGCGAAAACAGAGAAGCCCTCCACCATCTGCCACGGAGTGACAGAGCCCGCGCCAAGCGCAAGGGAAAGGTGCGGAGGATGCTTGTCCGCGTCAAAGCCGAATCTCTGGATAAAGTCGACCGCATAGCGAGGCGTAATGGCCTGAAGAATGCGGATGGAAACCAAGTTCAGGGATTTTTTGAGCGCGTCCTTCATCATGATCGGGCCGTGGAACGTACGCGAGTAGTTCTTCGGATCCCACTTCTTAAAGCCGGTTTCCGCCGGATCAAGAACGATCGGCGCGTCGTTGATGATGGTCTGCGGGGAGAAGCCCTTTTCAATCGCGGCCGAGTAGATAAACGGCTTAAAGGAGGAGCCGGGCTGACGCCAGGCCTGTGTAACATGGTTGAACTTGTTCAGCGCGAAGTCATAGCCGCCGACGAGCGCCTGAATGGCGCCGGTATCGTATTTCGTCGCGACGAAAGCGGCTTCAGCCTGAGGAATCTGCGTGATTTCCCATGAGCCGTCTTTGTTTGCGGCAATGCGCAGGACCGAACCCGGAACGATCTTCAGATCTTCCTTAGCTTTGGGCTGGAGCGCCTTCTTAACAAAGTCGAGTCCCTTTCCTGTGATGGAGACGACTTTGCCGTGCGCCATCTGCACTTTAACTTCCGTCGGAGAAACGGAGAGCGCGACCACAGCCGGCATGTCGGTTGCGATTAAAGCTTCCTGTAGGGCGTTCTTGATGTTTTGCTCGCGTGTCTGAGGATTGGAGATGTCAACCTTAGCTTCGGGGCCGCGGTAGCCCTGAGAGCGGTCGTACTGCTGCAGGTGCGAGCGAAGCGCGCGGTAGGCATAGCCCTGATCTTCAGAATTGATTGTCGTATAAACGTTCAGACCTCTGGTGTAGGTTTCCTGCTGGAAGATGTCGAAC
>ERZ777305.3271-NODE-3271-length-11501-cov-2.651843_pt1 | contig 11501 bp, 8 predicted proteins | sample MGYA00374965_ERZ777305 | MGnify/ENA primary metagenome ERZ777305 (study PRJEB29328, sample SAMD00013331) | mouse gut metagenome | study: EMG produced TPA metagenomics assembly of the Metagenome analysis of fecal microbiota from mouse which was promoted...
ACATTCTCCTAAATTATTGCTCTCTCTCTCTCTCTCTCTCTCTCTCTCTCTCTCTTACAATCTCTAGCATTCTAACGTTTTTGTTCATTTGTTTTTCTCCTCTCTATTTTGTCTATTATTCACTATTAATTATTCATTCTTCACTATTCATTAATTTATAAATAATCCCCAGTCACCTTATTAAAGGAGCTTTCTTGCGAATTCTTCAAAGAACATAAAAATTAATATATGTACATTCTCATTTTATTTTTATTTATTATATATTAACTATTTTTCTTTTTCAACTTTTTTATATTTAATTTTTCTTTTGAATGACTGTCTATTAGTTTTAGTAATTATCTTGTAATTTAAATAAAAACTCATAGGTAACAAACAAATCCACAAAATTTGAAATTTTGTGGATTTGTTTTTCACATTTTATTCTGTTTTGTTAATAACTACTCTTCTTCTATTTCTTCTGGTTTTATTGTTTCTATACTTACTACTTTTCCTCCATCATTTGTTCTCATCAGAGTTACTCCTTGTGTTGAACGTCCTAATACACTTACTTCTTTTACTGCTAATCTTATTATTGTTCCTTTGTCTGTTATTAGCATTACATCTTCATCTTCTGTTGCTATTCTAATTCCAACTATTTTTCCTGTTTTAGGTGTTATTTTATAAGTTATAACTCCTTTTCCACCTCTAGTTTGTACTCTATATTCATCTAGCTCTGTTCTTTTTCCAAAACCATTTTCTGTTATTGCAAGTAAAGTTGCTTTTGAATTTGATATTATAGATTCCATTCCTATTACATAGTCTTCTTTATCAAGTTTCATTCCTATTACACCTTGAGATGTTCTACCCATTGGTCGTACATCTTTTTCGTCAAATGTAATACTCATTCCTTCTCTTGTTACTAATACAACATTATCTTCTCCATCTGTAAGTCTTACATCTATTAATTCATCATTTTCTTTTAATGTTATTCCTTGTAATCCATTTTTTCTTGATGTATTGTATTCTACTAGTGGTGTTTTCTTTATTATTCCACCTTTTGTTGCCATTAATAGATATTTTCCTTCTGCAAAGTTTTGAATTGGAATTACTGCAGATATTTTTTCCCCTGGGTCTAGGCTTAATAGATTAACTATTGCTGTTCCTCTTGCTGTTCTTCCAGCTTCTGGAACTTCATATCCTTTTAATTTATATAATTTTCCTAAATTACTAAAGAATAATATTGTGTCGTGTGTTGATGCTGTAAATATTTGTTTTACAAAGTCTTCTTCTCTTGTTGCAATTCCTGTAATTCCTTTTCCACCTCTTCTTTGACTCTTATATGTATCTATTGGCATTCTTTTTATGTATCCAAAGTGTGTTAGGGCAATTACGGTTTGTTCTTCTTTTATTAGGTCTTCTACTTCAATTTCTCCTTCTGCTGCTACTATTTTTGTCTTTCTTTCGTCACCGAATTTATCTCTTATTTCAATTAGTTCTTCTTTTATTATATCAAACACTAATTTTTCACTACCTAATATTTCTTTTAAGTGTGCAATTAATTCCATTAATTCTTTATATTCTTCTTCTATTTTTTCTCTTTGTAAGCCAGATAAAGTTTTTAATCTCATATCTAGTATTGCTTGTGCTTGTATATCTGTTAATGCAAATCTTTCCATTAATTTTTCTTTTGCATCATCATATGATGAACGTATAATGTTTATAACCTCATCTATATTGTCTATAGCTATACGTAATCCTTCTAATATATGTGCTCTTGCTTCTGCCTTATCTAGTTCAAATTGTGTTCTACGTAGTACAACTTCTTTTCTATGATCTAGATAGTGTTCTATACATTCTTTTAATGTTAATATTTTAGGTTCACCGTTAACTAATGCTAACATTATTGCTCCAAATGTATCTTGCATTTGTGTATTCTTATATAGTTGATTTAATACTACCTGTGCATTGGCATCTCTTTTTAATTCAATTACTATTCTTACTCTTGCATTTCTATCTGATTCATCTCTTAAGTCTGAAATTCCTTCTATTCTTTTGTCTCTTACTAAATGAGAAATATTTTCTATTAGTCTTGCTTTGTTTACTTGATATGGTAATGATGTAACTATTATTCTTTGTTTATTATTACCAATTTCTTCTATTTCAGCTTCTGCTCTAACAATTATTTTTCCTCTACCTGTTGTGTATGTTTGTCTTATTCCTTCTATTCCAAGAATTTGTCCTTCTGTAGGAAAATCTGGTCCTTTTATAATTTGCATTAGGTCTTCATTAGTTACATTATCTTCTTCAATAACTTTGATTGTACCATTTATTACTTCTGTTAAATTATGTGGTGGTACGTTAGTTGCCATCCCAACAGCAATTCCTGAAGATCCATTTATCAATAATTGTGGTAATCGTGCAGGTAATACAGTTGGTTCTTGTAATCTTTCATCATAATTTGGCATAAAGTTCACAGTATTTTTTTCTATATCTGCTAGCATATAGTTTGATATTTTAGCCATTCTCGCTTCAGTATACCTCATAGCTGCTGCTCCATCACCATCAATTGAGCCAAAATTACCATGACCATCAATAAGCATGTATCTTAATGAAAAATCTTGCGCCATTCTAACCATAGCATCATATACTGATGAATCTCCATGTGGATGATATCTTCCTAATACTGATCCTACAGTATTGGCACACTTTCTATATGGTTTATCTGATGTTATTCCATCTTCATGCATTGCATATAAAATTCTTCTATGCACAGGTTTTAAACCATCTCTTACATCTGGTAATGCTCTTTGTACAATAACACTCATAGCATAATCAATATATGATGTTTTCATTTCATTTTCAATGTCTCTTTCTATAATGTTTTCTCCTGGTCTGTCCATGTTTTATAACCTCTTTTCTTTGTTTTAAGTAATAATTTTTGTTATATTTTTTATTATTTTTAATCTAGTGTAATTATACTTTAACCTACGGAAATATGCAAGAAAAAGGTTTAAATTTTTTTATTTTTTATAATATCTGTGCAAGTTGCAATTCTTCATTAGATACATTAAAATTTTGACCATTATTTTTTATTAATAAGTGTAGATTTTCTATCTTTCTTGCTTCTTTTAATGTATTTTCAATTGGTACTAATGACTTTAATTGTTCTTTTAGTTTTTGATATTCTTTTTCCATTCCTTCAACGTTGTGTGTATTATAATACCCATTCCAATTTTTTAAGTATTTATCCACTTTTTCTACTCCTCTTATTTGCTCTGTTAGTGTGTTTTCTATATTTTTTTCTACATTGTTTAATAATATATTTTTTCCACTTTTTATTGTGTATGCTATTGTTTTAGGCATTAATCCATTTGTATATGCTGAATTTACAGCTGAATCTATAACATTAGATATTGTATCTATCATACCTCCAGTCTTTACGGCTGTTTGTATTTGATTTACATTATCAAATTTTCCTGTTATTATTCCTAATGCACTTTTTCCTAAATCGATTGCAGATTCTATCGCTTTATTTATTCCTTCTTTTAGTCCACTTTTAAATAACGTATTTTTTATTTCAATTACCTGATTTTCTATTAAATCTGGTAATATCCATCTTAGTCCTACATCTAAAGCTGAATTTATCGTTTTTCCTAGAGTTGTTTCTAGAAAATTATTTTGCTCTTTTTCTATTTTTATATCTTTTTTTATATTTTCACCTATTGTATTTTCTAATTCTTGCATATTAATTTCCTTTCATTTTTTATTCTACTATTTGTTTTTCAAATTTATCTGATTCTATCTTTGTTAATATGTGATTGTCACCAACAAACATTAATGCTTCTCCTCTTTTTAATGATTTTATTTCTATTTTTTCTTTTTCTGTTATATTGGTATAATCTGCAAGTATTTTTATGTTTTCTTCTTCCAATGAAAAAAATGTTTTTATACTTGAATTATTTAGTATACTTTTTCCATATGTTCCATTTTCTAAACTAAATAAATCAGATATATCTTGTGTTATTGCAACAGCACTTCCTCCATATTTTCTTATTGTTTTAAATATTTTATAAATAAAGCTTGCAACATTTTTATTAGATGTTACTCCAATTAATCTCCATATTTCATCTAAATATATTGCTTTTTTGTTTTTTCTATTTATTTTTATTTTATCCCAAAATAATTCAGTGAATATATACATTCCATATTTTAGATTTTCTTCTCCTAATGCATATACATCTGCAATTATTAATTTATTTTCAATTTCTATATTTGTATAATTATTTAGGAATTTTAAAGAACCTTTTATAAATGGTATTAATTTGGTCTTAAAAATTTTTGTTGTTGAATCTCTTTCTAATATATTATAAAAATCTTCAAGTATTGGCATATCTTTACTTTCTTTAAATATTCTAATAAATTTATCTTTTTTCTTTATTGTTTTATATAATGTTTTATCTTCAAATGTTATTCCTTTATTATTGTAGCATTCTATAATTTTTTCTTCTATTATTGCCTTTTCTTCTTCATCCATTTCACCAAATATTAAATTAAAAAATCCTATTAATTTACTTATTTTGGTTGCAAGATATCCTTTTTCGTTTTCTTCTATACTTTCTTTTCTTATATCAAATATATTTACATATGTATTAGATGTTGGTCCTATTTGCAACAATGTTCCTTTTAATTTTTTACATAGGTTGGTATATTCTCTGTCTGGATCTATTACATATTGTTCTATTCCTAACAGCTTATTTCTAAGTATTAATAGTTTTGTATAAAATGATTTTCCTGCTCCGCTTGTTCCAAATATACACATATTTGCATTTTTGTATTTATTGGTATCATATCTATCAATAAATACTAAAGAATTATTGTATATATTGGTTCCTATATAAATTCCATTTTCATCAAATATTGAAGATGATATGAATGGATATGTTGAAATTATTCCGTTTGTTAAAACATTTCTTTTTGCTGCATTTTTTATATCTACATTATTTTCCATAATCGGTAAATTTGTTTTAAATGTTTGTTCTTGTCTAAAATATGCTCTTTTAGTTTGTAAACCTCTACTTTGAGCTATTCCTTCCACTTTACTTAAATTATATTCCAATTCTTTTTTATCCTTTGCATATACAGTTATATAAGTATATAAAAAATATAGTTCTTCATTTTCAATTTGCATTTGTTTTCTTATGTATTTTGCGTCATTATATGTAAATGCTGCTATATCTATATCTTGCCTATTTTTATTTGCATCTTTTAAATCTACTGATACATTACCTATATGATATGTTAAATCTTTTATTGTTTTGTAAGTGTCTTGTTTTTCATAAAATAAAGATATATTCATATTAATATTAGTGTCTATTAAATTTTTTAATATTAAGTCATCTTGCTCTCTAAAATAATCTACTATTATTATTGAAGAATAATATATACCATCTATTTCTATATATTTGGGATTACTAAGATTTATATAACTAGGGGACATTTTATCTTTATCATCTATGGTTCCTTTATATAAATTTATTTGATTTGTTTCTTCTTTTGAATCTTTAATTATTTTTTTTATTATTTCTTTAATTTTTTCAATTATTTTTATCACCTTCTTTTTGTAAGTATTCATTTGCATTTAAAAATGAATATATAACTTTTTGTATTTCTTCTTTTTCTTCAAATTCAATTACATTGTTTCCGCATCTTGATAGACATTCTTTTATTTTAAAATATTTTTCATTTAATTCTTCTATTGCTCGTTCTTCATAGTTTATATCTTCTTTTTTATTGTTTGTATTGGAATTTTTTATTAGAATATAAAAATTTTTTGACGATGAATTTTTTTCTTGATTTGTTTTTTGAATAAAATTAATATAATTATTAGATATGTGTATTAATTCTGAATTTTTTTCTTTTTTTATTTGTTTTTTTATATTGGAAATATGTTTAGATAAGTCTTCTTTATTGGATTGAATTAAAATTTGAATATTAAAATTACATGTTTTTAAAAAAATTTTATAAGAATTTAAAATTGCTTCTTTTTCTAATTCTGATTTTAAATTATAATTTATTGGAATTATTTTTACATAATAATTATCTTTTAATTTTATAATTCCTTTTTTTAGAATTTCTTCAAAGGGCAACCAATTTTGAATAGAATAAATTTGTTTTTGGTTCATGGCGTCTCCTTTATATTTTAAATTTCCTTTATAATAAAACCTTTTTATTAATTTGTCAATATTTTTTTATTTTTTTGTATAATTATTTTTTTTTTGCTTATAATAATTGCATAAGGTTAATATTAGTTGAACAAAGAAATATTAAAGATATTAATTATGTTTTTAATATTTTTAGCAAAAATATATTTTAGTTCTATACGGATTAAAATATGTTGGAGACATGATATTATTATTTGTTTGTAAGCTATATTTTATTTTTCTTTAGTTATATATGGTTAAATAATAGGTAATAGTGTCTAGTTAAGATTATATTTATATTTATAACTGGTTATTATTAGTCCCTAGTTTTTGGATGAATTTGGTTAGTTAAAGTGTTTTTATAGTCGAGCAACTGATGTATATATGTGGTAAATTGCTTATTTATATAGCAATATATATTAGGTGAGTAATTATGTATATATGTTTTAGCTGATATTAATATTAGCTTTATGATTAATGGCGTATAAAGTTATTTATACGCCATTAAATTATATATCTAAATTCTTTACATATTTTGCATTTTGTTCTATAAATTCTCTACGTGGTGCAATTTCATCTCCCATTAATACTGTAAATATTTGATCTGCTTTTATAGCGTCTTCCATTGTTACTTTTACTAAGATTCTTCTTTCTGGATCCATTGTTGTTTCCCATAATTGTTCTGGATCCATTTCTCCTAAACCTTTATATCTCTGAATCGTAATTCCATCTCTTCCAATTTCATTTAACGCTTTATCTCTTTCTTCATCTGAATAACAGTATATATCTTTCATTCCTTTTTTAAATAATTTATATAATGGTGGTTGAGCTAAATATACATTTCCATTTTCTACTAATGGTCTCATATATCTAAAGAAAAATGTTAATAATAATGTTCTAATATGTGCTCCATCAACATCAGCATCTGCCATTATTATTATTTTTCCATATCTTATTTTTGTTATATCAAAATCTGCTCCTATACCTGCTCCTACTGCAAGTATAACAGGTTGTAATTTATCATTGTTATATATTTTATCTGCTCTTGCTTTTTCTACATTTAACATTTTTCCCCATAATGGTAATATTGCTTGAAACTTTCTGTCTCTTCCTTGTTTAGCACTTCCTCCAGCAGAATCTCCCTCAACAATATATACTTCACACTCTTCAGGATTTTTACTACTGCAATCTGCAAGCTTTCCTGGCAATGTTGAACTTTCTAAAGCCGTTTTTCTTCTAACTAATTCCCTTGCTTTCCTTGCTGCTTCTCTTGCTCTAGATGCACTCACACATTTCTCAACTATTGCTTTTGCAACAGTTGGATTTTCTTCTAAAAATGTTGATAGTGCATCATTTACCATGCTTTGTACTATACCTGTAACTTCGCTATTTCCTAATTTAGTTTTTGTTTGTCCTTCAAATTGAGGTTCTTTTACTTTAACTGATACAACTGCTGTTATTCCTTCTCTAATATCTTCTCCTTGTAAGTTAGTATCTTTTTCTTTTAATATATTATGACTTCTTGCATAATCATTAAATACTTTTGTTAACGCTCTTTTAAATCCCTCTAAATGTGTACCTCCCTCTATTGTATTAATGTTATTAACAAATGTATATATATTTTCTGAATATGTTGTTGTATATTGTATTGCAATTTCAACTGGTACTTCTCCATTTTTTTCTATATATATTGGTTGTGGATGAAGTTTTTCTTTATTTTTATTTAGGAATTCAACAAATGAAATAAGTCCTCCTTCAAAACAAAAATCTGATTTTTTAACTTCATCTGCATTTCGTAAGTCCTCTATTGTTATTCTTAATCCTTTTGTTAGAAAAGCCATTTCTCTAAATCTATTTTCTAATACTTCATATTCATATTCTAATGTTTCAAAAATTGTATCATCAGCTAAAAATCTAACCATTGTTCCTGTTTTATCAGAATCTCCAATTCTTGTTAATGGTTTTACTGTTTTTCCTCTTTCAAATGACATTTGATATATTCCACCATCTCTTTGAATTGTAACTTCTGTCCATTGTGATAGTGCATTAACAACAGAAGATCCCACTCCATGAAGACCTCCTGATACTTTATATCCACTATCTCCACCAAATTTTCCTCCTGCATGTAATACTGTGTATACTGTTTCTGCAGCAGAAATTTTTGTTTTAGGATGTATATCTACTGGAATTCCTCTTCCATCGTCTTCTACACTTATTATATTTCCTGGTTCAATTTTTACATGTATATTTTTACAATATCCAGCTAATGATTCATCAACTGCATTATCTACTATTTCATATACTAAATGGTGTAATCCTCTTACAGATACACTTCCAATATACATACCTGGTCTTTTTCTTACGGCTTCAAGACCTTCAAGTACTTGAATTTGATCTGCTCCATATTCATGCTCATATTTTTCCATTTAATTTCCTCCTTAGATTTTCAGTTTTTATTATATTATTTATTTTTTTATTGTCAATATATTTTTTATTTTTTATATATTAATTTTGTTTTTCTATTTGCTATTGTTGTTGAAGAAATATTGGATATATATCCTTTAATTTTTCCATTTTTTTCTATTAACACTAATGTTTTTTTATTTTCATTAATTATTTCAATATCTTTTTTTATATTTTCATAAAATTGTTTAAATATATTATTTTGTTTCAACTTTTCATAATTTAGTATTGCAATAACATCTTCAGATTTTACAATTATATCTTTTCCAATATGTAAATACATATTCTCTCCAATCTATTAAATTATTTTTTCCACTTTTCCTTGATTTATATTGAATGTTTTGCACATTTTGTTATCAATTGTGAATTGTTGGGTGCAAGTTATTAAAACTTGTGTATTATTTATATTTTTTAAAAAATTAATCTGTCTTTTAGAATCTAATTCTGACATAAAATCATCTAATAATAAAATTGGATATTCTCCAATTTCTTCATAAATAATTTGGAGTTCAGATAATTTTAGCGATAGAATTACTGTTCTATTTTGTCCTTGAGAACCGTAAATATTTACTTGTCTTCCATTTATTTTAAATTCTAAATCATCTCTATGTATTCCTTTTGACGTGTATCCTCTATTTATATCTATATCCCATGATTTTTTTAAATTATTTTTATATTGATTTATATTTTCACAATCAGTAATATATTTTATTTCTATTTCTTCTTTATTTTGTGTTATATTTTTATGTATAAAATTTATTTTTTTTCTTATTTTTTCTATAAATTCTTTTCTATAATTATATATATAATTACCATATTCAGATAATTTTTCATCCCATATCTCTAATAATTCTTTATTTTTATTTTCTAGTTTTATTTGTCTTAGATAATTATTTCTTTGTTCTAATGTTTTTGAATACATGTTCATAATATAAACATATTTAGGCCTTAATTGACTAATCATTACATTTAAAAATCTTCTTCTTTTAGCTGGTCCTGCTTTTAATATTTCTATATCATCTGGACTAAACATTACTACATTAAGATTACCTAAAATTTCACTAATCTTTTTTTGTTTAATATTATTTAAATATATATTTTTTTTATCGCTTATCTCTATTTTTATAATGCCATTTCTATCTTCTTTCTGGTATTCAATTTCTACTATAGCATTTTTCTCTGATAATTTTATAAGTTCTTTTTCTTTATTTGCTCTAAAAGATTTTCCTATTGCACATAAGAATACAGCTTCTAATATATTTGTTTTTCCTTGAGCGTTGTCTCCATAAAAGATATTAATTTCTTTATTTAATTCAATTTTTTCTTGTTCATAGTTTCTAAAATTATATAACTTTATATTTTTTATATACATTTAATATTTTCTCCAGATTATTCTTTTAATCTTATTGGTAATATCATATATGTATATTCCTCATTATCTATTGGTCTTATAATACATGGTGATATGCTTGTTCCAAAATCTACATATATTTCTTCATCTTCTATTACCTTTAAGGCATCTAAAAAATATTTTGGATTGAACCCTGCCTCCAAATTTTTTCCTTCTGTTGATACATATAGTTCTTCCTTTGCATCTCCTGTTTGATTTGTACATGATATCGTTACTTTTCCTATATCAATTTGTATTTTTACAGGATATTTTTTTTCTTTCTCTGTTGATGATGAAGAAATTAAGCTTATTCTTTCAAAACAATCTTGTAAATTATTTCTTCCAACTCTTACTCTTGTTTCCCAATTTTCTGGAATTACATTAGAATAATTCAAAAATTCACCATCTAATAATCGTGTAACAATTTTGCATTTATCCATTTCAAATAATGCTTGATTTTTAGAAACTCCTATTGTTATAGGTTCAAACGAATCTAATATAATCTTATTAACTTCATTAAGTGTTTTTCCTGGTATTACAGCATTAAATTGTGTAGTAGGATTATTTAATACTGCACTATTCCATGCTAATCTAAATCCATCAACTGCAACAACATTTAACTTACTACCAATTGTTTGGAATAAACATCCTGTAAATATTGGTCTATTTTCTTCTATACTGACAGCAAAGATTGTCTTTCTTATCATACTTTTTAGAGTATTTTGTTCTATTTGTATAGAATTTTCAATATTTATTTTAGGAAGTTCTGGAAATTCTTCTGGATTCATCGTTGCTAATTTATATAATGAGCCTTCACATTCTATTACTAATAAATTGTTTTCATTTAATGTAATATTGATTTCTGTATCAGGAAGTTTTCTTATAATTTCACTAAACATTATAGCATTAACTACTGTTGTTCCTTGAACTTCTACTTGTGCATCCATTATATATTCAATTCCTATTTCTAAATCATAGGTTGTAAATTTTATTTCATTATCATTTGTTTGTATTAAAATTCCTTCTAATATTGGCATAGTTGTTTTATTTGCAACTGCTTTTGTTACGGAATTAAGTGCTTTAAGAATTTTATCCTTCTCGCAAATTATTTTCATAGCTTTTCTCCTTTATAATATTATTATATTTTAGTAGTATTAGTAATAGGTATTGTTAATTTAGTGTAAAAACTATTTAAATTGTTGTGTGCGTAAGATTTGTTTTGTGGAAAACATTGTTTAAAATTGTAATATATTTCCACACTCCAAATTTTAAAATGTGAATTTATTAGTTATCAACATTTTATTTACATTTTTTTAACATATGATTGTGGATAATCAATGTATTGATTCCGTAAGAATTAATTACATTGTTTTTACAAACGGAAGTTTTTACAAACATAAATTTTACAAAAATATTACAAATATTACAAAATAAACTAATTTGAATTAAGAATAATGTTTTTAACACTT
>ERZ777305.3272-NODE-3272-length-11500-cov-2.629270_pt1 | contig 11500 bp, 8 predicted proteins | sample MGYA00374965_ERZ777305 | MGnify/ENA primary metagenome ERZ777305 (study PRJEB29328, sample SAMD00013331) | mouse gut metagenome | study: EMG produced TPA metagenomics assembly of the Metagenome analysis of fecal microbiota from mouse which was promoted...
GAGGGAGCAATGACTCTCCGCGCTTTCTTAGACAAGTATAATGATGATGCGGTTACTTTTATCACGCCAGATGCGATTTATGACTATTTTGAGCCTCTCTTCAAAAAAGAAGTATATGGAGGCGAAATCCATGATAACTATGTCCTGACCTCAACTATTATCTCTCGATTGCCAGAGGATTCTCTTGAGGTTAAACTAGTCAAGACCATCTCCCTGATTTATACCCTCCAACAATTTGAACGGTTAAAGCCTACCAAGGATGAAATGGTCAACATTTTTTCTGCTTCCTACACTGCCGCTGAGATTATCGGTGCCATTGATACCCTGATCGAGAAGGAATTTGTGGTCTATCTGAAGCGTAGCAACAACTATCTGCGTCTAAAGCAGACATCCGGCATCGATATCTGGCAGAAAATCAATGACCTTGCTGAAGTCAATGCCAGTAAGATATCTGTAAAAGATATTTTGAACACCTCAAACTTTGACAACTATATGTATCCCTCCCGCTATAACGACACCCGTGAAATGACTCGGTTCTTCTCTTTCGTCTTTATTGACGAGAGCGAGGTTACTCCCAACACCAACTGGATTATCAAAAGTGAAACGAGTGCGGCGGACGGGATAATTTTTGCGGTTATCCTACATGGGGAAGAATCTATTTCCACGCTTGGGGACATCTTACTTGACACAAGTCGGGATTGTCCACGCCAGATTTTTATCCTACCTAAGCACTTCTTTGAAATTGATCACATTGTCAGGGAGTTTCAGGCTGTTATTGCCCTGAGGAACTCCGCAGTTAATGATCCAGTATTGTTTAATGAGTATGATGTAGTCTATGAGGACCTGCGCGATGTCATCAGTACCTTTATCGCCCGCTACACTCAGCCTGAAGGATATGCAGCTACTTACATATTTAATGCCGAAGTCCATCCTATTCATCGCAAAGCAGCACTGACTGAGTTGCTGTCGGATATCTGCGACAATGTCTATTCCCAGACTCCTGTTATCAACAACGAAGCAGTCAATCGGAATGAAATCACTGGTATTGCTACTAACAGCCGGAGCAAAATTGTCTCCGCCCTCCTCCGGAACCAGTTGGAAACCAACCTTGGTCTCACTGGAACCGGCCAGGAGGTGTCCATCATGCGAAGCACTCTGGTGAGAACCGGGATGTGGAGTGAGGACGGTGGAACACCGCATATTATTCTCCACCCGGACAACGAATATATCTCTAATATGGTAGCTGCCATTGAGCAATTTTTCCAAGCAGCACAAAACAATGGCCCGCTCGGTTTCGATGTTCTCTATGATGTTCTCACTCTCCCTGAACACCATATTGGTCTCCGGCGTGGGCTGATTCCCATATATCTTGCAGCGGTCATTCATGAATATAAGCAACAACTTATGATATCTGACCGATTCGGACAGGTAGCTATTACATCGGATGCTCTCCTGCAAATCAATGCTGACCCCGCTGCATTCACACTTTCCTATATCGATTGGGATCCAGAGAAGGAAAGGTACATCACACAGCTGGCTGAAATGTTTTCACCCTTTGTGGTCGATGCCGAACGGGGTGCTAATGCCTACGATTTTATCGCTAACGCCATGCGCCGTTGGATGATGGCTCTCCCGAAGTTCGCCAAAGAAAGCGCCTCTATTCCAACTGGTGGACAAATCGATGATCGCTACCGCGCCATGATGCGGCTCCTTCGTCAGAGCGGAAACAGCTATGACCTTCTCTTTGTGAAACTACCCAGAGCCTTTCACTACAGGGAGGGGATTGTTGCAGGACTTGCAGAAAACATTGAGGCCGCCAAAGGTTGCTATGACGGCATTATGAGCAAGCTGAAACGTGTACTGATTAAGAAAACGAAAACTATCTTCCTGCTTCCCCAGAACCAGCATAACAAAAAACTTATTTCAATGACGGCAGCTGTTCAGGACTGGTGCGACACACTTGACCAAACTGCATTTGACCACCTTTTCCAGGATGGCACTGAGAAAGTGCTGGCTCTATTCAAGAGTATTACTAATGATGAAGATGCTTTTATCGTCCGATTGGCCAAAGCTGTCACAGGTCTTCGTACTGAGGACTGGAATGCTCAAACCGTTGACGTATATGTCGAGAAACTCGCTCAACACAAGCAGACCGCTGAATCTTACCATAAGGAACACGTTCTCGAAAACACCGTCACTGACAGCAACTATCAAATTGCCTTTGTCAATGGAGATGGTGGCACCACAACTCGTAGCTTTGAGCGGGTGAACATCAGCGCCCGTGGTAAGCTTCTCTACAATCAGATTACAAAAGCCCTGGAAGCTATGGGACAAGCAATTTCCGAACAAGAGAAGCGTCAGATACTAGTCGAGATACTGAAAGAGCTTTGCTAGGAGGTACAACGATTGGCCTACTTTGATAACGCTGCTACGACTTTCCCAAAGCCAGAGTGTGTCTATGAGCAGATGGATCAGTTTTACCGTCACGCCGGAGGCAGTGTTGGCAGAGGGGATTATGCGATGTCTCGCTCGGCTAAACAGCTCATGGATGAGACGCGGGGCCAAATTACCAATTTGCTCCATTGCCCCACCAGGCAAGTGGTTTTTCAGCCAACTGCTACTCTTGCTTTGAATATGATTATTCAAGGGCTTATTAGCGGCGGGGTAAAGAATATCTATATCAGCCCCTTTGAGCACAACGCCGTTACTCGGATTCTCCATCACTTTGAGATGCTGAAACAGGTAGCAGTTTTCCAACTGACGGTCACTAAAGACCTTCAGTATGATTTGGAGCGGATACGTTATCAGTTTGACAATGACCGCCCCGACCTTGTGATTGTAAGCCATGCCAGCAACGTTATCGGTCTGATTGCTCCCACTGAGGAAATTTTTGGGTTGGCAAAGCAGTATGATGCATTGACAGTGTTGGACATGGCCCAAACGGCTGGAATCGTGGACTGTAATGTCGGCTTGGACACGTTCGACTTTGCTGTTTTCGCCGGACACAAAACACTGCTTGGCCCCACTGGAATATCCGGGTTTGTGATGAAATCGGACATCAGATTGCTGCCAGTCCTGTTTGGCGGCACTGGGTTTGAGTCTGCAAGCCAGGATATGCCGACTAGTTTACCAGAGCGGTTCGAGATTGGCACGATGAACATCTCAGCCATCGCCGGTTTGAACGCCGCCTTAAAATGGGTTCACGAGCAGGGTGTTTCAAAGCTCTATCAAGAAGAATCCGCAAAGCGGAAGCGCCTGTTGGAGTTGTTTACCCGTTATGACTTTATCCAAACCGTTGGTAATATTGAGGATAGGCAGTATGTGGGTATTGTATCCTGTGTCATTGATGGAATTAGCAGCGACATCGCTGGACAGCTTTTCAGCGAGCGCAATATCTCCGTTCGTACAGGTTTGCACTGTGCCCCGTTGGCCCACCGGTTCCTAGGTACCTACCCAGCTGGAACTATCCGTTTCAGTGTGAATTCACTAACATCTGATGATGATTTTGACGCATTGTATGCAGCAATCGCCGACATTGGAAATAACTTATAGGGGGTGGCATCGTGAGTTTTAAAGACACGCCACTAAAAAATGAATACCGCTCTCTGATCGATAATGTCGTCCAGGATTTTTACCTGCCACTACTCCACGATGCTGTCTCCTCAAATGGCCTCTGCCGGAGGGAAAATTCAGATTGTTGCCTCTCCATATCTCTCAGATGATGACATTGCCGCTATAAAAAAGGGTTATGCCGAAAGGAATCGTATCATTGAGAATGCCATACTGCGTCAGATTTCAGATGAGCGGATGGACTACTTCTCAATGCAGCGTCTAAACCTCCTGGCTTGCCTCATTGCGGACGGTATCATGGATATCAGGATTGCCTACACTGAAAGCAAAAGCGGGATCGGTATGTACCATGAGAAGATGGGGCTTATCGAGGATGGCGCTGGAAATATTGTTGCTTTTTCTGGCTCGATGAATGAATCCGCCACGGCTATGGCAATCAACTACGAAACCATAGACGTGTTCAGAAGCTGGGGATCTGAGAATGAGGTTGAGCGAGTCAAGTTAAAAGAATCGGCATTTACAGCAATCTGGAATAATTGCGAACCCAACATCACAGTTCTTGAATTTCCCAAAGTCACCCAAGCATTGATTGAAAAATATAGGCAATCAGCCCCTAACTACCAAGTGGATATAGAACAATTTCCTCTAGGATTTTCACACAAGAGTCAGGATCCAATCTCTAAAGCCATCTCCATCGGTGCAAGGATTCCGGATGACATTTCTCTGCATGAATATCAGAAAGAAGCCATTGCCTCATGGGTTGGTGAGAACTACCACGGCATCTTTGATATGGCTACTGGCACTGGCAAGACTTACACCGGGCTGGGAGCGGTGTCTAAGCTGTCCGAAGATTTGAACGACCGCCTTGCTGTTATCATCGTCTGTCCTTATCAGCACTTGGTTGAGCAGTGGGTGGAGGATATCGTTCGTTTTAATATGCGCCCCATTATTGGTTATAGCAGTTCTTCCCAAAAAGATTGGAAAAATCGGCTTGCGAAAGCAGTGCGAGATCAGAAGCTGAGAAAGGATAAGGGCTTTTTCTGCTTTATCTGTACGAACGCAACATTTACCAATGCCTTTGTGCAAGAGCAGATCTCAAAAATCAATACTCCGATTCTTCTGGTTGTAGATGAGGCTCATAACTTTGGTGCAACCTCATATTCCAGATTGCTGGATGACCGCTTTACCTACCGGCTAGCCCTCTCGGCAACTCTGGAACGCCATCGTGATGAAGAAGGTACTGCGCTTCTGTATTCCTTTTTTGGGAAAAAGTGTATCGAGTATACCCTGGAGCGTGCGATTGCAGAGGACAAATTGACTCCCTACAAATATCATCCTGTAGTCATCCATCTCAGCGAGGATGAACTCATGGCATATGAGCAAGTCTCCTACGAAATGTCTAAGTGCCTCATTAAAGACAAGAATGGAAAATATAAGCTCAATAAGCATGGCGAAATTCTGGCTCTCCGCCGCGCCCGCATTGTAGCTGGAGCCTCAGAGAAACTGAATGCACTCCGAGAGCAAATTATACCCTTTATCCACGACAATAACATCCTAGTCTACTGTGGAGCTACTAATGTAATCGACCCCAATTCTGACGATTCCAGTTATGATGAGGGCGATATCCGCCAAATTGAAGCTGTAACTCGTATACTCGGAAATGAGTGTCAAATGTGCGTAGCGCAGTTCACTTCAAAAGAAAACATGGAAACGCGGGCCTCTATCAAAGAACAATTCAAGCGTGGGGATCGACTCCAAGCCATTGTCGCCATCAAGTGCTTAGATGAAGGCGTGAATATCCCTGGTATCCGAACCGCTTTTATTCTTGCTAGTACTACCAACCCAAAAGAGTACATTCAGCGCCGAGGGCGCGTGTTGAGGAAGGCTCCCAACAAGCCCTATGCGGTTATTTACGACTTCGTCACTCTACCCCGCCCTCTTGATGCTGTTTCTTCTTTGACTATTGAACAAGCCCAGCGTGATTTGACACTTGTCAAGAATGAATTATCTCGTATTAAGGAGTTTGGCCGTCTCTCTCAAAACCCCATGGCGGCCAATGATCTTATCTGGGCCATACAAGATGTATACCATATTACGGGTGATATGGATGAAATTGAGGAGGGCAATTACAACTATGGATGCAATTAACGTCAATGAAAAGGCGGTTGAGCGACTGAAACGCAAAATTATTATCGCTGAAAACCAGAACCTCAAGACCCGGGATAAATCCGATCAGCAGATGGTTGCTTGGATTAAAAAGCAGATTGAGGAGGAAGTGCAATGTTACTCGAATCAATAAAGCTGGAGAATTTCCGTCAGTTTCGTAACGAGTCGATTGACTTTGCTCAGGGTGTTGATGGTAAGAACGTGACTATTATTATCGGAGAAAATGGAACTGGAAAGACCACATTTGCTCAAGCTTTCTTTTGGTGTATGTACGGCGAAACCGAGTTTTCCGACAAGGTTATGCTGAACAAGGTGGTAGCTGCCGACTTGAAACCGGGGCAGGAGGCGAAAGTTCAAGTCACGTTGAAGCTCCGTCACGGTAATGTTTCTTATACCCTCATGCGAGAGCAGACCTACAAAAAGGACTACTCCGGAAAGGTCAAAGGGGACAATACTATTTTCGATATCGCCATCAAGGATGTGGATGGAAACACTTCCTATGTGAAGAAATCCCTCTGCGAAAACGAGGTCAAGGGAATTTTACCCAAGGAATTATCTCGGTATTTCTTCTTCGATGGAGAACGAATCGAGAAGATGAGTAAAGATATTTCTACTGGCAAAAAGGCCACTGACTTTGCCGAGGCAGTGAAGGGGTTGCTTGGCCTGAATGCCATGTTTGCAGCCATCCAGCACTTCAATCCCAAAAGTAAAAATGGTGTTATTGGTAGCTATGAGAGCAGCTACGATGCAGGCAGCAACAGCAAGGTGCGGGAGTATACCCAAATCATTGAAAACTGCCAGGCCAAAATTGCTGAGATCGATAAGCGGCTTGAAGAACTGGATGCCCAGATTGAATCTGCGTCTGCCAGGAAAATTGAGAAATCCGAGGAAATCAAGCAGTATGCCGAGGGTGAGGCCCTACAGAGGCAAAAGGAAGAACTTCAGAGGAAAATTGACCATACCCATGGACTAAAGAGTTCGGTGATTAAGGCTATCTGCGCCGACTTCAACAGCAACATGAGCAGCTTTTTCTCTGCATCCCTGATTATCAAGGCAATGGAGTTTCTCTCAGACAGGGATTTTACAGGCAAGGATATTCCTCATATGCATGATGATACCATCTATTATCTACTAAAACAAGGCGTGTGTATCTGTGGCACCCACCTGGATGAAGGCTCCGTCCCATACAACAAGGTCAAGAGTCTGATTGACTATCTGCCGCCGAAGTCTCTTAGCACCACTTACGGGGAGTTTAGAACAGAATCCAAGCATCGCGCAAAAACACTAGCAGATCTCCGTCAGCTTGTAGCGGACAAGCTGGCAATTATCAGCCAACAGGATGATGATATTACAGATTTGAGCGATGAGCTTCGCGCTATTGAGTCCAAACTTAGCGGCGGTGATGTCCGGGGAAAAGTTCGTGCGATCAACAATGAAATCAGGCTCTGCGATAAGATCATCAAGGATAGTAACGCCGAGCGAGATACGAAAAATCGGGCCAAGGGTGGTTATGAGGAATCGCTGGCTCGCGCCGATTCTCAACGCCGGGACTTGACGCTCCTTGATGACAAAAATAAGAAGATAGAAATCTATAAAGCGTATGCCGAACGCATTTACCAGGAACTTCTCGACATTTACACACAGAGCGAGGCGGAGATCCGCGCAAAGCTGGAGACCACGATCAATGATATTTTCAAGAAGATCTATGACGGCGGACTCTCCCTGACCATTGATGATAAGTACCACATTTCCGTCTACGCCAATGACTATGACGGCGATGTGGAAACCTCCACCGCCCAGAGCATTTCCGTTATCTTCGCTTTCATCACCGGTATTATCAAAATGGCACGGGATAACCGAAATGCTACTGATGAGAATGCTAAGCTACTGTCTTCGGAGCCGTATCCGCTTGTGATGGACGCGCCTCTATCTGCTTTCGATAAACGCCGTATCAAGACGGTTTGCGAGGCGCTCCCCAACACTGCTGAGCAGGTTATCATCTTTATTAAGGACACTGATGGTAATCTAGCGGAGGAGTATATGGGGGATAAAATCGGCTGCCGCCACAGCTTTGACAAGAAAAACGAGTTTGAGACCGTTTTGGTGTAAGGGGGGATGAGTTGTGCCGAAAGAAAATAAATCATATTTCTTCGACAGACAGTATCGCTTTTATGGTAGCCACGCTCTTCGTGTTGATGCCCTGACTGCTGTTTTTGACTCTGCCAGTAAAGCTCAACTATTCCGCCGCAATTTAGATGTCTACATCAATGCTCCACTTATCGGTTTCCTATATGGCCGAATGACAGATCGTGATGACACGCGCAACCCCTCAACCAATCAGGTCTACGATGAGAATATCATGGGTGAACAGGTCATACACGCCCAAGAGGAACTTCTTTTCCACTTCCGTCTGATAATGTTGCTTGACACGGTCTATGAGCCGAACGGGGAAGAGAGAATTGACAAAGCGTTTCGGCATATGGGTAAAAATCCTGCCGATATGGAGCGTTTCGATAGCTATGTCCGTGGCGGTGTGGATATTCTCTATGAGAAACTGATTGAAGGATCCAGTTCAGCTGATGACTACATCAACAAGCTCTATGAGTTCCTGGAGGACTTCCAAGATAGATTTAACGACCAAGTAACCAGCGACATTATTCTGAAGCTGTGTTCAAAGTGAATCGAGGCGAGAGAATGTGGAGAAGGAACCGCGACAGGTAGCATATAAAGAGTTAATCCAGTTGGCAGAACAACGAGGATATGTTACATATGACGATATCATAGACTGTTCCGATAACTTCTCCCTCTCTTTACAGGATTTTGATTGGCTTACAAATTCGCTGACCACCATTGGAATTATTATATATTCGGAATCCCCTGCTTTAGCGGAGCAATTTAACGATGAAGTAGATGACTATGCCCAGATTGACTATGAAGATATATATTCCAGGATAAAGGAACGGAGTCCTGCCCTTGCACCATTTGTTGATGCGGTCAGAGAAATTCGACCTCCGCAAAGGAATGAGACAAGAAAACTCAAGTACCAGGTCACAGAGGGAAATCAGCACGCAAGGGATAGAATGATTGAAATGAATCTGCGCATTGCACTAAGGATTGCTTTGCAGCGTGCAGAATCCTACGATATGGAAATTGAGGACGCAGTCAGTTATGCGTGTCTTGGACTGATAATGGCAGTCGACAAATATGATCCAGATTCGTCTGACCCATTCGCGTCATATGCAAGTATGTGGATCTTGCAGAGTGTTTCAAGGGAACAACCAAATCAGAGGCCCTTGATGTACTATCCTGTCCACATAAAAGAGGGGTATCTTTCTGTATATCCTTTTTTGAAACAGTATGGCTGTATTGGTTGTAGTGAGATGCAATCTTGTGGTGAAATCCGGAAAAAAGTTATGGCGCGGTTGGGGTGCGATGAACGTAGCGCGATATCCGTAATCGAGCAAATGATCGCTATAGAATCTATTGAAGATTTTCTGGATTTATCTGAGGAAAACAATCCGGAACTCGAATATACTGACCGGCTTGGGCTCACTTTGATGAAATTGTCGCCTGATACCGTAGTAAACGCGGATGCGGTACTGGAAGATGTATATCGGGCCGCACTACGTGGGGCGCTTGAAAATGTGTTGGAAAAACTGAAACCACGTGAACAGCAAATAATTTGCGAAAGGTATGGCCTGTCGGACGGCGTAGAAAAAACTCTTGAAGAAATCGGTTCTTCTATGAATGTCACACGGGAGCGAATCAGGCAGATAGAGACAAAAGCACTGAGGAAACTTCGCCGCCTAGGTGAGATAATGTATTTGCAATATTTCTATGAATGAAGCCACGGTTAAGAAGATGGTCGCGATGCTTTTATCGGATGCTAAAATGAGGTGTATACATGGCCAGCATATATGATCCAGTGGAATGTGATCTTGAATCCTTTCAAAACCGCTACATAATGGCACCAGAATTGTGGGAAAAATTCAACTTAAGTGGGATAAATAACGTCGATTTCTCGCAATGGAAAAGTATGAAACTTATGAATGAGATAGGCGATAGGTTTTCAGAAACGCTGAAAGATATTCCGTCTACATGCGGTGGGATTTATGTTTATGCAATAAATCCAGGAATTATCCCCTCCTGTGGTAGCTATATTATGTACATAGGAATGGCAAGCAAAACACCAACAGAGAATCTCAGGAAAAGAGTTAGCTCCTACCAAAAGGAATTAGGATCTAACTATTGCCGTGAAAGGCTGCATAGATTGTTTTCAAAATGGGGAAAATACATTTATGTACATTATCTGCCAATTTGTACGGATAAAGAAACAATTTTTGAGGTTGAAACGCGTTTGATTGCTGCCATTATTCCCCCCTGCAATGCAGAGATTCGAGCAAAAACAGTCAAACGCGCAGTTAAAGCTTTCACTTAAATTAGGAGGTGCGGGTGATGAAAATTCCTGTTATTAGAGGGAAAATTGGAGATTGGATCTATTATTCTGGTACTATGACTTTTTCTCAAGTTTCTGAAAATGTGACAGCCTCGATTAATGAAATCTATGAAGCGTCTTGCTTAGACGAAATATTGCAACGGGCCTTAACAGACAATTTTGCAAGCATAAAAAATTATATATTGAAGGATAGTGAGCGATTTTTCAACGCCGTTATACTTGCAATTTATAATGGAGAAGTTGAATTTAATGATGAAGAAAGTGAATTCACAAATGTTGGCTTTTTAGAATTTTCGGGAGAAGAAACCATTTTCCCTGTAGACGGACAGCACCGTGTGGCAGGAATACGGGAAGCACTAAGGGAAGATCCTTCTCTATCCAAGGAACAACTTCCTGTGATCTTTATCGCACATAGCGATGATCCGACAGGGAGAAAGCGGACTAGAAAACTGTTTTCAACTCTAAATCGGAGGGCAAAGCCGGTTGGACAAAATGAAAATATTGCGTTAGACGAGGATGATGTATGTTCTATCATTACTCGTGAAGTAATTCAGGAAATTCCTTTATTTATGAGAAAAAATATTGTAAATAGTTTGGGAAAACAAATACCAAATGCAAACAACACGGCAATTACTTCTCTAATTGCCCTTTATCAATGTGTGGACTTGTTAGTCAAGCATAAATTGGCAACGGAAGGCATTAGAGGTAAAAAGTACAGTGATTATAAACTGTACAGACCACAAGACGAAGTGATTGACTCCATTCGAGGATATATTTTCTCCGTGTTCGAGTCTTTTGTAAACCATACAACCGTTATTCGGGAATATCTTAGCGAAAACAGTGAAGAAAAAGCCAAAAAATTTAGGAATTCAGAGGGGGGTAACCTTCTTTTTAGGCCTATTGCATTTACGGAGTATTTCGAGGCAGCCTTTTGGCTGCAAGATCGTGGAGGGGATACTACATATGATGATGCATTTATATCTCTCAACACCGTTGATCTAGATATAGGGAAAGCGCCATGGCTGGGATTAGTTTGGGATGGATCAAAGATAATCAGTAAGGCATCTAAAACTACGATAAGATACCTGTTAGTCTTTTTGGCCGATTCAACAGTAATGACTGAAAAAGACATTCAAAAACTTGTTCGTGATTATGCTAGCGGAACAAATCGGTCCGAGGCTGAGTCTGCATTAGCTTTGGGAAGAGAATCCTTGTAAAGCACGAAATGTTCAAAAGAATTTGTTTGTTTTAATTCAAAATGGTTGATTATCTCAAAAAAGCCTTGATTTACGGGCATACAAGCAGGAT
>ERZ777305.3273-NODE-3273-length-11494-cov-12.744908_pt1 | contig 11494 bp, 10 predicted proteins | sample MGYA00374965_ERZ777305 | MGnify/ENA primary metagenome ERZ777305 (study PRJEB29328, sample SAMD00013331) | mouse gut metagenome | study: EMG produced TPA metagenomics assembly of the Metagenome analysis of fecal microbiota from mouse which was promoted...
AAGCATGATTGCCCTCGGCTTGGCGTCGGTTGGCGCAACCTTTTGACGTCAAAAGGTTGCATAGAAAAAAGAAAATGCAGTTCTTCGAACTGCGCGGGCCGCAGCCTCGCCCCAGCGGAGGCCCGCTATTCGCACAGCTCATTCACGCGGTCTCCGCAGGCTGCGGCCCGAATATATTATAAAGTTATTTGCGACTCTCCGAGTCACGCAGTTCGCCGCCGCCCCACTGCGGCGGACTGCAGGCTGCAATGCGCAGGCACAACGCCCTTATTTGAATATGCGCGCGCCTCGACATCATTTTTCGCATAATTTTTTCGTTTTGGATGCGATCGCCTAAGCAACCAATATATTGCTATATATCAATATAATACGCGCTGACATCTTCCCCTTCGGCCGCTGTGATGTTAAAAAAACTTAAAAAATTATGAATTTTTTTGAGTAATTGCTTGCACGGTATTTTTTTTCGCCTTATCTTTGCACTCGAAGTTTTAAGGTTCATTTAGGTTAGTAGTTTTAGGTTGGTAGAGGCTATCGGTAGGTTGTAACCGTACAATGGTGTTTCTGTGGCACATTGGGTTACTAAGACAAAGAGCGGTGCTCGCTCGGCGTCGAATACCTCCGAGACCTCGTTTTTTTGTGCCCGCCCCGAACGAATCACCTCCTCCCGACGACAAACAAAAAAAGGATGCCCGACATCGCGGACACCCCTTATCGTAACGCGCGCCTCGGGCGACGCGTCTCATAACGACATTCCCTTGAACACGCGCGAACGCTCGGCGGGCACTATCTTGCCGTAAAGAGTTATGCGGTTCGAATTGAGGTTGGGATTTATCGTCACCATGCCGTTGTTGCTGCCTCGGGGCAGCGTGATGTCTACCGCGGCGAAGACTCCGCGGCCCATGACGTTCATCGTTATGCGCGTATTGCCGCGCTTGTCGGTCTTCTCCTCGATGTTGGTCACGCGTCCCTCGACCGTGACGCCGCCCACGCCGTTAGGTCCGCCCGAATCGAACGGAGCGACCTGCACCGTGGCTTTGTCGCCCATGAGCGACACGAAATTGAGATTCGACATGACGTGCGCCGTGCCGCCGCGCTTGAACACCAACAGATCGGCCTCGAATACGAATTCGCGATCTTTTATTGCCCGCATGGCATCGATATAATTGAGCGAATCAAGCGCCGCGCGCCCCTCGGCATTGGCTCCTTGGGTGTAGGCGGAGCATCCCGCTCCGAAGATCGACACCGCCGCCGCCGCGAATAAAAATATAAGACGTTTCATTTTACGAGTGTTTTTGTTTGGTTGTGCATGCAATATCGGTACCGCACGCCGCCGTCAGAGGATTTTTTTCACCCAACGGAACATGCGGTAGGGCATGTAGCGGAACGGGAGGTCGAGCCATACGGGCGTCGTGACCACGGCGCGCCGATGCGAGAAGGCGTCGAAGCTCTCGCGGCCGTGATAACGTCCCATGCCCGAGTTGCCCACGCCGCCGAAGGGCAGATTCTCGTTGGCGATGTGCATTATGGTGTCGTCGACGCATGCGCCGCCCGACGAGGTGCGTCGTATGACCTCCGCAGCGCGTTTCGTGGGGCCGAAGTAGTACAACGCCAGCGGCTTCTCGCGCTCGGTGACGAAGCGTATCGCCTCGTCGGTATCGTCGAAGGTCACGACGGGCAGCACGGGACCGAAAATCTCCTCGCGCATGACCGCCGACGCTGGATCGACGTCGACCAGCAGCGTCGGTTCGATATAGAGCTCGTCGCGCAGGAGGCCGCCGCCCGCCGCGACGCGGCCGTCGGCGAGGTAACCCGCCACGCGGTCGAAGGCGCGCTCGTTCACCATGCGCACATAGTGGCGGCTCTGTCGTGGATCGTCGCCGTGCAGACGCCGCACCTCGCGCGCGAACGCCGCGACGAACCTGTCGCGCAGCGACGAGTGGATGAGCAAGTAATCGGGCGCGATGCAGGTCTGTCCCGCATTTAGCGTCTTGCCCCAAGCGATGCGCCGCGCGGCGATATCGATATTCGCGCCGCGGTCGACTATGCAGGGGCTCTTGCCTCCCAGTTCCAGCACCACGGGGGTGAGATGTTCCGCCGCGGCGCGCATCACCACGCGTCCCAACTCGGGGCTGCCCGTGAAGAAGATGATGTCGAACCGCTCGCGCAGAAGCGCGGCGTTCACGTCGCGGTTGCCCTGCGCCACGGCTATGTAGCGTTCGTCGAAGGTCTCGGCGATCATCCGCTCCAACGCCTCGGCCACATGCGGCACGTAAGGCGACGGTTTGAGCAACGCCGTGCAGCCCGCCGATATCGCGCCTACCAAGGGGTTCAACAGCAGCTGCACGGGGTAGTTCCACGGCGCGACGATGAGCGAGCAGCCCAAAGGTTCGCTCACCACGCGGCTGCGCGAAGGCATCATCTTGAGCGGAGTGGGGCGGCGGCGGTCGCGCATCCGACTCTTCAGGTGGCGCAGGTGGTTGCGGATCTCGCCCGCGACGATGCTCAACTCGGTGAGCATGGCCTCCTCCTCCGATTTGTGAAGGTCGCGCCACAACGCCTCGCAAAGCGGTTTTTTCCATCGCTTCAAAGCCTCGCCGAGCGCGCGGAGCTGCCGTCGACGGAAATCCTCGCCGAGCGTCGCGCCCGAGCGGAAAAACTCTCTCTGTCCCGCCGCGAGGGCCGCGATGCGCTCGGGCGAGGTGTTTTCGATCTTCATAGGCTATCGTTTTTCGGGCCCTTTTCGGCCCGTGAATCCGTCCATCGCCGAGAATATGCCGAACCAGCCGCCGAAGATGGTGTCGAACCACGACGTGGGCAGCGCGCCCTGCCAGAAACGGATGAAGTGGAATCCCCACGGGATGCCGCGGAAATCCTTGTCGCGTTCGATGGCGCGCAGGATCTTACGCGCCGTGGCCTCGGGGTCGAGGATGGGGAAAATGCGCGAACGCACGCCGTCGAACATGCCCGTATCGATATAGTAGGGCGCGACGGTGGTGACGCGCACGCGGCTGCGGGCCTGCCGCAGCTCGATGCGCACCGAATCCGACCAGCCGATCACGGCCCACTTGCTGGCCACGTAAACCGACATCTTGGGGTTGGAGATCATGCCCGCCGCCGAGGCGATGTTGCATATATGGCCGTGGTCGCGCGCGATCATGTCGGGCAGGGCCTGCAACGCGAGCACCATCGGAGCGGTGGTGTTGACGGTCATCGTGCGCTCTATGTCGCGCACCGTCTGGCGGTCGAACGTTCGGTTGCCCGTCACTATGCCCGCGCAGTTGACGAGTATGTCCACGTCGCCGCACTCGGCGCGCGTGCGGGCGTAGGCCGCCTCGACAGCCTCGTGGTCCGACACGTCGACCTTGTACGTCGCCACGCTGCCGAGGCTGCCGAACTCGGCGGCCGTCGCGGCCATCTTCTCCTCGTCGATATCCCATATCGCCAACTTGCGCGCGCCGCGCTCGAGGGCCATGCGCCCCATTATGCGCCCTATTCCCGAGGCTCCGCCCGTAATGAGCACGCAACTATCCTTTATCTTCGTCATATCTCGTTGTTTTGTTCAGTCTCTCTTCACCCTCGCGTTCAACGGCGCGGCCAGCGCCTCGGCACGCTCTTCGACCGCGCGTCGCCACTCCTCGGCATCGTCCACGCCCGCGCGGCTCCATCCCGAGCCGTTCAGCATTACGATCTTCTCGCCCGCCTTCGCGCGACGCGTCACCAGTGCGTGGCCGTCGGCGTATGTCACCCCTTCGCCGCCCGCGAGGATCACGCCCAACGATATGTCGCCGTCGCGCTCGGGATCCGAGCTGTCCGACGCGGCCTCCGTCACGGCGATCCGATCGCGCCCCTCGGCCGAGGCCTTCACCTCGTGCAGAACCAAGCCCGCCGCGACGGGCAATTCGCCGTCGAAGCCGTCGAGAACATACTCCTGCACGGTGAAACGGTCGTCGGCGTCGAGGCGTATCGTGCGACGCATGGTCACCTTGCGGCCTCCGATGTCGACGGGCGCGTAAACGAACCGCGCCTCGGTGCGTATGGGGCCGTTGGCCGTGCACTCCTGCGAGACGTAGTTGCCCGCGAGCGCGACGCGGCCGTCGACGAACGGGGCCAACGCTCCGCCGCCCAAGGTGTTGCCTACCTTGTAGCAATCCATCCCCTCGCCGTAATCGCGGTGGTAGTCGTTGCGCGCGAACCACTCGTCGACAACGAGTCGCGGCGCGCTCTTCACCCACACGTCGACGCCCTGCGTGCGGGGATCGCCCAGCGCGGGACCGTAAATGCGATAGGCCGTCAGGTTGTTCTCCCACGCGTAATCGTCGGCGCGCTCGGGCACGTAACGGCCGTACGCCTTGCGTTCGTACTCCTCGCGCATGCCCCGACGCACGGGATACTCCGCCGTCGCGCCCGCGCCTACCGTCGCCTGAAACAGCAATGCCGAGGGGCGTCCCGCGTCGTCGAAAAGCACCTGCGACGGCTCCTGCCCGCCCTCGGGCGAGAGCACCACCACGTTGTCGGGCGTGAGCCCCGCGCCGTCCAGCTCTTCCCACGCTATCTCCACCGTCTCTTTCGAGCGGGCGAGTTCCGAGGGGTTCGACACTTCGACGACGAGTCCGCCGCGCGAACCGCACCCCGCCGCGAACAGAAAAGCGAAATAAAAAAGTCGTCTCATACGCTATTCGGGTTGTCGGCCTATGTATGCCAATATTCCACCGTCGACATAGAGTATATGTCCGTTCACGAAGTCGGAAGCCGCCGAGGCGAGGAACACCGCGGGACCCTTCAGGTCGTCGGGCGCGCCCCAGCGCGCCGCGGGGGTCTTCGCCACGATGAACGAATCGAACGGATGGCGCGAGCCGTCGGCCTGCCTCTCGCGCAGGGGCGCGGTCTGCGGCGTGGCGATGTAGCCCGGGCCGATGCCGTTGCACCGGATGTTGTAGCGGCCGTACTCCGAGGCGATGTTGCGCGTGAGCATCTTAAGTCCGCCCTTGGCCGAGGCGTATGCCGACACCGTTTCGCGGCCCAGCTCCGACATCATCGAACACACGTTGATTATCTTGCCGCCGCCCTTGGCGATCATGGCCGGAATCACCGCCTTGGAGACAATGAACGGCGCGGTGAGGTCTATGTCGACCACCTCGCGGAACTCCTCGGCCGACATCTCGTGCATCGGGACGCGTCGGATGATCCCCGCGTTGTTGACCAGTATGTCGACCGCGCCGATCTCCTCGGCGATCGACGCCACCATGTTGCGCACGGCATCCTCGTCCGTGACGTCGCAGATGTAGCCGCGCGCCTCGATCCCCTTGGCCGCGTAAGCCGCGAGAGCCTCGTCCAAATGGCGTTGCGAACGGCAGTTGAAGGCGATCTTCGCCCCCGCCTCGGCCAGAGCTTCGGCTATCGCGAACCCTATTCCGTAGGCGGCGCCCGTCACGAGGGCCGTTTTGCCATGCAATGTGAAATCAGTCATATCCGCGCTATTTGAGATCGGTTATCGCAGAAAAGTCCTGATCGCCGTAATCGAGGTTCTCGCCGCCCATGCCCCATATGAACGTGTAGTTGTGCGTCGCGGCCGCGCTGTGGATCGACCACTCGGGCGACAGCACCGCCTGCTCGCCGCGCATCCAGATGTGGCGCGTATGCTGCGGCTCGCCCATGAAGTGGCACACGGCGTGCTCCTCGGGCAGCTCGAAATAGAAATAGGCCTCCATGCGGCGCGAATGCACGTGGGCGGGCATGGTGTTCCACACGCTGCCCGAGCGCAATTCGGTCATTCCCATCTGCAAGCGGCATGTGGGCAGCACTTGGTTTACGATCATCTTGTTTATGTCGCGGTCGTTCGACCCCTCGAGCGAACCCATGTGCGCCACTATGGCGTCGGCCTTGGTCACCTTCTTGTCGGGATAGGAGCGGTCGGCCGTCGTGGAGTTGAAGTAGAACTTGGCGGGATTCGCCGCGTCGCGGCTCGCGAAGGTCACCTCGCGGTCGCCCGCGCCGAGATAGAGGGCCTCCTTATAGCCCAACGCGTACTCCCGATCGCCCGCGACGACCACGCCGTCGCCGCCGACGTTGAATATGCCGATCTCGCGGCGGCGTAGGAAGCAGGGGGCCTTCAGCGGATCGATCGCCTCCAGCGGCAGCCGCTCCGCGACGGGCATCGCGCCGCCTACCACCATGCGGTCGTACATCGAATATACCATATTCACCTCGTCGGCCGCGAAGACACGCTCTATAAGGAAGTCGCGGCGCAGACGCTCGGTGTCGTATCCCCGAGCGTCGTCGGGGTGCGCGGCATAACGCAATTCGTAATTGGTTTTCATAAGTATGTAATAATTTACGATTTCATATTATCGGGGCGCAGCCTGCGAAGACCGCGAACGAAACGTATGTGAGTTGCGGGCCTTCGCGGGGCGAGGCTGCGGCCCGCGCGATTCTTTGAATCGCAATCTCCTTCTTAAAACCTGAAGAACTCCTTGGCGTTGCGGTAGCTTATGTCCTCCACCATGCGGCCGATGAAATCCATCTCGCTCGCAGGCAGCAGACCCGCCTCTATGTCGTTGCCGATGAGGTTGCACAACGTGCGGCGGAAATACTCGTGGCGCGGGTAGCTCAGGAAGCTGCGCGAGTCGGTCAGCATGCCGACGAAACGGCTCAGCAGCCCCAGCAGCGAGAGGGCGTTCATCTGACGCTCCATGCCGTCCTTCTGGTCGAGGAACCACCATCCCGAGCCGAACTGTATCTTGCCCGCGGTCTCGCCGTCCTGAAAGTTTCCGATCATGGTGGCCACCATCTCGTTGTCGCGGGGGTTGAGGTTGTAGAGGATCGTTTTGGCCAGCTTGCCCTGCGCGTCGAGGCGGTCGAGATACCCCGCCATGTTCTTGGCCAGCGTGAAGTCGCCTATCGAGTCGAAGCCCGTGTCGACGCCTATGGTCGCCAGTTTGCGGCTGTTGTTGTTGCGTATGACGCCGAAGTGGAACTGCTGGGTCCACCCCGTCTCCCAATCCATCACGGCGAACTCTGTCAACATGGCGCTCTTGTATTTGCGCGTCTCCTCGTCGGTGAGCGTCGCGCCGCCGTACGCCTTGGCGAAGATCGTCTCGATTTCGGCCTCGGTGTAATCCTCGGCATAAAACTCCTCGATGCCGTGGTCGCTCAGTCGGCATCCCGCGCTCTCGAAGAATCGGTGGCGCGCACGCAGGGCGTCGAGCAGCGTCGCGAACGAGCGTATCTCGATGCCCGCCGCCTCGGCCAAGCGGTCGATATAGGCCTTGAACGCCGCGGGATCCTCCACGGCCATAGCCTTGTCGGGCCGCCACGTGGGCAGCACCTTGCACTCGAAGCCATCCTCGCGGCATTTGATATGGTGCTCCAGCGAATCGGCGGGGTCGTCGGTCGTGCATACGACCTCCACGTTATAGCGGCGCATAAGTCCCCGCGCCGAATATTCGGGCCGCTGCAACAGATCGGTGCAACGGTCGTAAATCGCGCGCGCCGAAGCGGGGTTGAGCAGCTCCTCGACGCCGAAAGCGGTCTTGAGTTCGAGGTGCGTCCAGTGGTAGAGCGGATTGCGCATGGTGTAGGGCACCGTCTCGGCCCACTTCTCGAACTTCTCCCAATCCGAGGCGTCGCCCGTGCAATAACGCTCCCCGACGCCGTTGGTGCGCATCGCGCGCCACTTGTAGTGGTCGCCGTCGAGCCATATCTCGGCCAGATTGCGGAAACGGTGGTCGGAGGCCACATATTCGGGATCGAGGTGGCAGTGGTAGTCGATTATGGGCATCTTGGCCGCATGATCGTGGTAGAGCCGCTCGGCCGCGGGGCTTTGCAGCAGGAAATTTTCGTCGTTGAACTTTTTCATAACAGTCGGTTTTTTGGTCGGATTTTTACGGCGAACGCGCGTCGGACGGATTCGCCGCATAAGGTTGCAATGCACAAAGATAACCGAAATATCGGTTAATATCAACTTTTTCCCCGGCCTCGTCTGGGGCGGATGAACGCTTGTCGGCAAAAATATACATTAATCCGTCGAGGATATTCGCGGTTCGCCGTCGGCGGTCGGATTGCGCGAGCCTTGGGCGAGCAGCAGTCCGCCGCGTGGGGCGGCGGCGAACTGCCGACATCGCGTCGCGATGTCGAATTATCTGCCCGAAATCAACGTCCGTTTTCGCCGCCAAACATATTAAAACCCGACGCGCTTTTCGCATTTCGGTTTTGTTTTCGTATCTTTGTGGTACCAAACATCACAAAATTTACCATCATGGAGTTCGAAGGAGTAGTATACAAGATAATGCCCGCCACCAAGGGCACCTCCGCTCGCGGCGACTGGCAGCGTCAGGAGGTTATTTTCGAGATGCCGAGCGAGTTCTCGCGCAAGGTGTGCGTCACGTTCTTCAACAAGGAGTCGGAGGTGGCCCGCCTGAAGGAGGGCGCGACCTATACGGTTTCGGTCAACATCGAATCGCGCGAGTACAACGGCCGTTGGTACACCGACGTGCGTGCATGGCGCGTACAGCCCAAGCAGGAGGCCGCGCCCGCATCGATGCCCGACATGCCTCCCGTAGGCGAGGAGCCGTCGTATACGTCGTCTGCCGCCTCGGCCGAAGTGGACGATCTCCCGTTCTGACGCTCCATCCCGCCGACATGAAACGCTTCGTCATGGCTGCGTCCCTGCTGTGCGCCTCGTGCGCCTTGCAGCGGGCCGAGGATATTCGTTTGATCGTTCCGACGGAGTTCGAACGCACCGTGAACGGCGTCTCGACGTCGCTCTATACGTTGCGCGGCGGCGATCTGACCATGCAGGTCACCGATTACGGCGCGCGCATAACAGGTCTGTGGGCTCCCGACCGCGAGGGGCGCATGGACGATATCGTCATAGGCCATGCCACGCTCGACGACTACCTGACCGCACCCGTATCGCGGGTGGCGGGCGCGGCGGTGGGTCCCGTCGCCAACCGCATAGGTCGGGGAGAGTACGAGATCGACGGGGTGAAATACGCCCTCGAGCGCAACAACAACGGCAACACGCTGCACAGCGGTCCCGCGGGATTCGACAAGGTGGTGTGGAGCGTTAAGGAGGCGACCGCAAGCAGCGTATGTTTCGAATACCGATCGCCCGACGGCGAGTTCGGGTTCCCGGGCAACCGCACGGTGGAGATGACATACACGCTCACGCCCGACAACGAGTTGGAGATCCGTTACCGCGCCACGACCGACGCGCCCACCCCGATCAACATGACCAACCACACCTTCTTCAACCTCGGAGGCGAGGGCAGCGGCGATGTGCTCGGATACACGCTTAAGGTCGGGGCTTCGCGCTATACTCCCGTCGACGGCAACACCCTGCCCACGGGTGAGATAGCGTCGGTCGAGGGCACTCCGTACGATTTCCGCACGGCGCATGCCATCGGCGACCGAATTGCCGACGCGGGCGGATACGACAACAACTTCGTTATCGACTCGGCCGACGGCGAGACGTTGCGTACCGCGGCCGTCGTGCACGATCCCGTGTCGGGCCGCACGATCGAGGTGCTGACCGACCAACCCGGCATTCAGATATACACCGCGGGGGCTTTTTCGGGCGATACCGTAGGCAAATACGGCCACCGACTCGAAAAATACCACGCCATCGCGCTCGAAACGCAGAAATTCCCCGACGCAATGCACCATTCCGCTTTCCCTTCGATCGTCGTCCGTCCCGACGACTGCTACACCCACGTCTGCATCTACCGCTTCTCGGCGGAGTAATCATCTCGACTCGACGAGGCGCAAAATTCACATGCGTCAGCAAAATGCAGTTCTGCGAACCGCAAAACCTTTATACATAATTAAGATTTACGTTACCTTTTGCGCGGCCAAAAGGTAACGCCAAAATCCGCCGCGGTGAAACGATTTCGGGGTCGTTCTTGCGACTTCGCTAAATCGGATGCCTTCGGCACTTTTGAAGCAATCAAAAGGTCTCCGATTTTTAACGCTCTGTCGCCACGACCGCCCTTTTTCCGAAATCGTTCCTGCCGCGGGTTTGGCTGACGCACGTGAATTGTCGACAAAATCTATCTTCGGCGGCTGCGGGGGGGCGCACCAAAGGTGCGAGCCGCCGAAGATAACACCGCAGAGCGGTGTGCTGACGCGTATATATGCGGCCCGAGAACAAATCAAGGCTCTAACCTGAACATTACCTTCATCAATTCCATCAAAGATTTGCTTTTAATCTCCTTTTCGAATTCGTCGTCGGTGAAATCCGAATCGCCGACGCGAACGACAAACTCTATCAAGAAACGCAGGTGCACCAATGATTCGAGCGGAAAGCGAAACGCGCTGTCCCAATCGCCCTGACGAATCACGATAGAATGGTCGCGACCCAGCAAACGGCCTATATTGGCAATAGAACTCTCGTCGCCATCGAAATCGGATTCGGAATAATCGACACGAAACGACTCGCCATCGATATAGGAAACACTATTCACTAACACGACCGCTTCGTCGATGCGAATAGAAAAGTCGTATTCGACAACATCGAATTCGTTACACTCCGTGAGGCAATTTATTATAGCAGAGATATTTTCGTGTCGGCATTGCTGAAAAGCGGCATCGCGGGCGGCTGCCAATTCGTCGTCGGTGGGGAAATTTTTCATATATTTGCAGGATGAAAGAGTCTTAAAAAAAACTCGTCGGAAAGGCTCCTATATGACAAATCGATGAATGCTAATCTTTTAATAATCAAATAGCCTGTTCCGACGAGTTGATTAAAAACGGGGCGGCGAACGATAATGAATAGTAATATATTATGTATACAATAAGAACGCTGCTCGCACACCCCGTCGCTGCAAAAGCAGCTTATCCGCATTTTTATTTGTCGGGGATTTCTTTGGCAAAGGCAAGGACACAAAAAAAGGGCGCAGGTGCAGCCCAACAGTCGGCCTTCCGAGCCTTAGTATGGTAGCTGTCCTTACGCCCAAGTCTACCCCTACAAAGGAGTAGGGGCAAAACATGGGGTTCAGACAAATATTACGCCATACTAAAAACCTATCATATTTCTATAATAGTCGGAAGTTCACTGTTGGCATAAAGGTTTGTCCTAACCTTTAGAGTATGTTGACGGTTATGGTGGTACCGTTCTCTTTTGCAAAGGTAACATAACTTTATCTCTTTTTAGTTATGCGACCCGTATAAAAATGACAAAAGACGAAACGTGAACCTGACTTAAGAGGATAAGCCTGCGCTATAAAACGCACTTGCATTACTGTGTTTTGGTAGGTCCTGAGATACCCGTCTAACTTCATAATACAAGAGGCCCACGCCCGTCATGGCGCAGTGCATTTGATGTACTTACCAATCGGGGCGTGGTAACGACCCGACGGGACATCCTCTTATTGCTGTTAGACAGTAAATTTCTCAGGTTTACCAAAACAGCAATGCGATTCACGTCTTTTGACGGATCGCTACCCCAAAAGTAGTACAAATAATTGTATCGTACAACAATTTGCATGCTTTTTTTGTT
>ERZ777305.3274-NODE-3274-length-11493-cov-2.908638_pt1 | contig 11493 bp, 7 predicted proteins | sample MGYA00374965_ERZ777305 | MGnify/ENA primary metagenome ERZ777305 (study PRJEB29328, sample SAMD00013331) | mouse gut metagenome | study: EMG produced TPA metagenomics assembly of the Metagenome analysis of fecal microbiota from mouse which was promoted...
ATGCCGTACGCCACGACATGAACTTGCGTCCGGTGGAAGGCATCAACGGCGACAGCAGCAAAGAGGACATTCTGAATATTCTCCAGAAATACGGCATCAGCGAAGAAGAAGTGAAATTATGGGGTACCGGCACCCCCTTGCGCGAATTCCTCTGGAGCGAGGAGATGGCAGATGCCAGCGTCTTCGTCATGGAGCACGTCAACTTCAAGGATACCTTCAATCCGGACGACAAGGAAATCCGCAACTGCCACATCAATATTGGTACGGGAAAAGAAATCACCATCCGCCAATTGGCAGAGCTGATTGTAAACACCGTAGGCTATCAAGGCCGTTTGGCTTTCGATACCTCCAAACCAGATGGAACCATGCGCAAACTGACTGATCCCGGCAAACTACATGCATTGGGCTGGCATCATAAGATTGACATTGAAGAAGGCGTACAACGTATGTACAACTGGTATTTGAAGGGATGATTATCCCTTCGCCTTTTTTCTAAGAAAACTCATAAATCCCCTTTTTAAACGCATGGAGATTCTTTTACAAAAATTCAGACAATTCAACGGACTTGCCATATCACGGCCTCCTGAATCTAAATAACTCGGTAAAAAGGCCGTTTATCTCATTCTATAGCAGATACAAACAAAAAATCCGGTGTGTTTGTCCCAGTCCAGTCCTTTAACTACTAACAGAGCGAAGTAACAACTCTCTCTAACTTCTGCAAATGAAAAAGCCGTGTGCATAAAGAGCTATTTTCCTTATAAAAATTTGCTTTCTATATATAAACTCTTATATTTGCACAATCTTCAACTAAATGTGCAATTAATATCATGGAACAAAGTTTTATCACTTATATAGAGAATAGCATAAAGAAAAATTGGGATTTAGATGCTCTGACCGATTACAAGGGAGCAACCCTGCAATATAAGGACGTAGCCCGGAAAATAGAAAAGTTGCATATTATTTTTGAGGCAAGCGGCATCAAGAAAGGCGATAAGATTGCCGTTTGTGGCCGCAACAGTTCCCACTGGGGGGTAACGTTCCTCGCAACATTGACCTACGGCGCGGTAATCGTCCCCATCCTTCACGAATTCAAGGCAGACAATATACACAACATCGTGAACCATTCCGAAGCCAAACTGCTTTTTGTAGGCGATCAGGTTTGGGAGAACCTCAATGAAAGTGCCATGCCGCTACTGGAGGGTATCATGATGATGACAGACTTCTACATCCTTGTCTCCCGTAGCGAAAAGTTGGACTATGCCCGAGAACATCTCAACGAGATGTTCGGCAGGAAATACCCCAAGAACTTCCGCAAGGAACATGTCGGTTACCACAAGGACCAGCCCGACGAACTGGCAGTCATCAACTATACATCCGGCACCACTAGTTATTCCAAAGGAGTGATGCTACCCTACCGCAGCTTGTGGTCAAATACCACTTTCGCTTTCGAAGTATTGCCGCTAAAATCCGGTGACAAGATTGTCTCCATGTTGCCAATGGCGCACATGTACGGACTTGCATTCGAGTTTCTGTATGAATTCGCCGTAGGTTGCCACATCTTCTTCCTCACCCGCATGCCCAGCCCAAAAATTATTTTCCAAGCTTTCACCGAAGTGAGGCCTAACCTGATTGTGGCTGTCCCGCTCATTATCGAAAAGATTATAAAGAAGAGTGTACTGCCCAAGCTGGAAACTCCTGCCATGAAATTGTTACTTAAAGTACCCATCATTAACGACAAGATAAAAGCGACCGTACGTGAACAAATGATACAGGCCTTTGGCGGTAACTTTGCAGAAATAATTGTAGGAGGAGCTGCCTTCAACCAGGAAGTGGAGCAGTTCCTAAAGATGATAGATTTCCCCTATACGGTAGGCTATGGAATGACGGAATGTGGTCCCATCATCTGTTACGAGGATTGGACTCGCTTCAAATCCGGTTCCTGCGGAAAGGCCGCACCGCGCATGGAAGTGAAAATTCTCTCACCCGACCCCGAAAATATTCCGGGAGAAATCGTCTGCCGTGGCCACAATGTAATGTTGGGTTACTACAAGAACGAAGAAGCCACCATGCAGGTACTTGACAAAGACGGCTGGCTGCACACCGGAGACCTTGCCCTAATGGATGCTGAAGGCAACATAACCATCAAGGGACGCAGCAAGAACATGCTCCTCGGCCCAAGCGGTCAGAATATCTACCCGGAAGAAATAGAAGACAAGCTGAACAATATGCCGTATGTGGCCGAAAGCATCATCGTGCAGCAAAATGAGAAACTTGTAGGTCTGGTGTACCCCGACTTCGATGATGCCTTTGCCCATGGTCTGAGCAATGACGACATCGAACGCGTCATGGAAGAAAATCGTGTGGCGCTGAATGCAGAACTGCCCACATACAGCCAAATATTCAAGATGAAAATCTATCCTGAAGAATTTGAAAAAACGCCGAAAAAATCTATCAAGCGCTTCTTGTATCAGGAAGCCAAAGAATAACGTAAAAAGGCATTGAACAACAAGCTATCTAACCCTTTCTAAATTATTATCCAAATGGGAAACGAATTATTATTATCCGCCATGCTTCCAATATGCGGCATGGCGGGAGAAGCGTATGGCATGCCGTCTGGGGATGTTGTACCTGCTCCAAAAGAGCAACCGAACATCATTCTGTTCCTAGTGGACGACATGGGATGGCAAGACACCTCCCTCTCCTTTTGGACACAGCGTACCAAGTACAACGATACGTACCATACTCCTAACATGGAACGAATGGCCACACAAGGCAAAATGTTTACGCAGGCCTATGCATGCAGCATCAGTTCACCTACGCGTGTCAGCCTTTTTACGGGAATGAATGCTGCCAGGCATCGAGTTACCAGTTGGACTCTCCGTAAGAACACTACCCATGAACAACCGGACTCGGTCATGATTTATCCGGAATGGAACGTTAACGGCATTTGTCAAGAACCGGGCGTGGAACGGACTACACAAGTCACCTCCCTGGCCGAAGTGCTCAAAGCCCACGGCTATCATACCATTCATTGCGGAAAAGCCCACTTCGGTGCTGAAGGCACTCCCGGAGCCGACCCGTTGAAAATGGGCTTTGAAGTGAACATAGCCGGACATGCCGCCGGTTCACCTGCCAGTTACTATGGCCAGGAGAATTTCGGCAATAGAACAGACGGTAGAAGCCCCCTAGCTGCCGTACCCGGTCTGGAAAAATATTATGGTACCGACACTTTCCTAAGTGAAGCCCTTACCATAGAGGCCATGAAGGCACTGGATAATGCACAGCAGACTGACAAGCCGTTCTTTCTATACATGGCACACTATGCCATCCATACCCCTATACAACCTGACATGCGTTTTTACCAGAAATATCTGGACAAAGGCCTTTCTCCGGTAGAAGCTGCCTACGCCACTCTCATTGAGGGCATGGACAAAAGCCTGGGAGACATCATGGACTATCTGGACAAAAACAACCTGACGGAAAACACTATCCTCATCTTCATGTCCGACAATGGCGGCTTGGCGGCCCACACTCGTACCGGACAACTACATGTCCAGAACTATCCGCTCAACAGCGGCAAAGGCTCTGCCTACGAAGGAGGCATACGTGAACCGATGATTGTCCGCTGGCCGGGCATCGTGGCTCCCCAAACCCAATGCGACCATTATCTTATGATAGAGGACTTTTTCCCCACCATCCTTGAGATGGCAGGCGTCGACAACTATACAACTGTACAACAACGCGACGGTATCAGTTTTATGCCGCTGCTCACCGGAAAAGGTGAAATGAAAAAGCGTGATATCTACTGGCATTATCCCAATAGTTGGGGGCCTTCCGGTCCGGGCATTGGAGCCACTTGCTCCATCCGTTCGGGCGAGTGGAAACTGGTGTACTATTTCGGTGACGGTAGACGAGAACTTTTCAACATCCCCGCTGACATCAGTGAGAAGCATGATATGGCCCAAGAAAAGCCTGAAGTTGTCAAAGAGTTATCACGAAAACTAAGTAATTACCTCCGGTCTGTGAATGCGCAGCGCCCTCTGTTGCGTGCCACCCGCCAACCAGCTCCCTGGCCGGACGAAATATAAAAAAGTATGAAACGAAACCTTTCACTCCTCCTTATGTCTCTGCTTTTTGCAGGGACAACTCTTGCCCAAGAACATAATCCGGGCAGCGTACAGCCGGACACAATTCAAAAATCCTCTGAAAATACTTTCCGAAAACAACACTCTTCACGAACAGACCATAGTCCGGTAGGTATCAATATCTCCCTATGGAAAAACATCTCTACACAGCGGACTGATACCGTAGGAAGCACCTGCTTCAATCTTGGTGTGTTTTCCTCCATGAACCGTCTGAATGGCCTCGGCATGAATATTCTTGGTAGTGTAACCGGCAGAAATGTAAACGGTATGCAGATGGCAGGTCTGTCAAATATGGTGGGGGGAAGCATGCGAGGCATACAGATAGCGGGAATTACCAACATCAATGGCAACAACCTTATCGGAGTATCCGTTTCGGGACTGGTAGGTATCACCGGAAATCATGCGCAAGGCGTCATCATTTCCGGTCTGGCAAACATCAGTGGGGACTATAATCGCGGTGCCTCCATAGGCGGCTTGTTGAATATCAGCGGAGAAGGTGCTTCCGGTATACACTTTGCCGGACTCGCCAATATTTCCGGCAGAAATTTCAAGGGTTTTTCAGGAGCCGGCCTGCTAAGTGTAGTCGGTGAAGACTTGAATGGCATGCAAATGTCCGCCTTTGCCAACATCACTGCCGGAGATATGACCGGGGTTCAGGTTTCCGGCTTGGGCAATGTGGTGGGAGGTACAGCCCAAGGATTACAAATAGGTGCTGCCAATATGGCTATACGTGCCCAAGGGCTTCAAATAGGGCTATTCAACTACTACAAAGAAAAATTAGACGGTTTCCAATTGGGATTAGTCAATGCCAATCCCCAAACGAAAGTTCAACTGATGTTGTTTGGTGGTAATGCCACCAAGCTGAATGTGGGTACCCGTTTCAAGAACCGGCTCTTCTATACCATCCTCGGTGGCGGTACCCATTATCTGGATTTTGGCGACAAGTTTTCCGCTGCCCTCTTCTACCGTGCCGGTCTTGAATTACCGCTCTACAAACAGCTGTTCATCAGCGGAGATTTGGGATACCAACATATAGAAACCTTCAAAAACAAAAACTACGGCATTCCGGCACGTCTCTATGCCCTCCAAGCACGTGTCAATCTAGAATACCACCTGACCGACCGCTTTGGCTTATTCCTCACTGGCGGTTATGGCGGCAGCCGCTACTACACCCAAGGGAAAACCTATGACAAAGGCATCATTGTGGAGGGCGGAGCAACGATACTGAAATTATAAGAGATAGGGATAAAGGGATAAGGATTAGGGGTAAACGATGAACAGCAAGCCCTCATCCTTAATCCCCCAATTATTGTTTCTCCTTAATCAGCCCCGTCCTATATGCCACCAGCAACTTCATCAAATCCTGAATCTGCGTAACAAGTTCACTCCCCTTGTCCGTATCCTTTACCATCATACGCTGCGAATTGAATTCGACAACCAGTGTTGTAGACTTTATGTCCTGCCCTTCTTCAATAGCTTTCTGACGACTTTGAAACGGTTCATGCTGTACCAGCTGTAAGCCGTGGGAATGATATACCAACGTATATCCCGCAATTCCCGTTTCCGGCTGATAGGCTTTTGAGAAACCACCGTCAATCACCAGCAGCTTACCATCCGCTTTGATAGGTTTTTCGCCCTTAATGGTCTTTACCGGCACATGCCCGTTGATGATATGCGAGTGTGATCCCGGCCTCACACCGAACTCTTCAAGAATGCGGTCACACACCGCTGCCTCATTGCGTAGGGTATAGTAATGTCCTTTCGTCTCTTTATGCAATGTTGTGTCGGCCACAAAATAGCGTTCAAAAGTAGCCATCTTATCTTTATCGAAGGAAGGGGCATCCGGTCCGCACCACATGTACCATACATAATCCAGTGCAAACTGTTTCTCTTCCGAACCATCCTCGTCAAAATAAGCGGTACGTATCAGCTGGTCGGTCTTTTGCAGCAACTTGTGTCCCCAATATTCCTTTTTGCCGATGTGAACATGCTTGAAACTTCCATCTGCATTCAGAGGCACGGAAGCGTGATAAAGTAGATTACTGTTACACACCAGATACATGCCGCCATACGTAAACAAGCAACGCATGTGCTTCTTCATTTTCTCACTGTTCATGAAAGAAGAATGAATCCGGTGCACCAATTCGCGCTCTTCGTCCGACAGCCGATACGGATCCGCCGGGTCTATGGTAGGAAAATTCACATCGCGCAACGGATACTCCTTGCCTTCGTATACAAACACGCCACGCTCGAAGTCCACCAGATGCAGCAGTTTCCGGTTCTCCATACCGAATTCAGGACGACGGCTGATGATTTCCGCTTCCAATTTCAACTGGATAACCGTAATCGCCTTGTGCATCTGTGTAATCAGCCGTAAGGTCTTCTCATTGTATTCCGCATCGGCAAAGTTCATTTTCGGTGCGAAAATGGTACAAGGGTCATCCGCATAGGTATCCATGGCAAACGTCGCAAGCGGCAACAGATTGATGCCATAACCATCCTCCAGCGTAGCCAAATTGGCATAACGCATCGACATACGGATTACGTTGGCAATACAGGCATCATTACCCGATGCGGCACCCATCCACAGAATATCGTGGTTACCCCATTGAATATCGAAATTATGATAATCGCAGAGAGTATCCATGATAATATGCGCACCCGGTCCGCGGTCGTATATATCGCCCACTATATGCAGCGAGTCGATGGTCAGACGCTGGATAAGGTTGCACATCGCCACAATAAAGTCATCCGCACGCTTCGTAGAAATAATGGTACTGATTATGACATTGATATAGGCATGTTTGTTGGGTTCAATGCTCGATTCGTGCAACAACTCTTGAATGATATATGAGAACTCTGCCGGAAGTGCCTTGCGTACTTTCGAACGGGTATATTTGGACGAAACGTTCTGGCATACTTTTACCAACTGGTTCAGAGTTATCAAATACCAGTCATCCAAGTCTTTTTCCTGCTCCTTGATAAGTTGCAACTTCTCTTCTGGATAATAAATTAACGTACAGATTTCCTTCTTCTCACTTTCGCGCAGTGTATGCCCGAATATTTCGTTCACCTTACGTTTCACTGCTCCCGATGCATTCTTCAGCACATGTTGAAAAGCCTCATACTCGCCATGAATATCCGTCAGAAAATGCTCTGTACCTTTCGGCAGATTCAGAATAGCCTCCAGATTGATGATTTCCGTACTGGCATCAGCAATGGTAGGAAAACTACGTGATAATAATTGCAAATAACGCAAGTCATTAACAATACTTTCCGGAGTTATATTTCCCATAGTTATTTAATTGATAGTTGATAATTGATAATGTCCTTCATTCCCCAGTATCCGTTATCCATTAATGAAAAACATGAGAAGCACTTGGGCTATGATTACCCGTAGAAACATGCACATCGGATAAACCGTAGCGTATGCCACTGACGGATTGTCTCCCGGAATGGTGTCGTTGGCGTAGTTTAGCGCCATGGGGTTTGCCATGCTTCCGCACAACATACCTGCCATTGTTCCGAAATCTATCTTCAGCCACTTGAAAGTGACGATACCCATAATCAATACCGGAACCACAGTCAATGCAAAGCCTGTGCCAATCCATAACAGTCCTTCCGGCCGGAATACCGTATCGAAGAAATGGGCACCCGCATCCAGTCCCAGGCAAGCCAGATAAAGAGACAATCCCAATGCACGGAGCATCAGGTTTGCACTGCGCGTAGTATAGGTCACCATGTGCATCCTCGGACCGAATGTCCCGATAAGAATACCTACGATGATAGGACCTCCTGCCAGTCCAAGCCGCACGGGAGCACTGATACCGGGAATGGAAATAGGAATTGCCCCCAAAGCCAAACCTATGACAATGCCGATAAATACCGCCACCAAGTTCGGTTCCTTCAAGCTTTTCACAGCATTTCCCAGCACCTTCTCCACATTTTGTATGGCAGCAGCTTCGCCCACTACGGTCAGGCGGTCACCCAATTGCAAGGTCAGCTCCGCCGTAGCCAGCAGCTGCACGCCGCTACGATAAACCCGGCTAATATTGATACCGTAATGATTACGCAGATGAAGAGAGCCCAACTTCTTGCCGTTCAGTTCCGGACGCGTCACCACGATACGTTGCGAAATCAACTGGCTATCTATAGCATTCCAGTCTATATCTTCCTTGTTCCAATCGGTATTCTCCTGCTCGCCGAAAAGCACGGTCAGGGCTGGCGTATTTTTCTCCGAGGTAATCACCAGCAGACGGTCACCTTCCTTTATAATCTTTTCCGAAATAGGTATACTCACATTCCCATCCCGCCACAAGCGGGAAATCACGAACTTCGGATAACTGTTCAGCCCGCCTATTTCCTTGATACTCTTGTTAAAGATGGCAGGATTGTGCACCTGGAACGCAACAATGTAAGGCTTGTTCACGTCATCCTTCTCTTTCAATTCCAAGTCTTCCTTATGTGCCAGCGTCTTACGGATGAACAGTAGGGCTAGAATAACTCCTACCACTCCCAACGGATATGCTACCGCACACCCCAAAGCAGGCGTACTGGTCTCCAATCCCATCTGTTTCAATGTCTGCTGTGCCGCACCGAGTGCCGGTGTGTTTGTCGTGGCACCACAAAGTATGCCCACCATGTCCGGCAAGGATACTCCCAATCCATAGCTGCCCAATACAGTCAGCAGTGTGCCGATGAATACTACCCCTGCAGCAAGCACATTCAATTGTAGCCCTCCTTTACGGAAAGAGCTAAAAAAGCCCGGTCCCACCTGCAAACCCAAGGCATATACAAATATCACCAGCCCGAAGCTTTCCGCATAATTCAGCATCTGCGGGTCTATGGACAACCCGAAATGCCCGGCAATGATGCCGGCAAAGAATACAAACGTCACTCCCAATGAAATGCCACAAACATGTATCTTCCCCAATCCCAATCCGATAGCGGAAATTAGCGAGAGTACCACAACCGCCTGCAAGGCGGAGTGCTCAACAAATAAACTATATAGCCAATCCAATGTGCATTCTATTTTACAGTTTCAGGCTGCAAAGATAGTGCAAACGAAATGCAAAATAAAATGAACTCATTCATTTTTTATACGAAAGTACAGAGTCAGTAGCAAATCAGTGGGGATAATCATATAGATTTGCGATACGGAACAGAAAGAACTTCTTGTCGGCTACACCTCTTAAATTAGCGTAGAATAGTTTGATTTTAACATTGAATGACTCAGCCATGGCATCGGATAATCAATCAATGACGCGACTGACTTTAGAGAAAGCCGCACGGACAATCTTACGCATTGAATCAAAAAGGTCAAGTGTGGCTTTTAGTACCCGCTACGACGGTCACTAAAGTTCGCTCTCTCAGGCATTGCGGTTGGTTGCAAAAGTGTAAATGTCACCATTGAACAGCGACGATTCGTCTATTGTCAGGCGAGACCCTATATTGCCGATGAACAGAAACCACTCGTCAACGCATTCAAGCTGATTCTAGGCGCGATAACCGCCGAGTACCTCCTTGTATTGTTTCTCAAACGGGTGGCAGTCTATATGATAGAACTCCTCAAACGTACGACAGGTTACCGGTGACGTCTCCATACGTCTCTTTTAAAAAAGCGGTGGAGAGCATAAAAAAATTCCGTCCACCGCTTTTTCATTGTTTATCCTAAATCCAATCTTTCTACTTTACAGCTGCAATAGCTTTATCATAGTCTGGTTCTTGTGTAATTTCAGGTACCAATTCGGTATAAGCAATCTTTCCATCCTTGCCGATAACCACTACCGAACGCGCCAACAGACCGGCAAGCGGTCCGTCCGCCATGCGTACCCCGTAATTTTCATCAAAATCGGAAAAACGGAAATCAGACAAAGGAATCACATTCTCAATACCTTCCGTTGTACAGAAACGCGCATGTGCGAAAGGCAAATCCTTGGAGATTGCCAGCACCACGGTATCAAACAGGCCGGCAGCCAGTTTATTGAACTTACGTACAGAAGTAGCGCACACACCAGTGTCAAGGCTGGGGAAAATATTCAAGATAACATTCTTCCCGTTCAGTTCCTTCAAAGAGAATGAAGACAAATCTGTTTTTACCAATTCGAAATCGGGGGCAACAGAGCCCACCTTTATAAATTCACCGATAACCTTTACCGGTTGTCCTTTAAATTTTGTTGTAGCCATAGTTTTATCAAATTATATGTATACACAACAAATTACATACAGAAAAAGTTCATCCGAAGCATGTCAAAAGGAATCCCGCCTGTGACATTTTCGTCTAGCCGAATTGCTCAATATCGTCTCAGAAAACGAAACATCGTAGTCCGTGACACTCCCATCTGCCGGGCAAGTTCGGCACACGACTCTCCTCTTTGGTGCTCCCTCACAAGTTTCCTCTTGTTCGCATAGAGTATCTTCATTTTGGGCGTGTCTCCTTTCTTCCTGCCCAGATGCTTTCCCTCCTTCCTCCGTCGTTCCAGCGCTTCTTTGGTACGCATGGAAATCAGATTACGCTCTATCTCGGCCATCAGTCCAAAAGCAAAGCCCAGCACTTTGCTATTGATGTCATTCTGAAATACATACCCCTCTTTGGTACTGTACAACACCACTCCCCTTTTGATGCAAGAGTTAAGAATGGTCATTATCTCCAGCAGTGTCCGACTAAGCCGTGAGATCTCCGTTATAATCAAGGAGTCTCCCGGTTTCATCCGGTCCAACAAGCCCGCCAGTTTACGCTCTTTGCTACTCACTTTTCCACTGACCGTCTCCGTGTACCATCTGTCGATGCTCAACCCATTCTTTTCCGCGAATCGTATAATTTCCTCGCGCTGATTCTCTAGAAACTGTTTTTCTGTACTTACTCTTAAATAAGCTACTACTGCCATAATTGATAAACGTTTATTGGTTATTATTCACCACCAAAGAACGGTTATTCAAGCAAGAGTGGCAACACACAACTATGACTCTATATCACAGAGAATCACATAATGAACATCCCCCGAAGTCAAGGAAGACTTCTCGGTAAGCATCTCAAATATGCCTACAAACAAAAAAAACAGCCTTACTGAAGCTGTTTTCTAAAATTAGTTCATAAAAAATTGATACTATGTAGATTTCATAGTATACTCTTCTTCATTTCATCCACAATGTATCTCACATCCTCCTCCGTCACGTAAGGACCACTCGGCAAGCAAAGACCACACTTAAACAAACTCTCACTGACACCATTTACATAAGAAGGACTCTGAGCATAAACCGGCTGCAAGTGCATAGGCTTCCATAAAGGACGGCTCTCAATACCCACCTTATCCAGCCATAGGCGCATGGCTTCCACATTACGATTGGG
>ERZ777305.3275-NODE-3275-length-11491-cov-73.194911_pt1 | contig 11491 bp, 7 predicted proteins | sample MGYA00374965_ERZ777305 | MGnify/ENA primary metagenome ERZ777305 (study PRJEB29328, sample SAMD00013331) | mouse gut metagenome | study: EMG produced TPA metagenomics assembly of the Metagenome analysis of fecal microbiota from mouse which was promoted...
TCCTCGCCCTTTTCTAAACGGCGACTACATCGGCGCGTCCGCTGAATAGTTACACTTACAAATCACCGAAGTTAATATTTCTTACACCTTTACATTTACAAGTACAAATCCAGGTGGTTACGATTTTTCAGCATTGTACCTCATCGCAATGACGGGGTATCTTATTCTTTGGAAATGGATTGATACGTTTGTCGCAAGTCAGACCTTTTATTAGATTGTGTTTGTCGCAAGTTATATTGCTAAAACACAGTCTATTGATTTTGTTTTAAGACAAGATTGCAACAAATATTATTAAATTTACGATAACAGCGTGGTTTATTAGACTTATTTTGTCGCGAGATTATAACGTAAAGAAGTTGTCGCTCCTGTCTTTACGACCAGTTCATCTTCTATAAGATTTTTCAGAATCCGTTGAATCGAACGGATGCCAATTTCTTTCCCAATTCTTATATTGAGGTCTTTTATAGAGGTTGGCCCGAAAAGCTTCAAGTCTTCAAGAATCAGTTCGCGTAAACGATGAGGTTCTATTCGCTTCAAGGTCGTCCTTCCTTTAAAGTCACTGTCGCGAAGTAGCTGAGAAACAACCCGGTATTCTACGTTTTTTGTTTTGCCGTCATTGGTTTCAACCAACCCCATGTCAAGCAATGGACGGAGCCACGGGCGTAGAGCTACATTGTCTTTTAACTCAAGCTGATGTATCAATTCTGAGCCGGAGATACTTCCTGCCTGAGCAATTATGCCAAGACAGATAATATGTTTCTGTTTTAGAGTAAATTTCTGCGAAGCGGTTTGCATAACCTTGATTGCTTCATAGCTGACAATACGTCGTTCAACAATAGCAGTTACCGAATCTTCTCCTTCTACGACTCTTGGCACTCGTTTACCGTTGGTCAATTGTACTTCATACATCTTGTCATACCCGGAACCTTCGCGCTCCATAAGATGCAAAGCAAAGAATAGATTTGCCATACGCTCATTTCGCTTTACCGACTTATGGAGGATATTGTTTTCAGTCACTCCCAATGGCAACTGTCCCGGATTGACGAACTCAACTCGGTCGGGGTATATATTGATGAATATGTCTCCAGACACTGTGTAAGAGCTATGAACAAGCGAATTAGCGCACAGTTCACGTATAACTCTCTCATCGTAGGCAAGTATGTTACGGCGATAAAGTCCATCGGCAATCTCATTTGTTTCTTTCCAGTCAGGGACTCTGCTCCAAAGGCTTTCAATCATTTCAATCGGATTCATCGTGTAGTCATCCCAAAGATATTTTTGCACCTTCTCTCCATCGGCATCATATTTGATGCATTGCATTATCGGGGAGTTGATAAGGTTGCCACGCTGAGGCTGGGTTCCGATAAATAGTACACCTAAGTTTGTCATCTCATCACCATCCTCTTTGGTGAGCCCGAAATAATCTAAAATCTCCTTTGTCTCTTTGGCTTTTACAAATTCAGAAACTCGGTCTGAATCATTAATTCTTGCCAACAGGTCTTGCAGTTTATCTTTATCGCATTTCTGCCATGTCCATTGTGATGCTGTATTTTCCCATTTTGTGGAATCCTTTTCTCCGGCGAGCCTGAAAAACTCATCTCCCAGCACTGGCTTTGATGTATCTCCAATCCGAATATAAAAACGGCCATCGCTTGTAGATGCTAAAGAGTGTGTGTTGCGATGAATATAAAGACGCAGAAACTCTCCACCATTATCCGAGGGTATTATCTCTGTGTTGGCAGACACATTAACTGTCTTTCCCGCTATCTGATTACGAAGTTTCACAGGTAAATCTTTAGGTATGCGTTGAGTAGCATCCGGCACAATAGCATTATCTTCTATTCCGAAATCAATCACACCGCCTTGAGCGTTGGCAAAAGCAACACAATCTTTGGCAATTTCTTTAAAATCTGCTTTCGGTCCATATATTGCCCGTAAGGACTTCCTGTCGTACAAACTGTTTTCTATCATTATGAATGCAAATTTACGAAAATTTCCTGACATACAGACTACGAAGAATCAGATACTTACAAATCTGACGGAATTATTCAATTCAGAACTGCGAGAGGCGCGACGGCTTGACTTTGGCAATCGCAAGCGAGGCATCGCCGGTATTGGGCAATGCCGTCAGCGGCGTTTGGAGCGAGTCCGGCACTCCCGTTGACCGCATTGCCAGAATTGAAGAGTCGGCTAAACACCGAGTGTCTGATAGCCTGAGCATGTTGCTTCGCTGTACATGCCAAGTCTATTTGCCACTCCGTGTTCTTACGCCGCCTCCATCATTCGTTATTTGAGTCGTTGCGCCACTCTCCGTTAGCAGCAGTCCACGGGCCGAGACAGTGATGTGCCTCCTTCCTTCGTCGGGGGCATATCACAGACTCGTCTTTCCGGGACTGGACAATTCTATTTACAGACATTTCAATATTACGAAAATTTCAGAGCGATTATGTAGCCGTATGTTTTCACCGTGCCGGAGTCGTGGCTCCTGTTATTGTCTAATCAACAGCGATTTTAACTTGCTTGCCAATGGTTAACGTGTGGTGCCGGGGATATTCTTTTGCCTTTGACTGAAAAATCTCCAGACTTCCCGATGGTTGAGCTTGCACCGTTCACTCCGTATAGGAGGACAAGATCCGGGTCGAGGGAAATGAGCAGTTCGTAATTGATGTTCCCTTCATAGCCTACGTCACCGATACTGTCACGGTTAGCGGAGATAACCGGATTGGAAATATAGTCGATGCCGGAAACACCTACCACACGCCCGGCTTCGCCGACAGCATCGAGCATGGCTATATGAGTGGATGACATAGCCACAATACGCGAAGCATCGCCTTCGAGTACCTGACCGGTGAACCCTTCGGGAGCAGACTCACCTCCTCTTGCTATGAAGAGCTGAGTGGTTATGCTGTCCGCACCCTGCCACGGATTAGTGACAGTAATGATGGAGCTTTCATATCCGTCAGCGCCCTTGATACTGAAGCCGGAGGCGTATTCAGGGGTATAGAGCTGATGGCTGAAATCGCTGATAGAAGCGGTCTTTTTACCATTACAGGCAGCCAGCAGAAAGATGAGCAGGCACAGACCGAGGAAAGATTTACACTTTTGCATATTCTGTTGATTTTTGGTTTGTTTCAATAATTATCCGTTTTCGGTTCAGTCTTTTTCTTTCCGAACTTCGGTGTTATTCCGACAAAGAACTCGAAGTTGATGCCGGGCATGGGACGCGAGAGGACTGAGAGATAGTCCTCGTTGAAGAGATTGTTCACAGCCAGTTTCAGCTGTAAATCGACAGGTTTGAACTTCAGCCCTTTTTCAAGGGATACGTTGCTCATGTAATACTTAGGGAGGTGCCCTGTGATAGTATAGTCGTTGCTCGACATGGTGAACCTCTCTGAATAGTAAGCCCATTTATACAGGAAGCTCCATGACTTCCATGTAAGACGCCCCGTGAGCGAAGCCGAGTGCTTGGGGACGTATGGGAGCTGCTTGCCTACCGACTGGTCGGCAGGTGACATCTTTTCACCCTCGTTGATGGAGGGAGTCCATGAATATGATCCGTTCAGATCGAAAATCCACCCCTTGAAAGGTTCGAAAGCGATATTGAGCTTTCCCTCGATGCCGTAGGCGTGTACCTTCTTTACATTGCGCGGCGAGAAGAACCCTTTGGTTGTGGGAAGCCATATAATCCAGTCATCGATACGGCTGTCAAACCATGTGGCACTTCCACCCATCGACACCGGGAAGGGAGCTTTCCAACCCACATCGAATGAAGCACCGGCGTCATACGTCCACCCATGCTCGCTCTTCAGGTCAGGATTGCCACCGGGGAGAAAATAGAGGTCGTTGAGCGTAGGAAACTTGTGGTTGCGTGATACGGACGCTTTCAGCATGACGTTTCCGTTCCTTGACAGAAGACCGTCGATGAAGAAAGCCGGGATTACGGGAGCCCAAGTTTCGCCAAACATCTCCTGACGCAGTACGAGTGACAAGCCCAGCGGATTGATCGGCTGCCATTTAGCCGAAGCGGAACCGGATAGTTCAATACGACCCTTGTCGTAACCGACAACGGCTTTGTCACCATCCTGAAGGATAATGTTCTTATCCTCGGAGCGGACAAAATGTTGATGTGCCGAAATATTAGCGGTAAAATACCATTTCCTTGTGGGATTATACTCACCCTCTGCCTGACCGTAGAAAGTGTTTACCCTGCTTCGTGAGCGTGTCATGGACGACCAGTTGTTTTCAGCTACCTCACGCTTGTAGTCATACGCCATCCATGTGTGGATATATCCCCCTTTTGCTGCAAATTTCCAGCCATCGCGCCGATGATCCCATGAGAGGACGCTGCGGAGGGTCTGTTCACGCTGACGGTTCTCGAAGTTGCGCTCGTTGCCGTAGTCGGTGGTGAGCATGGGCAGTTCGCGGTTGGAGTTGATGTACCATGCGTTGAACCCGAAACGGTCACCATTATTGGTGTTGTAGTACACCTCCTGCAGCGCATGGAAATCCTTGTAGGCACCGCTGCGGTTCCGTTCCGTCGGATGATACTGACCTATTATGTTCTTGTCATCGTCGTAGATGTTCACCTTCTTGTCGTGGTTGATGTACTTGTAGTCGTTTGGTGAAGACGAATATACTACACGGCTTGACACGTGCCAGTGTTCACTGCCGTATGTAAACCGGGCGAACTCGTCGAATGTGCTGAATGACCCTACACCCTGCACATATTGCAGATTGACACCTTCCGCCACATCGGGAATAGTGCCGAGTCTGACAAGACCGCCCAGACCGCCGCCAGTCTCGTTGACCGATGACGTGCCGTGCAGCAGCGATGCCTGATCTATAAAGTAGGACGGAATGGTGGAGAAATCTGTCATGCCGAGCATGGGGTTGTTGATGCGCATACCGTTCCACGTCACCTGCGTATGGCTGGGTGATGTTCCACGGAAAGCGACAGTGGAGAGAGTGGCACGACCGTAGCTCTTGACGAAGACTGAAGAATTGAACGTGAGGATGTCAGCCATAGAGAGGGCGATGTTCTCTTTGAGGGCAATGGAATCGAACGTTGTTTTCTGCACTCCGATATCCTTCATCGGGCGTTTGCCCCACACCACGACCTCGCGCAGATTGTGCATCCTCTGTGAAGACTGTGCGTAAGCAACAATGCAAAATGCACAATTCACAATACAAAATAATAATATTTTCTTGTTCATTTCCAACAAAAGGCGCCGGGTGTTATGCCGACATAAAATTCATCAATCAGTTTCCCTTCGGGCGAGTATCGGTAGATCATGCCCTGTTGCTGGTAGTCGATGGCATCGGCTACATACACTTCGCCGTTTACAGGGTTTACCGTCAGCCCGTAATACTTCGTTTCGCGGTATTCGAGGAAAGGACGGACAGGAACACGGTTTGCCGTTACGTCCATACTCCAGATGTCATTATTGATCCAGTACAGCTTGTCACGTTCGCCGTTGAGTTGCAGCTCGCTCGGAGCATCACCGAGTTTGAATTTCCACTGTTTTTCAACTGAAAAAGTCGCAGCATCAATCTTATAGAGCGAAGGTTTCTCGTAGCCGTATGGCGAGCCTTCATAACCGCCGTCGGTGATAGTCCACATCTTGTCGTACTTATCCATTACAAGGGACGTGGGCTGTATGCCGACCGTCAGCTGGTCCACCACCTTATCCGTCTCGGTATCGATCTTGATTATGCGGTTCTGATAGCTCCAGCAGTTGCAATAGACATACTTGCCGTATTGCACCATCTGTTCCGTTGAGCCGCTCTCCATCGTCATGTCAGGCACCTGAATGTAGCCCGTAATTTCATATTTCTTGGGATTGACAATGAAGATGCGGTTGTCCCAAAGTTGCGTGACGTAAGCCTTTTCATCGCTCAGGAAGTGGATATAACGCGGAGAGGTCAAATCCTCGATGCGCCCCACCTCCTTGAACGTATTGAGGTCGATGGCAAAGATGACATGAGAATTGTTCACCACTATCCAGCCCTTGTTGTCATATATGCTCATGGACTGAGCAACATCGCCGAGCTTCATACCGTTTGCACGGAAGAACACCTCGTTCTGTACCTGATTCGTTGCAGGGTCATAATAAGAAAGCGTGGCGTTGCCGTACTGGAAATTGCCCTCGTTGGTAATGAACAGTCCCGAGCCGGTCGCATTAAAGTCCTCCACCACATCGCCGTAGTCCCACTCCATGCAGGAAGCGAGGGTGAGCGACAGAAGTGTTGTCAGGATATATAAGAGTTTCGGTTTGAATTTCATTTTAATAATTTGAAAAACCTCGGCCCGCTATTCAAGGTAATATACGAGCCGAGGTTGGGCAGAAAAATTTTAACTGTTTGAGCTATTTTATTCAGCAGGTTTGTAACGTCCTTCCTTCATGTCTTGCCATGTAGGATTATATTTACATCCTGTTACCTCCCAATTTCCATCAGTCACTGAACCGTTTTCAATGACTGTGGCGAAAGTAGAGAAGTCAGAGAGTTTACCATTATTTTCAATCTTGATATTAGGTACAGAATTTAATGCGGGGAAAGAAACCTGAGGGCAGTTGGGAGCGGTACTTATAAATAATTTTTCCGAAACTGATTTAAGCTTGGGACAATTTATCCCGGTGTAATTCAGAAATCCACATAGCCCCCCTACGGATTCCAAGTCCGGAAGACTGATTTCAGACAGAGATTGTATAAATAGTCCTTTTCTCCTTTCTTCTGCCCCAAATCCAGCTCGACTCTTATTAATCCCAGACATATTTACAGATTGCAATTTGTCAAGTTTTAGTCCTTTACCGTTCAATGACTGTAAACAAAAATAACCTCCGACTTTTTCCAGAGAGGAGAAATCAACTGATTTTGCCAAAGTAGAATTAAAGAAAAAATTTCCCTCAACCGATCTTATATTGGAAAGGTCAATTGATTTATTAGGGGAACTCTGCACCATTATATCTACATCACCTAAGATTTCTTCTAATGTAATCGGAAGATTCTTTCCGTTAGCTGCAAGATTGGAAAAGTCAAATTTACATGTGAAATCCGAAGCCTTTTTAAAATTAATTTCCGGTATGCATCTGTCAGCATAGCAGATTATAGCCATTTCAATATTCACATTGGATAAATCATCTATCGTCTTTAATTTGTCGAATGCCGTACCACCAGTATGTATAAAGGGAGTAACATCATTGAATGATTGAAAAGATGCATTGCTCAAGTCACAAACTACACCCTTCCCCTGAAGGCCCCATAAATTTTCAATGAAAACTCCACCAACCAAAGAAAGAGAGGATAAATTCGGTAATTCAGACATCGCACCAAAATTGGAGATATTCAGCGTACCTTTTACTTGTTTAAGACTATTTAACCCTACGATTCTCTCTAATGTTTGATTTAAATACTTAGCATACGCAGTAGATTCATAACGTCCAGATAATAATAAATTACCGTTTACTTCTGAAATCTCAGGAATCTCCAATGTTTTGAATTGCCAACCAACTAAAAAGTCAATTTCACCTGCTGTTTGCAATTTCGGTAATCTTAAGGACTGGAAATTATCTGATGGCATATTTATTGAGAATTTTCCTGAGACATTTTCCAACGCCGGAAATTCCAATTGAGCTATTGGCGTATCTTTGATATCACTTGTACCATTCTCATGTCTGACTACTGAGTTATCGCTCAGATCAAGGTCTCCTCCGACATCTGCAAGTTTCGGGAAATAGAGTGTAGTAAGAGCATCATCTTTGATATAGATGTCACCCTCAACTTTCGTGAGATTGTCAAACTCAATAAACTGAACCGCATTGTTGTTTAGCTCCAGATTTCCTGTAATTTCCTGAAGCTGCTCAAGGCGAAATCGGTAAGTGTCAGCACATGGTGATGGTGCCTCTTTTGTACCGAGCTGAATTCCACCGACTTTTGTGATATTGAGACCATCAAGGGCTTCTCCTTTGTAATTGTTAAGGATCTGTAACGAACCGGTTATTTCCTTAATACCTGACAATGCTTCAAGATTGTTGATTGAAGCCGTATTCTCGGCATTGTCACCGATTATAAGGTTGCCCTTGATGACAGAAACTTTTGTCTCGGCAAACGCATCCACGTCAGCCTGAGATTTCAAGACAACATCGCCGTCCGATTCTATCTCAGACTTGATTACTTTATAGGTATATTCATTTACTTTCCCATTGAAGGAGGTGACGCGGAAAATCATTTCATTTTCCCAGTCAGTGACAGTCTGGGGATTAGGAAGAATTTTCGCAGAGGGTGTATAGACCATGGATGCGGTAGCACCGTTGAGATCTACAGTATATGGCACTGTCATTACAATGTCATTACCTTCAATGACGGCATCATATGATTTGCCCTCTTTTGTCAATGTCAGAGCTGTGATGAAGTTATCATCTGCATCTGCCGGCATTTTGTCATCATCGGAACATCCCGCTATGAGAAGCGAGAATGTAACGAGAATTAGCGACCACACTTTTTTCATTGCTATGAAGTTGTATTATTTGTTTTTGAGTGAATTTCTATCCTCTATTGAGAAAACTTCGGTTGAGACTTCTCCAAATGAAACATGATATTCCTGAACAGCACACTGAACCTTAACAAAATCTATATAGTCCAACATTATAGGAGTTCCATCAGGATACATAGCATTTGATATTTTAAAACCGTTTTTCTGTGCTGTCCCATTTGAGTATGGTTCTTCAAAACTATCATTACCGACATTATCCACATATCCCCATTGATAAGGAGCATGTCCTGAATTACTCATTGTTCCGGGGATAAGTGTTCCCCTGATTGTATAAGATTCAGACATCCATAACGGGTAGTAATATTCCTGACTATGATACTGATTCCGCAGAACGCTACCTTCCTTACCAAAACAGTCAATATATCGATTATGCATGGCGTATGGTGCCGGACGGAAATATGTTACCTCATAATCCTGAATTGTTGTGGACTTACCCGTCTCTGAGCCTCGCAATTCATACCACTCATCATCTGGAAGCCCGTTACCGTTTGTATCCTGCATCACCCAGACAATACCGGGTTCATTGGAAGTGGCAAAGGCATTCCCTTGAACTGCAAAATCATAATCGTCTCCTTTTAGATTCTTTATACTATGGTCAAAGCCTACAATCATCGAACCGCCCCATGCTCCCAATGAAACGTACCATTCGTTAGCTAAATTACGCTCTGCGAAAGCTATAGCCAGTTCCATTGTTGTTTCATTACCAGTATATCCAAATGTCCCTCCCGCATATATAAACTGTCCGGGGGCAGGAGTAAATTCATATACCTTGTTGCATTTTTGCACACTTGAAGTTGTCATGGGTCTGTATTTATCAGCAGGAGAGCCGGTCACACAAACAATCTTTGCAGTTGTGCTTACTGATGCGTCAGAATGTTCTGAATTCTCAGTGACGGTCACTGTCACCATGTAGTTGCCGGGAGATGAAGGAGTAAACGCGTATGTTTGAGATGAAGCATCAGCTATTTCCTTTCCGTCCACGCTCCACTTGAAAGTAGGATTAGTAAAATATTCAAGATGAGGTCTCAGGAAAACGGACTGACCGGGATAGACATATCTTACATTTTCCTCAGCCAGATAGTAAGGTTTCAAGAAGCTGACAACAAATGGCTCCGACTCCAAAACCTGAATTTTTAGGTCATAGGAAGTCTTGCCATCATCGTTTGAGGCGTTGATAGTGACAGTATATTCACCAATCTTATCCTCATTGAAAACATAAGTCTTTTCCCTTCCCACGACTTTGTTGTTAATTATCCATTCGATTTCGAAATTATCATCGTCATCATTCTGGATTTCCGGAGCCAAAGAATAATCTGTACCTTTTTTTACTTTCAGACCCTGAGGCGGTAGGAGGAACGATATTGTTGGTGGAAGAAGATCAACTACTTCAATCTTTATTTCGTCTTTTATTGAACCTACTTCGGTATCCACTCGCAAAGTCACGAAATAATCGCCTATTTCATCAGATGTGAAAGTGAGAGACTGTGATGTAGAAACCAACCGTCCGTCAATAGTCCAAGCAAAAACGGCGTTATTGACATTTTTATATTCCGGTGTTATCGTAATTGAACGTCCCTGTTTAACAGTGTAGATTCCTGTCTCAGAGTCAAACTCTACTGAAGGCAGCCCGTTATTGTCGTACAAGTTATCATCTTTATTGCATGATGTCAATGCAATAAAGATGATAAAAATTGCGAGTAAATATCTATTCATTTGTTTTGTCAACCGAAAGAAGCTGTTTGTGACAACTTAATCACAAACAGCTTCTTTATATTATTATTCCAATACTATATCATCAATCGCAACATAACAGGGTGTTGCGGGACCTCCATCATGGATATCAGAGCCCCAGAAACCGAACTGAACTTTATCCACATTGGCTGCGTTAACGGGAATTGTCGTCCAAGTAGTCACACAGAAGTCTTTGCCATTACGATAGTCTGCAAGAGGAGTTTCTATGCGTTTAACAATATTGCCACTTGCATCGAAACACTTTATAATGAGATTAAAATAGCCTTTGGAATCTTTAAGGGATTTAGCCGTAACTTCCACGCCATTCTCTCCAATCCATGTATTTCCATTCTGGATAACTCCATAAGTATAAGCGGTATTACAAATTTTAAGGGATTTAAGAGTCATTGATTGAATATCGAATGAAGCTTCTTTAGCATAACCGTAGGAGTCATCAAAACCGTAAACCACACCGAAGTTGTTCGAGCCATTAGCACCTGCTCCACCACGATTACCGGTGGCAGTACGAGCCGTATTATATACACTCATCTGGTTATACTCAGAATACCACCAATCCTTATTAAATGGTTTATCTGGGTTTGGGTTCGAAGAAGGATTGGAAGTCATAGCCCAATCCGAAACTGCGATGCCACCAAACATATAGGATGGAGCAATATCTGAACCAAGAGGCCATGAGCCTTCATTCTCCATGGATGTAAAAGATCCATCCAAATTCATTATACCCGTAATCTGGGTACCACTGTAATCTGAATAGTAATTGCGTCCATAGGATGTTGGACCAGCCAAGACATCGACACCTTCAAAGGACATCAAATCCTCGAAGTCAATTACGACCTGGCTTGATGCAGAGCGGCTCAACGGCTTGCCGTCCGCTGCGTCGAAGTTATCGACTAAGGCATCCTCATTGGAACACCCTGTGAAGGTTACAGCTGCGACCAAAGCGAAGCCGTAAGCTGCGAAACGTAGGAGTTTTTTCATACTCGTTGTTGTTTTTAGTTAATATCAAAAAATAAATATTCCCGATAACGCTTAAATGAAGCGGCAACGGGAATAGATAGAATTATAGTCGTTAAAAACAACTTACGAGGTAAGAAGTCAGACAACCTAAGCCCATAGTCCCGTAGGCGGTATCACTTGGCGGAAATGGCAGGTCTTCTGACTTATCCCGGTTCAATCGCGCCTTCCCAG
>ERZ777305.3277-NODE-3277-length-11490-cov-2.254045_pt1 | contig 11490 bp, 7 predicted proteins | sample MGYA00374965_ERZ777305 | MGnify/ENA primary metagenome ERZ777305 (study PRJEB29328, sample SAMD00013331) | mouse gut metagenome | study: EMG produced TPA metagenomics assembly of the Metagenome analysis of fecal microbiota from mouse which was promoted...
CCACTTTTTAACGCATATCGACTGTATTACCGCTGTATTCTTTTCAACTGTGTTGGCTATAAAAGAAAGTAAAGTTCCGGGAAGAGCTTTTATGCTCTTCCCGGAACTTGCTGTATGGGAGTTGGATGAAGGATAGGAATAAATTTATTTGTTATTACCGTCGATGGCATCCATCAACACGGCAATGGCACCGTCGCCGGTGACGTTGCAGGCAGTGCCGAAGGAGTCCTGCGCAATGTACAGGGCAATCATCAGGGTCAGCATGGCCTCATTGAAGCCCAGCATGGATTCCAGGATACCAAGAGCGGCCATAACGGCGCCGCCGGGAACGCCAGGGGCGGCGACCATGGTCACGCCCAGCATCATGATGAAGGGGAACATCTGAGCAATGTTGACGCTCCAGCCGTTCAGCATCATGATAGCAATGGCGCAGCTGGTCAGGGTGATGGTGGAGCCGGAGAGATGGATCGTGGCGCACAGGGGGCACACAAACTCGGCCATCTTCTTGCTTACGCCGTTCTTCTTGGTGCAGTCCACAGTGACAGGGATGGTAGCCGCAGAGGACTGGGTGCCGATAGCGGTCATGTAGGCGGGGATCATGTTCCGGACCATGCTGATGGGATTCTTCTTGGAGAAGGTTCCGGCAATGGTGTACTGGAACAGGATGATGAGGACGTGCATGATAATGATGATGACAAAGACCTTGGCGAACACGCTCATGATTTCCACAACGGTGCCGGCATAGGTCATATTGGCAAAGATACCATAGATATGGAAGGGCAGCAGGGGAATGAGAATATTGGCTACCAGCTTCTCCACGATCTCCTGGAAACCAAAGAAGATGTCCTTCAGAGGCTTATTGTGGGTGACGGCGATGCCCAGACCGATGATGAAGGAGATCAGCAGAGCGGTCATGACGCCCATCACAGGGGGCATCTCCACAGTAAACAGGCCGGGGAGCATGGTGTCTTCCGCGTTCTGGGCATTGTCCATCACGATGGATCCAACTTTCAGGAAGGAGGGGAACAGGGCCCTGTCCACGCAGAAAGCGAAGGTGCCTGCGATCAGGGTGGAAATATAAGCAATGCCAGCGGTAAGGCCTAAGGTTTTGCCTGCGCCCTCACCCAGGTCGGCGATGCCGGGAGCTACGAAACCGATGATAATCAGCGGAATGCAGAAGTTCAGGAAATTGCCGAAAATGCTGTTGAATGTTGCGCCGATGCGAACAATAATCGGGAAGTCCGTCATTTGCGCGATGGCGCCAACGATGATACCCAGAACGATGGCAATCACGATCTTGGGCAGCAAACCCAACTTCTTTTTAGTCATAACTCTTTCTGCTCTCCTCACTGCGGGAGAGTCTCTCCTTTATTTATTCTAAATAATATGCGGAAAACGATAACGGTTTCATTGCGCCGCCGCAGGGAAGCGCCGGTTTAGTTGACAAAGGAATATCCTTTATCACGAAGCGCCTGCTTAATCTGCCGCACGTGAGTAATGTCCCTGGTCTCCAAAACCATAGAAACAATACAGGTGTTGACGTCGGCGTGTTCATCGTCCCGGACATGATTGATGCTGACGATGTTGGCTCCACTCTCCGAAACTACCTGCAAAAGCTGAATCAGGCTGCCGGGCTTATCCAGCACCCTGGCAGAGATATCCGCCAGACGGCCGGATTTGACCAGACCCTTGGTGATTACGCGGGACAGTGTGGTTACATCTACATTGCCGCCGGAGACCACACAGGCGGTCTTTTTCGAGGAGGTGTCCACCTTGCCGAACATGCAGGCTGCCACAGTTGTGGCGCCAGCGCCCTCAGACACGGTTTTCTGACCCTCCATCAGAGCCAGCATGGCGGCACAGATCTCATCTTCGGAAACAGTGACAATATCATCCACGTATTTTTGGCAAAGCTCAAATGTCAACTCACCGGGGGTGAGTACATGGATGCCGTCGGCAATGGTATCGCCGTCGTTGACAGTGGTAACTTCCCCCGCCTTCCGGGATTCGTACATAGAAGCCACCGTAGCGGCCTGTACGCCGATCACGCGGCATGCAGGCTTCAGGCTCTTGATGGCAAAGGCAATGCCGCTGATGAGGCCGCCGCCGCCGATGGGAACCACCACCTGCTCCACCTCCGGCAGCTGTTCCAGAATTTCCAGGCCGATGGTGCCTTGGCCTGCAATTACGTAGGGGTCATTGAATGGGTGGGCAAAGGTGTAGCCATGTTCCTCGGAAAGGCGCGCGGCCTCCCGGGCGGCGTCATCATATACGCCGGGAACCAAGACTACCTCGGCTCCATAATTCTTGGTAGCCTCCACCTTGCTGATCGGGGCGCCTGCGGGCATGCAAATGATGGATTTGATGCCAAGCTTTGTCGCGGACAGCGCAATTCCCTGAGCATGGTTTCCGGCGGAACAGGCAATCACGCCTTTGGCGGCCTCCTCCGGGGAGAGGGAACGTATTTTGTTATAAGCGCCCCGGAGCTTAAAAGCGCCGGTAAGCTGCAGATTTTCCGCCTTGATGTACAGGTTTTCTCTAATTTTTGGCGCTGCTTCCAGCGGTGTACGCTGGGCAATGCCGAGCAATGCGTTCTGAGCCTCCCAAATCATCTGCAAAGTAAGCGTAAAAATCCCTCCTTAGATCGGTTGCGCGAGCTGCGGACATGCAGGGTGCTGGATTTTGCGTGTGCAGAAATGCAACCGTTATATTGCAAAGAGAAGTGCCGGGAAAAGTGGAATGCCTCGCTATCATTGATGACATATATTTTTGCAGAGGCAACTGTAAATATATGTTTCCTCCTTTCAGTATAAGTATAAAGGAAGTAGCGTGGAAAAGCAATGCACAAATCCTCTGAATATCTATTGTTAAAAAACAGCAATATGACGGCGTGTTCTTGATGGAAGGACATATGCGCATGCGGAGAACGCAAAATACTACCCTTTCAGTAAAGAAAGACTGGAAGATCGTACCAGTTTTAATGTGCTGTTTTGAACAAATAAGCAGCCGTGCCGTGTGAATTGAGAGTGTTCCGGCCTCGGATTTCCAAAACTGGCGGAAAATAAAATGCGGATGAAAAAATCAGCCTTGCACCTCAGAAAAAGACCTGAGGCTCAAGGCTGATTAGAAGAGGATATTTCTTTAATCAGAGAAGATAAGCTGGGCTGCCGCAGAGGACGAGGGAGTCATTGTAAAATACATGCTCCAATTTAAAACCGTCTGGTTTTTGGGGATCGCACATGGGCCAGAGAATCTGCCGGGTCGCCATTTGGACCATAGGTGAGATGGAGGGTATTTTGTCGCTGACGTGTCCGCCGACGCATGCGTCGATAATCTCATGAATCACAATGGAGATCAGCGCCGCCACAATGGCGATTATGATACAAACGATGACTTTCTTTACGACTTCTTTGATGACTTCTCCGGCGACAATGGCAGCTACGGCCAGAATGATACCCGCGATGGCCTCCGTCACGATGACTCCTGCGCTCACCTCGGTGGTTTTTGTAATGTCCGGCTCCTGAGTGGTTTCGTACTCGATATACTGCTTTCCGTTCTTTTCACTCAGTTTCAGCGTTTGATAAGTAGTGATCGTGACGATGGACTCAATTCCGGGGGAGATAGAGGTGCGGACCTTGGTTTTTGTTCGGATGTAGGTCTGCTCAAACCACACCTCGAAGTTCTCTACCTCGGGATGATAGTCGATGGCGCCGTATCGGACGCTGCTGAGCTTGAGGTTCTTGGCCGTGATGCCGTTTTCCGTTTTATTCAGGGAGAAATCCGAAGCGGAAGCGTTGTCGAAAGCGAAGGGGAGCGCCGGCAGGAACTGATATTTTGCGAACAGCTCTTTTTTGATGACAAAGCAGGCTTTCTCCTCTCCCTGCAAGCAGGCCCCGTCGATCTGGCGGGCCAGCGATATGGGACTGCGGTTGTTGGTCATGCACAGGACGCCGAAGACGCTGGTGGCCAAACTGCCGGTGTCGGTATAAGCGTAGCTCATAAATGTGGACTTCAGCCATTTGAACTCTGTTTCTTCAGACAGCGATTCCAGGGAGACCGTGGAAAAGATAGCGTCAAACTTAGCGAGGTTTTGGGTGAGCCATTCATTCAGAACTTCTTTAAAGGCTCCGGCCATCAGCTTTGGGAGCTTGTGTTCTTTATTTTCATACTGAATGACAGAGACAACAGGAACGTGGGGGTCTTTGCTGCTAAGTGAGACTTTTAGATCATAGTTGCCTGGGGCGGGACTGTTCAGCACTTCCGGGAAGTAGGACAGTTTGACCTGCGCAATGGCCTCGCCGCCGTCTAAGGAATATTCCGCCCCATCATAGGAAAAGGACCCGTTTTGAAGAGGAATTTTGACGTTGATATTGCTTCCGTCTCCACCGGGGGAGATGGCCCAGGGTCCAAAGGTGCTCTTGATGGAAGCGGTGGCTCCATCGTCAATAAATTGGTAATCTATATTCTCGGGATAGGTTTTTTTCTCTTTAATGGCGCGGTTTAAGTCCGAGGCACGGACAGCGCATACCGTGTCCCATCCATTGGTGGAGACCCGGCCGGACAGTTTGACGGGCACGCTCTTCTGAGACGCAGCATTTGCCTCCGGTATGAGCAGCCTCTTGTCTTCGTCAGAGAGCTGAGCCAGAACGGACTGCAAAAAAGAATCATTGAACATTTGAGGCTGAACAAGTTTCGGATGTGTCATTTCCATAATCGCCTCCTGAACGGTTAATATAAAACGCGGGCCGTCAGATATTCCACAGCCTGAGCAATTTCCTGCTGCTGGTCCTCTGGCAGTTTTCCGCCGGGAATTTCAGCATAGTGACTCAGAGTGGAAGATGCTCCGGCGCGGAATCGGACTTCTCCTCCGGAAAAAACCGCCTCAAAGGAGGAGTGAATGATCAGATGTACGGTTCCGCCGCTGGGAAGGGAAAGGCTGACGTCCATTTCCACATGAAGATGGGGCTGTGTGCGGATGAGAAGGGAATTTATTGTGAGAGAAGGGCCATTTTCATCAGCGGGAAGGAGAGGGCAGGGCTCTTTGGCGCGGAATTCTCCGTTAACCGCTTCCAGCCCCCCTGCGGAAAACCTTTGGAATACGGGCAGCGTTTGGAGCAGTGCTTCTCCGGAGGGGCTGTCTTGATTGACTAGAATAGTGTCAGCCGGCTCAACTGGCAGAATATGCTGAAGCCCGGAGAGGCAGGAAGAGTTTTCAGCAGAGAGGACGCCGATCATATCGGCGCTGGAGTCAAAGGACTCCAAACAGGCGTAACGGGTCTGCGCCGCCGGGAGTGACTCGATATCTGAGAGGAAGGAGACCAGCGTATCCAAGTGCTCCCGGCACCAGTCGGCCAGCGCAAGTTTCAGCCAGGCCGCAGTCCGCAGCCTGCGCTTCTCTCCGCCGGATATGGACAGGATGGAAACCGCTGGAGTACGCGGCTTCTCCATTCCTTCCCATGGAAGGGAGGAGAGATCGATTTGCACGATTGCAGTGAGCTTCTGTAAGCGCAGAGGTTCATTGCCGGATTCCTGAAGCGTGCATTCTTCAACCGGGAGGGAGAGGTTGAGATTCCGGCCTGCCCCGCCAGGGGTGATCTGCCAGCAGCCCAGGCGGCCTTCAGCTGTCAGGGAGGCGGTTTCATCACTGGTTTGTATGGAGAATGGGATTGAGGCGGGATTGGCGGCGCGAATATGCTGGTTAATCTCCGATGTGCGGCAGACCCGGGCGCTGTTCCAGCCGTGAAGGCAGCTGCCGGGAACGAATTTGACCGGAACGCCGCCGTCTTGATTTTCTTGGGAGGCGGCGCCCCAAAGCGCGCCTTTTTTAAGCCGTCCTTTCAGTGTCTCCTCACATTGAACAAGGGTAACCGTAAGAGGCGGCGTGTGCTGAGCAGTTTGTTCCATAAAAGAACCTCCTATGATATTGATTGCAGTTCGAGGGGACTGCGAAGATAGCCAGCGTCAGGAACCGTATTCCAACAGCAGGCAGTTTTCCAATCGTGCGGACAACAGACGGCCGCTTTTTTTCCCAAGCCAGCTGACAGCGTCCAGCTCCAGGAAAATTCGGGTGTCGGAGAGTGAATGGTCCAGACGCTGAATGAAATTACCGCTGAATTCCTTGAGCAGCAGCTTTACCAATCCGCCGGCTATGGGGATATCGGAGAAGCAGCCGCCGTGAATGGTGTGCTGTTCGGATGCTGTCACTACCCTGCACAGCGCGGCCTGACCGCTGACGGTCAGGGAAAACCGGATGTCCAGAGTGAATTCCAGCTCGGCGTCCAGCGGGTCCAGATCACAATTCCCAGACACTTCCATTGATATTTGACTGCCGGAAATTTTGAGCCGGACTGTCTGCGCGGTGGGGGCGTATTCCTGTCCCTCGCAAACAAAAGAAGCCATATCGAGCGGAATCAGATTTTGCAGCCAGCCCTCCTGCGGTTCAAAGATGCCGGCGCTAACGCCGGGAAACTGACCGTTCAGAGCGGGTATAAACATGTTGGAGAGAAACAGGGGACCGGAGATGGCCAGACAGGATACCGCCCCGGCAGAAATCGGAGGAGGGTCTATGGTCAGGGGAAGCTCGGATTGCCATTGGATGCCGCAGATGCCTAAAACGCACAGGACGGGAGGCGTGCTGTCTAAATAGGCATAAGCGCATTCCCCCGGTATGCTCCAAATGCGCTCGCTGGCCTGCTGTGAGGCGACATAAGCCAGCAGGCGGCTGAAAAAGCTGGGATATTCGATAAAATACTGACATACGCACTCCAGAATCGTCCGCCGCCACAGCTTTGGGATTTGTCCCTCCGGGCTGAAAAAATCAATGGGGAGCACCCAGCCGCCGCCGGGCTCGGCTTCTTCAGGTGTTTTGGCAAGCTGCCGCAGATCAAAACCAAGGGCTTGGCCGTCCTCATGGGGGAGAAACTGAAGCATGACGGCAATGCAGCATTCGCATCCGCTCAGGATGCGCTGTTCCACACCCACAGTCACTGTGCCGCTGACGATAGGCAGGGAGATGCGGAGTGCTTTTCCGCTTCCGCCGGGGATAATTTTTGGAGGGCCGAAGCAGCCCTCCAGTGTCAGACCGTCGCCGCTGTATTGGAATTGTCCCATTTCCTCTCGATAGGCGGCGGCGAACTGCCGGTCAACAGCCTCGGTCCTGAGAAAGCTGATAGTATCCCAGCCCTTCATGTCCATAGACCTATTCCCCCGCCCGCAGAGAGATAAATTGCGGCTGTTCCGCGCGGCAGAAGAGGGAAGGAGATACGGCGCGCTCCGCTTTCGGCAGAGGAGGAGCCGCTTGCATTCCCGTGCCGTCTTTGTATGCGTAATAGGGAAGGACACTGTTGATGAAGCCCAGAATCATAGGCTGCTTGCCAAGGGAGATTTTCGCATTGCATTTGTAATCCGTCTGCTCCTGGTCCGTAACCGTGTCGTGGTACTCGCTGTGTTCCTTGCCCAAGCGGAACCACAGGAAACTGACGCCTAAATCCGCAGTTTCATCTTTGGTGTCCTGTAAGAACCGGCGTTCTTCGTCGGAAAAATTGCAGTATACTTCTACATCCTTGGCCAGAACCAATTCTGTAGGGAGAACAGGCATAGACAATCCCTGCGTATTTTGAAGAGTTCCATTGCTGATTTGCCCGGCAGAAAGTCCGGGAATCCAGGAGGTTTTATAGCTCATCAACGAGGTGTTCAGCCAATCGCGGTAAATCTGCACTCTGGCAATTTTCATACGAAGAGTGGTGGTGCATGCGGTGGACTGCTGATTGAGCCGCTCGATAGTGTCTTTATATTTGCTGTTGGAAGAGACGCTCCAAAAGCCTGTGGAGAAATGGGTGGTGAAATTATCGGCAACTTTTTCAATATCCTTGTGAATATGTATCCGCTTGGTGCCCTCATTGATAAGGATATCCGCCCAGGACAGAGCGCATTTGGGGTCCTGCCAATTTTTCGGAAGGTAGACCGCTTCCTCGAAAACTCTGCTGGCCGCCTCCACCAGGCGGCTGGGGCTTTTTTGGTAAAATTGGTGCTGTACAGCCAGGGAGGATTCATATTTTTCCTTATGCCCGCGGCTTACCCATTTAAGCATTGCCGCATCCATCTCCGGTTTCAGAAGATGCGCTTTCGGGTCACCTGAGTTAGCGGCGCTCCAATACGCGTCGCGCGCCTTGGCAAATTCGACCATGCCGGTGATGTAGGCGTCTACATGATCGCTGTCTTCAAGGTATTTCTCAGCATCGGATAAGCGCTTGAGCTCCTCGTCTGTCGGCTCCTGATCGGGGGGGAATTGGGATGTGAGAATTTGCTTGTAAACATCGGAGACCTTGCCGCTGGAAACGTAGTCTTTTTGCACGTAGGGGATGGTATTTGCCAGCCGGTTCCGATTGGCGGCAGAGTCTTCTGGGTCGTAATCCTCCGGAATAATGGTGCTTCCTTGAGGCATCATGGTAAAGATAGAAGCTGGGGCTGCTTTATTCCCCGGTGCGGAAGGGGCAACCGCATTGTGGATTGCAGCATACATCTTTTGAATGAGTTCCTGGTTCGTCATGGAAGGGCCTCCTTTTCAGTTAAGGTAGGTTCATTATAGCGGAGAGGCGGCGTGACAATTGTTAAAATATATGAGGCGCCTGTCCAGATTTTAAACAGTCTGAAATTTTTTTGCCGTTTGAGCTGCCGGCATGGAACTCCACAGCTCTACTGACTGCGTCCTGAATGGGGATGCTGACCGTGGTAAGAGCAGGAGACGTTTGAAACATGCCAAAGGCCTATCCGGTAAATATTTTTGATTTGGGAGGCTTCATTGGGCTTCCTTGGAATCCGCCAGGATTTCAAGGGAAACCGCTTCGTCCAGCAGTTTGACAGCTGTTGGCAGCGATGCCGCCTTACAAGTATCAGCACCGGCTGACGGTATTTTGCAAAGACAATAAAAATAGGGCAGTTTTCGACAAAATAACCGAAAACTGCCCCGATGAGAAGAAGTCACATAATTTTTTGATTTTTATAGGCGATAAATGTGTTTCAACAGTGTGCATCCTTTACAGCGGCACTTGCTGTTTCAGGAAGAAAAATCCATTCTTTGGTCATTTTTTAAACAAGGCCTAGTGGATGTGCGGCCCTGTAATCGTCTCAATGGTTTCCAGCAGCACATTGAGGACCATCGGCTTGGGAAGATGGACGTTGATGCCGCTTTCCAGGGAACGGCGGCGGTCACGGATGCCGACATTGGCGGATAGCGCGATGATTGGTATACGTGCCAAAACGGGATCGGAAAGCTTCCGGATGGCGGCGGAGACCTGCCATCCATCCATGATTGGCATTTGGAGATCCATGATGATCAAATCATAATCGCCGGGGAAGGCCTGTTCTACCCGATCCAGAGCCTCCCTGCCGTCTGCCACCGGATCTACAAGGAACCCCATCCGTTCCAAAAGCTCCGTCTCAATCTCACGGTTGATATCATTGTCTTCTGCCAAAAGAATCCGCAGATTTGGCAGAAGGCCGGTGGGCTGCTTGTTGCCGGAGACGTCTGGAAGCGGCTGAACACGAAAGGGCAGGGAAACGGTGAAGGTGCTGCCTTTATTGACGGCGGTTTTTACCGAAATGGTTCCGCCCAGCATGCCGGCAATGTTTTTAGCGATGGTTAGTCCCAGGCCAATTCCATGAATTCCGCTGAGGGTGGAGGATTTCTCCCTGCTGAATGGGTCGAATACGCGCTCCAGAAACTCTTCTCCGATTCCAATGCCGGTATCCTTTACCTCGAAGTGATAAAGGGAATGATGATCTGGAAGTGTCTTTTCCTCAGTCAAAATAATGTCCACACTGCCGCCTGGGTTCGTGTAAGTAATGGCATTGTTGGACAGGTTGAGAATAAGCTGCTTCAACCGTTTGGGGTTAGTATAGATTCCCCGATGCGTTATACGCTTACAGTCCAGAGAAAAAGCGATGGATTTTTCCTTTGCCTGAGGCAGGAGGAAATCATATACCTCCTGAAGCATGTCGCGCAGGTCGCACTCTTCCTGTGCGGAACCGGCAGCGCTGGAAAGGGCGGAAACATCCAATGCCTGGGTAATCATATCCAAAAGCTGGCGGCTGGCAGTCTCAACCTGGTCCAGATATTCCGCAGCCATGTTTGCATCATTAAGACTGGTTTTCGCCAGCGTGGTAAAACCGAAAATTGCATTCAATGGCGTGCGCATTTCATGCGATATGTGAGAAAGAAAATCGTTTTTCGCTTTGACGGCCAGGTCTGCTTTATCCAGTGCCTCTGTTAAGATCCGTTTTTGCCGCATCTGCTTTTGACTTTTTTCGTCAGTAGTGTCTCCCAGAAAAACGTAAAAAACATCTCCGGCCGATTCCCTATGGACAAAATGCCCATGGTTCTGCACCCAGCGGATAGAACCGTCTTTACGGCGGATGCGGTATTCCGCGTAGTCCGGGTCGTGTTGATTTACGGCAATTTGTTTGCGGATGGAATCTTCCACCGCATCCAAATCCTCGGAATAAACAAGCCCTTTAAAAGAATTTCCGGTAAACTCCCTGAACTCTTTCAGAGTGCTGCACTGAAACATACGCAGGATGCCTTGATTTGCGTAGATAATCTGCTCATCACCACCGGCATAGTAGATGAAAAAACCACCGGGGATTTCGTCCAGGAAGCGGATGCTGCCAAAGGCAGCCAGAATATCCTGTGCCGGATGCGCCGCCATGTTTTATACAGCCCTCAAATGTCGGCGCAGAAAAATTCCCTGCCCGGTTAAAAAGCCTTGCAAAAGGCGGAAACAACCGGACAGGGAATTTTCAAGAGATTTCAGCAGTATTTTTGAATGGCGGATTGAATCATTTTGTGGGCCTGGGCAACGGCTTCCTGGTCACCGGACTCCAGTTCCAGCAGAGGGGCGCGGACGCTGCCAACGTCGGGACCGCCCTGGAGCCGGAGAATTTCCTTGATAACCGCATACATATTCCCCTGGGTGGAGCACATTTTGTAGATAATGCGGCAGCATTCGTTTTGTACTTCCCGGCCCTTCTCCAGCTCGCCGGCCTTGAAGCAGCGGAAGATTTCCAAATACAGCTCCGGCATGGCGGCGTAAGTTCCGCCGATGCCGCCGGCGGCTCCGGCAGCCAGGCCGCTGAGAAGCTGCTCGTCCGGACCGTTGAAGACCAAGGCGCCCTCGTCGTGCCACATCTGTATGTCCTGGACGGGCATGGAGGAGTTCTTCACCCCGATGACACGGGGGTTTTTCAGCATTTCCTGGAGCAGGGGCACTGTCAAGGCCACTCCCGCCAGCTGGGGGATGTTGTAGATCACAAAGTCTGTGTTGGGCGCGGCATCGGAGATGTCGTTCCAATACTTCGCAATTCCCTTGGGGGGCAGGTGGAAGTAGATAGGCGGGATCGCGGCGATGGCGTCCACGCCCAGACTCCCGGCATGAGCGGCCAGCTCCCGGCTGTCGGCAGTGTTATTGCAGGCCACGTGGGCGATGATAGTCA
>ERZ777305.3280-NODE-3280-length-11476-cov-2.496279_pt1 | contig 11476 bp, 10 predicted proteins | sample MGYA00374965_ERZ777305 | MGnify/ENA primary metagenome ERZ777305 (study PRJEB29328, sample SAMD00013331) | mouse gut metagenome | study: EMG produced TPA metagenomics assembly of the Metagenome analysis of fecal microbiota from mouse which was promoted...
ACGAACATGCGCAGCGTCGGCGTCATGGGGGACGAGCGGACGTACGACTATGCGGTGGCGCTGCGCGCCGTGAAAACGGTCGATTTCATGACCGCGGAGTGCGCGGAGATACCGTTTGCAGTGCTGCAGACGGTGATGAACCGGATCATCAACGAAGTGCGGGGGGTGAACCGGGTGCTGTTTGATATAAGTTCTAAGCCGCCGGGGACGATTGAGTTCGAATAGTCGATTGGGACGCTGGAAGCCTGTGTTTGTGCGGGTTTCTGGCGTTTTATATTTGTCTGTGGTAATATTCTGGTAATCAAATACGTTGTTGTACAGGGAATTGCTTTGGCAAATCTACTGTTTTGGGTGATAGTATGGAAGATTTATTACCAGAAAGATATGGACGATGAAAACAGGGCAAAAAGATTATAAGGAAATTTGGGAGTATTCCGGTTCTGCTGGAATGCTCCTTATTTTTTTCTGTGATACATTCAGGTACACAGAGATTCTTCAAACCTGCGTTAAAGGCAGATTTGAAAGCAGTAATCTTACATATGCAAACAGAAATGTAATGGCGGCAATGGCTTTTCATGCTCGCGATTGAACTGTTACGAATAAAAAAAGTGCGAATGATTTTTTGGAATTGTTCGGACTGGAAAGGATGAAACATGGACGAATCTTATATGACAATCAAAGAATTTTGCGAGAGGATGCAGGTCAGTACATCCACAGTTTATAGAATGATAAAGTCAGGACAGATAAAGGCAATAAAATTTGGAAGGTATTGGAAAATACCACGGGATATTTTTAACAGCATACGGGCAAACCGCTGAGAATCCTTTTGTAAAAAGAGTGAGACATATATTAATCCTCTGTAACAAAGCAAACTGACAATAAGATTGGAGGAAAAATATGTCAGCAAATTTAGAAAGTATGTTTTACACAAGGGAAAAGCCGTGGCATGGACTGGGGATACAGGTGCAGGAGGCTCCGGCATCAGCAGACGCCCTCCGGCTTGCGGGGCTGGACTGGAATGTGGTCCAGGAGCCAATCTATACGGATTTCAATGAACCCATTGATGGCTACAAAGCAAATGTGCGGGATTCTGACAGAAAGGTGCTGGGCGTGGTATCTGACCGTTATAAGGTGGTGCAGAACACGGATGCGTTCAGCTTCACGGATGAATTGCTCGGAAAGGGCGTGCGTTATGAAACTGCCGGATCGCTGCAGGAGGGGAGAAAGGTCTGGCTGCTTGCAAGGCTTCCGAGGGAGTATATTATTGCAGGGGAAAGAATCAGCCCTTATCTGGTATTCAGCAATACACATGACGGTTCCGGTTCTGTAAAGGTGGCTGTCACTCCTGTAAGGGTGGTATGCAATAATACCCTTAATCTTGCATTGAGTACTGCTGAGAGAAGTTTCAGCATGATTCACACTGGCAACATTCAGGACAAGATACAGGAGGCGAAAGAAACGCTTTTCATGGCAGAGGAATATATGGACTGCCTTGGTATTGAATTTGAGCAGCTCCGCAGACAGAAGATGACAGACGAACAGGTGAAAGAGTACATTGAACTGCTTCTGCCAATGGAGAAAGAACCGACTCCGATACAGAGCAAGAATATCATCCGTCTGCGTGAGGATATGATGAAGCGGTATTATGACGCTCCTGACTTGCAGAAAGTGGGCAGTAACGCATACCGTTTTATCAATGCGGTATCTGATTTTGCGACCCACGGAAGCCCGCTCCGCAGGACGGCGAATTATAATGAAAACCTGTTTTCCCGTACAGTTGACAGCAATCCGCTTATCGACAGGGCATACCAGCTTGTAAAATCCGCCTAAAGCCCTTTAGCGGACTTTGGGCAATGTCTGGTATAACTGTAAAAGTAAAGCAGAATATTTTAGAATGGAAAGCGCTTATAGACAGTGAAATCAAATAACAACAAAATTTGAGGATGGCCAGGATTATTTCAATCTTAGCTATCCTCATTATTTTATCTTTATATGTCAGGGAGGAATTTATCATGTTTGAGAAAATACCGTTAGCAGGAGTTGATAATCTGGAGTGGCTGCGTTTAAGGAAATCGGGTATCGGTGGCTCAGATGCCGGAGCTATCTGTGGTGTGAATCCGTACAGCAGCGTCATGAAAGTGTTTCAGGATAAGACAAGCGAGGATGTTGAAGAACAGGACAGCGAGGCAATCCGGATCGGGCGCGATCTGGAAGATTACGTTGCGAAGCGGTTTATGGAGGCTTCCGGATTAAAAGTCAGGAAGTCCAATTTCATGTACCGGAATGTGGAACATCCGTTTATGATTGCGGATGTTGACCGTCTGGTAGTTGGCGAGGATGCAGGGCTGGAATGCAAGACGGCGAGCGCCTACAATGCGGACAAATGGGCAGATGGGAATATCCCGCTCCATTATGTGATGCAATGTTATCATTATATGGCAGTCACTAGGAAGCGCACATGGTATATTGCGGCTGTTATTTTAGGCAGGGAGTTCACATACCGCAGATTAGACTGGGACGATGAACTGATAAACCGTCTGATAGATGTCGAACAGGATTTCTGGGACAATCATGTTGTGAAAGGGATTATCCCGCCACCGGACGGGAGCAGAGCCTGTGATGAAGTGATTGAGCAGTATTTCTATACCGCTAAAAAAGAGAGCGCGGTTAAACTGACCGGCTTTGATGAAAAGTTAAACAGACGTGAGGAAATACTCAGTTCTATTGCAAAACTGCAGGAAGAACAGAAGCGGATTGAGCAGGAAGTGAAGATGTTCATGGGCGACAGCCAGTATGCCACAAGCGACCATTACCGTGTGTCATGGGGAAACGTGGATTCGGTCAGGCTTGATTCACAGCGCATCAAAGCAGAAAAGCCGGAAATTTATGCGGATTACGGGAAGCCTTCCCATTACAGGCGGTTTGAGGTGAAAGCGGCATAGGGGTGGATGTATGGATATATCACGAGCCTGTGCAGCGGGCCGGAAATTATTTTAGAATTGGGAAGTTTGATTTGCGGAAAGGATGGGGAAAATGGAACAGAGCTTAATCAGGCTGCTTAGAGCGAATGAAATTGAATGCAGGATAGCGACAATTAACGAAAAGGGGTTGAGTCTATTGCTTTATAAAGACGCAAGGGTAGACCAGCGCATTCTTGATGAAACTTTTGGGGCTTTCGGCTGGAAACGGAGCCATCAGTGCATAGACGGGAACCTGTACTGCACAGTGGAAATCTTTGATAAGGAGTCCGGGGAGTGGGTGGCGAAACAGGATGTCGGCACGACCGGATACACGGAAAAAGAAAAGTCCCAGGCTTCGGACAGTTTTAAGAGGGCGTGCTTTAACTGGGGAATCGGCCGTGAACTGTATTCCGCGCCGTTTATCTGGGTTCCGGCAGGAAAGGCGGCAATCCAGAGCAGGGATAACAGGTTTTGCTGTTATGACCGTTTCTCTGTCAAATCCATTGCGTATAACGGGGACAGGGAAATCAACGCCCTTATGATAGTGAATGATAAAGGACAGCCGGTATATGAACTGAAAGCGAAAGCTGCCGCAGAGGATAATAAAGGGAAACAGGCTTCTTCAAAAGCGGCGCAGACAAAGAAAGAGCCGCAGGGGAACACCATTTCCAAAGACCAGATGGCTTCTTTGCAGGCAGAGCTTGACAGGACAGGCGTGGCAATGGAAGCGGTCCAGAGCCGGTACAGGATACAGGAGCCGGGGACGATGAGCGAGGAGCTTTATAATAAAGTGATGCTGGCTTTATCAAGGACAAAATCCGTAAAAGCGGCATGAGGAAAGGACAGGTTTATGGACTATAAAGAATTTTTGAAAGAAATTAGAAGAAGGATTCAGGAAAAAGTGGATGGGGAGGTCAGGGCAGAGACCATAAAGAAAAACAACAGTGTGAATATGGATGGCTTATTAATCCAGGAGAAAGGGCAGAATATTTCACCAGTGATTTATCTGAACCCTTACTACCGCTCTTATCTGGATGGCAGAGATATGGAGCGGATTGCGGATGATATTTATAGATGCTATCTGAAAAACAAGCCGGCGGATGATTTTGACATAAGCTGTTTTACAGATTTTGAACAGGTAAAATCCCGCATTGTATACAGGCTTGTCAATTATGAAAAGAATAAGCCGCTGTTAAAAGAGGTTCCGTATCGGAAATATCTGGATTTGGCAGTCGTGTTCTGTTTCCTTGCCTGTGATACCAGAGATAAAGGGCAGGCATCCATCCTTATCCGCAATGAGCATCTGGCGTATTGGAATATCAGCGCGGAGGAAGTGGCAGGAATGGCATATGGGAACACCCCAAGACTGCTGGAACATGATTTTGTCAGCATGAGGCAGTTTGTGGATGGATTGTGCAAAGGTGAAGCGGACGGGGAAATTTCAGGAACGGACATGGCAGGTATGCCGGAAATGACAATACTGACTAACCGCAGCAGATTAAATGGAGCGGCCTGTATCCTTTATCCGGGTATCCTGAAAGAATTTGCAGATAAAACAGATTCCAATCTGGCTGTTCTTCCAAGCAGTATCCACGAAGTGATTTTAGTTCCGGTAAAAGAGGACAGAATTCCTGACAGGGAGAGCATCTGCCGGATGATATGCGAGGTCAACGAAACCGAAGTGGCGGATATGGAAATCCTGTCAGACCATCCGTATTTTTATAACCGCATGACAGCACAGTTGTCAGTGGCATGACAGTGTTCTCATCGGTTTAAGCGGCAATGGGGAAAATTTTTAAACAAAGGAGGCACCATCATGAGAAAAATCATCACGATTATTATAAAAATCATTCTGCCATAGATATAAGGAATTTCCTTTATGAAATGACAGGATAAGTACCAGAAAGGGAAACAGGGCATGGGAAACTGGATAGAAAGTATTTTCCATGCCTTGTTTTTCATTGTAGCAGTATTGCAGGGATTGTATTCTGCTGCTGTATGGATACAGGGAGGCAGGTAATGGATAAGGCATTTATGGAAGAATATTATGATTTGAAATATAAAGATACGTTCCTGCCGCTGGCAATGCAGGAAAATGGGAGCTGCGAAAATCTGTATAAAGAAATCATGCAGATGGAAGGGCAGACTGAATCCATCATGCGCAGCATGGGGGAAGAATGCCTGCTGCTCCATAGAAAGCTGTTTGTCGCGAGGGGAGAATTGGAAGAAATGGTTATGCGGCTGGCATATTTACAGGGGGCAGAAGACCGGGATAAAATGCTCCGGTAAGCTGGGTGGGGCTGTCAGTCTGTGACAGAATCCATCAGCTCCAGGAAAGCCTGTTTCTGCCTGGGAGAAAGCTTTTCCCATTTATCAAGCAGCTTCTTTTGGTCAGGGGTGATTTCTGCTAATTTGTCATCTTCTGCTAAAAACTGTGCCATTGTCATATCAAAGGCATTACATATTTTTTCCAGAGACTGGAGGCTTGGGAGCATCTTCTTGTTGTACCATGAGGAAATCGTGGATTGTGGGAGGCCGGATTTCTGTGCCAGCTGATATTCTGTCCAGTTGCGGTATTTCCGTTGTTTTACTATACGATCAAGAATGTCAATCATGATAATGCCTCCTGGTATACTTCGATTTATCGTTAGTATAGGATGATTAGTACTTGAAAAATAATAATTTTTATCGTACAATTAAAACGACTTGTTTTATTATTGGATATAATCCATATTTATATTTTCACAACGGGGAGGAATTGAGAATGATCGCATTAATACCTATTTTAACTGTTGTTATCCACATGATATATTGGAGGGTAATCCGGCACAGGGTTCCGCATCGGACTTCACAGCAGGCGTTTGGCGCGTGGGCAGTCTGTTTTGTCATTGCCCTTGTAATCTGTGGGGCATTGTAAACAGTGTATTCTGTTGTTACGATTTGCAGCGTGAGTTGGAAATATTTTGAATTGGGAAATCAAGAGAGGAGACAGTAAACTATGCAAAAGGAAAAGAAAACGGTAAACGACGGAACCAGAAAAAAGCCAGGAAAACTAAAGAAATTCTTATTTGTAGTAGCGGGGCTTTTTGTGATGTTTGTTTTGATAGGGGTTTTTAGTGAAGATGATACCGAACCGACACAGACAGCAAAGCTATCTGAAATAGGTGATTCTGTTGCAGAACCTGTTCAGACGGAAAAAGAAAGTGGACTGGAAACTGAGAAGGACGTGGAAGCATACAGCATAACAGAGCAGACAGATGAAACAGATATAACAGGTACGATAGATGCAGAAGACGGACAAAGCAGCGTTGAAGATACTTCCGCAGAAAATGATGTTCCGTCAGATGGAGAGAATGAATATATAAGTTCTATTACAGAATATTCTTTTAAGAGTGTGAAAAACGGAAAGAAAATAGTAGAACTATATGAAAAAGCACTGGATGCTGACAGAGATGAATTCATCTGCTTAACAGAAGAGGAAAAGATTCATATGTTCAGGAATAAGGAAGTATGGTATAAGAAAAGTCTTGATGCAGACCATGCACCATTCAGGTATTATGGAGATGTAAACCGGGATGGCAGGCCGGATGGGATGGGGATGCTTGTGAGGAACTGGGATGAACTGTACCGGGAAAGCAGCGACATACAGCGCTGGACGAGATTGTTTATGGATGAAGAAAACTATTATGAACAGGAGAAAGAAAATGTTTGCGTAGAAATTGAATATATTGGAGAATTTAAAGATGGATTTAAGGAAGGCTATGGGATAGATTTTGGAGTGGAAGGAATATATGAGATCCCCATCATAGCCTATGAAGGAGAATTTGAACATGGAAAAAAGCACGGAAGCGGAATAGCTTACCTTGGACTGGCAGGAGGCACTTACGATGAAGAATTTAACAATATGCTGGCGGAGATGTATCTGGTGGAATATTCAGACACTATAAACAGCGGTCTGCTGTTTCCAACTGTTGCAATATCCAACTTATCTTTTGAAGGCATGTATAAAGAAGGGGGACGTGATGGAGAAGGAAAAGAGTATTATACATGGGAGAATGAAAACCATGAGATGTGCCTGAAATATGAGGGTGAATTTGAAAACAGCCATTACAGCGGAATGGGAACATTGTATTTTGAAGATGGAAAAGTCTGGTATAAGGGTGAGTTTAAAAATGGAAAGTATGACGGGAAAGGGATATTATATGACGAACAGGGGAAAGTTCTGCATGAAGGGAAATTTAAGGATGGTGAAGTTAAATAAATAACAATTCGTATGAAAATAAATAAGCTGAATGGACGTATCAAAATCTTGTAAACGATTGTAGGACGTAAATATGATTTCCATAAGTTTGGGAAAAGATTTGGGTTTGATTACCATTGATGTATTATAAATGTGAGGCAAAGCCTCACACTCCAACAAATAGGGATGCGGAAAAGAAAAGAATTTTCCGCATCTCTATTTGTAAATAAGATACTACGATTATTTTTTATAACTATATTTCCGGTGTTCCGATGTTTTTGAACTTATTTATACAAGAAAATCATATATAAATCCTTTGTCATCTTGTTTTTTCCATTAGGTATATCACTAATTCATCGGAATATTGGAAAAGAACATTAAAAACGATGTCACATATATCTTTATTGAGTGAAAGAAATATGTTAAAATAATGGAAATATTTAATTTTGAAATATTCGTATGTATATGAAAGAAAAAATGAGGGAGTTAGTATGGATGACTATAAGGTAAGAATTTACGAAGGTTTTTTCAGAACGTTAGTGAAAGAGATTGCAAAGGAGTTTACAGAAAAATATCCAGAAAATTCAGAAGATACGATCCAATCGGAAATAGAATACATTCAGGAAAGGTTAGAGGATGCAGGGCTTGCTTATTTATTTAAAGGTATTATAAATAAGGACACTTTCTATCAGTTGTGTTTTAATCGGACAGAAGAAGGCAAAGATGCATATAAAAGACGGCAGGAGTATTCTGATATAATTGATTTTGCTCCTATCCGTGAAAAACATGAAGGAAGTGATGACATTATATGGATTTTGCAGCGGACAGGTGCAAAGTACCGAAGGGGAGACGAACAGGTAAAAGATAGGAACAGTTATCGGCAGTTTGAGCAATTATTAAGCCAGATTGGTTTTACAGACAGGGAACAGGAGCTTTTTTATGATTCTGAAACAGCTTTTTGTTTTAATGCATTGACGGATAATGGGGACAGGCTATATAGTCAGAAGGAGCAAGATATTGTATCACATAATGGATGCGGGGCAATCGGTGAGAATGCTAGGGAAAAGTTTCTGTTTTTAAACGCATTGGAAAAAAGCAATATGCAAATCATGCATGAAAAATTACGAAATCTGATAAAGCTATGCTATAAAACAAAAGACAGTAAATCAATACAGAAAATGGATTTACAGACAGCCATAAAAGTGGCAGATTATTTATCAGATTTGGTTCCGGTTATAGACAAGAACTCAAATTTAAAAGGTGAAAAACAGTTACAGGATGATAAAATGGCTGTACGTTTTGCTGTCTTGAAATTTTTTATGAAGGAAGAGTCTCATATTGGAGAATCAGGAAATGAGCCTTTAAAGGAGATTCTTGTAAAATATTATGAAAATCAGTTTTTCTTAAAACGGCTTTTGGATGAGGTATATGACAAAGACAATTTTAATGATGAACAGATTTTAGTTATAACAGAGGGGTATTTGGATTCTCTGGAAAAACATTTTAAATACTTTAAAGACAGAGTAATACAATATCACAAGGTGTGCAAGGAATTTCAGGACAGCTCTGATTCGATTCAAATTTACAGGGATATGTGGGAAGAAGTATGGAATAATAGCCTTGAGAACGAGTAAAATCTATTTGTCAAGGACTTTTTTGTAAAAATAGCCGCAGGTTTTGCAAAGAGAAATATGCATTGCCTGCGGCTTTTCTGTCTTCGCTTTTTTATACAGGCTCTTGTATAGTAGAATATAGAAAGGAGGGCAGGAAAAATGGCAGATGCCAACGGAAGGAGGAATTGATAAGGAAATAAGTATATAAAAAATACGGCACGGGATAGGACAGTACAGATTCAAGGAAAGAGGATGAATGTAGAAAAATAGATTAGTGTTGGAAAAAATTTGCAAGATATTATGAATGCTTTTAATAATGTGAAAAGAGGTAAATGTATTATGAAGCAACCATGGCATGGAAATAATAAAAACTATAGGGAACAGATTGATGATATGGTACTGCATTTTATAAATGGCTTTATGATAATGGATGAAAGGACAGCCGTGTCATCACCTGTCTTGTTTTATAAGGCAACTATCTATTCTGATGAGCATATTGGAGAAATAACGGATTCGGATATCATGATAGGGTACAATGAAAACCAGCAGGTATGGGTGACAGTCAGGAACAGCGACGGCAGCAGTTTCGAGTGGGATAACCGGGAGCGGGACAGGAAGGTAACCGTGTTGTTTTATGTGCTGATGTATGACAGAGAATACCTGTTATATTGCAGCAATATTGATTTCTTCTGTTATCTCACGATTCCGAAAGAAGATCCACGGGAAAATCATACAGGGAGAATTCCGAACATGCATCTGGATACTACTTATAAGGTATTGGATGAACTGCTTATAAAGACAAACCGAAATTATTTAAAATGCAGACCAGGGAGGGTTGAGGGTTAGAGATGGAACTAATGGCATTTTATAATTCCGGTCAGGAATTGCAGGAAGCTCAAGAAATAAGGCCAAAAACGCCATTGCAAAGTCAGCGGGTGTATCCGGGGGAGCTTTTTGGATATCCAAATACAGGAATGGAATTCTTCTCCGAAAGCCGCTCCGGGCAGACAGGCCCCCATCAAGAGAAGAAGGCTGCAGGATTGAAGGCAGGGAAAGAGAAGCCGCTAAAAGAGAAGGTAAAACGACAGCCGATTTCTATAATAGGTGATAAACTGCTGGAGGATTATACATTTATTCGAGATGAATTGCGAAATATGTATTATTTTGAGGATGGCATCTATAACAAGGCGGATGTATTTTCACTGGCTGAGTTTATCAAGGGAAACTTATCAGATGACTATATAAGGCTGATACCTGATCCTGGCTTTTACAATAAGCTGCTGACAGACTTAAAGTCAGACTGTAGAATACAAGTGGTAAACAGAAAAAAACTGGACAGAAGAATGAAGTATCTGGTTGCGTTTCAAAATGGTGTATATGACTGCAGGCAGGGAAGGCTCTTGGATTTTTCACCCGAATTCCTGCTATTCTCCCAACTGGAAGTGAATTATTGGGAATATGCACGAACGCCTGTGTTTGACAGTTTTTTAGATGACGTAAGTGGAGGAGACATTGCAATACAGGAGTTAATATGGGAGATGATTGCTTATATGCTTCTGCCTGCGAATGACGGAAAATGCTTTTTTGTGATGGGGACTGCTCCAAATAGCGGCAAAAGCCTGTTGGCAAAGGTCATTGAAGCCATGTTTCCAGATTCGGCAGTCAACCGCGCTCCAGTATCCTCCATATCCGGCAGGTTTGGGCTGGCGTCCATGGCAGATAAGCGTATCAATATCGCTCCAGAGTGTGTGGATGAAAGAATCGCCCCGGAGGTAGTCAACAATATAAAACTGCTTACAGGTGAAGAATCCGTTAACATAGAGCGAAAAGGTATTGATGCCGCAAGAGAATATGTAACCTGTAAGCTTCTGATTGCTACAAACTGTGCGACAGCTTTTGCAGTGAAGGATTCTGCTTTCTGGAACAGGATGCGTATTGTGCCGTTTCTGTATTCTGTTCCACAAAGGAATCAGAGGACGGATTTGTTTGAGGATTTAAAGTACGAATTGGACAGCATAGCATCCATAGCAGTTTCACAATATGCAGGACGTTTGATTGAATCAAATTACCAGTTCACAGTGCCGGATGCATCTGCAAAGCTGATGTGCCAGTGGAGGAACAGCAGCATTGACCATCTAAAGGAGTTTCTGGATTGTAAGTGTGAGGTGACTTATGATTTGTCCGATTTCATACCAGTGGGTAAACTGCATGAAGAATATTGTCTTTGGCTGAAACAGTCATACAGCTATGCGGAACCGCTTGCCATTCGTGATTTTGGACGCAAAATCACGGAAAAGTTTACGAAGTGTGCAGAGCCACGCGAAAAGGAAAAGGTCGGAGATAAATATGCCCGTGTGCTTCATGGAATCTGCTGGCTGGAAGATTATGAAGCGGATTAATCCCATTTAAGGAAGAGTGGGAACGATATTAAACCATAAATGGGGGATGCATGAAGTGTGGGTGTAAATCAATATCAGGAGGTGCAGTGATGCAGGGATGCTTATATTACACGGCAAATGAAGTAATGGAAATGCTCGGCATATCAAGAGGCCATGCATACAAGATAGTGAAGCAGCTTAATGAGGAACTTGCCAGCAAAGGGTTTATCGTAATTGCGGGTCGGGTGCCTAAGAAGTATTTTGCAGAGCATTATTATGGAATGG
>ERZ777305.3281-NODE-3281-length-11475-cov-2.497285_pt1 | contig 11475 bp, 5 predicted proteins | sample MGYA00374965_ERZ777305 | MGnify/ENA primary metagenome ERZ777305 (study PRJEB29328, sample SAMD00013331) | mouse gut metagenome | study: EMG produced TPA metagenomics assembly of the Metagenome analysis of fecal microbiota from mouse which was promoted...
ACAATTTCATTGGGGAATGGCGACTGTTCAAAATATTTTAAAACATTTGCTTCCTGGAAGCGGTAACCTAAATGCAAAAAACATTATATTTCTATATAATTAAATTCAATATCGCATTTATTTAAAATTTGTTTTTCTCTATTTGTACAGGTGAATATAATTATTTGCCTATTTCCATATTCTTTTGCTAAAAATTCTAATATATTAGTTAATCTTTCATCATCATAATATGCAAAAGCTTCATCTAAAATTATTGGTAATTTCTCACTAGATATTTCCTTAGCAGCACTTAGCCTTAATGATAAATATAATTGGTCTATTGTTCCTATGCTTAAAGTTTTCGCTAACACATAATCTCCTTTTTTAGTTTCTACAATTATTCCTTGTTCATCATTAAATGTAACATTTTGGTATTTACCATTAGATATTTTAGACATTATATTAGACAAATTTTTGGTATATTGTGGTGTTATGGTTTGTTTCATACTATTATATGCTATCTCTATTTCGCTTTTTGCTATTTCTATACATCCACTTAGATATGTTAATTCATCAAATCTTTCTTGTAACTTGCTTTGTTGCTCTTCTATGCTGGCAAGCTTATCTAATTTATTAATAATAGCTTGTTTATCTATATTCATAGTATGCAGTTTTAATTTTTCGTCATTTAAAATCTGCCTATATGTAGATAATTTTAAATATTCTTCATTTTCATACATTTGTTGTAATTCATATAAAGAAAAGGACGCATTTATATTACTAATTTCTTGGTTTATAATGTTTTTTAAGTTTTCTTTTTGTTGCACTAGTTGATTTTTTAGTTTTGCTTTTTCATTTTCTATTAACTCTTTTTCATTTTCTAATTTATAGATTTCCACATTTTTCTCATTTTGATTGTTTTTTATTAACTTATTATTCATACTTTGTTTATAACCATACATTATAATACTTATTATTGAACATAATATAGTTATTATAGCTGGTATTTTATTATTTACAAATATAAATAAAGGTATACTTAAAATGATTAGAATTATTGCTATAATTAGGAATATTTTAAAATTAGAATTTTTATTTTCATTTGTTTTAAAATTATTCTCTCGTATCTTTATTTTTTCTTGTATTTGTTCTATTTTCTCATCATAATTTTTTATTAAATCCTCATTGTTTCTTATTTTTGCATTTTCTATTATTTCATTTTCTTTTATTTTTTGTATTTTTTCTAATATTTCTATTTTTTGTTCGTTTTGCTTAATTTCCTTTTCCTTTTTATTAATATTTTGTTCTATTTCATTTTGATTAACTTTAAATTCATCTAAATTTAATTTTTCTTGTTTTATTTCTTCTAATTGTTTTTCGACTATATTTATAGGCCTATCCTGACTTTTTCTTGTTCCTATTTCTTCTAGTTGTTTTTTATTTAACTTTGCAATAACTTTATTAAATGAAACATTATCATTTCCTGTTCCAACTAAATTCGTTATTTTTTGTACAAGATTTGTTTGTTCTTTTTCTCCTAATTTTACTTGCTCTTGTTCTGAAAAAAAAGTATTTAAAAATAGTTGTTCATCTATTTTTGTTTGCTCATAAAAAAATTGAGACCCATTTGTTTTATCTATATTAAATGTATTAGATATATCTTCCATTTGATTATTAAAAATTTTAGGATTTTTCTTTTTGAAATCTCTAAAAACTTCATAACTCTCTCCATTATCTAGTACATACCCAATTCTTCCTGAAAACTCATCTCCAATCCATGGTGAAAAACGCTCAAAATCTGGAATAAATTTTCCACATTTATTTTTTGAAATTCCATACAACATACTTATTATAAATTTTTGTATAGTAGATTTCCCACTTTCATTTTTTCCATAGATTATATTTATATTTTCTTTTAATGGTATTTCTTTGTTTTCTAATTTACCAAAATTATTTATTTTCAAATTTTTAATTATCATAATTACCCTTACCTTTTTTATTCTAATGCTTCTAACCCTATTTGTATTACTTGCAAATATTTTTCTTCATTTTGTGGTTGTTCATTTATTTTTTTTAACATATTTTTTACAAAGATTCCTTTTAAATTATTTTCGCATGCTAATTTATCTAATGGTATATTTATACTAGTGTTATCTTTTATTTTTATAATGTTAATATGAGTAATATATTTTAGTATGTCATATGTATTTAATTGAAAATTTTTATTTCCGATTAAATTAATTTTATAATAATTAGTTTCTTTAAATTCTTTTAAATTTATGAATTCAATTAATTCTTCCTTTGTATTTATTTGGGATATATCAATCTTTTCTTCTACAAATTCCTTTTCATCTAATTTTACAAATTCTAGATTTATTTTTTTGTTATTTAAAATCTCTCCTACTATCATTCCATGCTCACCTAGTTCATCAAAACCTAAAGATATAGGTGAGCCACAATACATTATTCTTGAATTTTCTTTAACTTCAGATGGTTTATGAATGTGCCCTAATGCGATATAATCCATACCCAATTCTTCTAATTCTTTTGTAGATAATGGATTATAGTTTTTTTCTTCTATTTGTGATGCATCTAAAGATGTGTGCGTTAATAATATGTTTATTTTTTCTTTATCTACATTAATTTCAGAAATTTTATTCTCACTTAAATAAAAATTGTTGAATCCATATCCATATATATTTATATTATCATTTTCCATTTTTTTAATGTTTTCATCAAATATAAATACATTATCATTCCACTTAAACATATTATAATATGAATTTAATGTAATTGGGTCATGATTTCCTGGAACTATATATATTTTAGTATCTGGAATTTCTTTAAATTGATTATTTATAAATTCTATTGTGCTTTGTTTTACATATTCATGTTCATAAAAGTCTCCACAAATAAATAAATATTCTATATCGTTTTCTTTTATATATTGTATTATCTTTTTAAATACGTTTCTTTGTTCTAGTCTTCTTTGTTCTCCTAAATCATTTTTTTGTAACAAAGTAAATGGTATATCAAAATGCATGTCTGCAATATGTACAAATTTCATATTTTTCTCCTTATTATTGGTTTATTTTTGTTATATCATAATTTGCTTTTTGGGTCAATAGTTTCTAAAACATTTGTTTTTCAGGTTGATTTAAGCAATAGGTATAGTTATAATAAATATACCTATTGTACATTTTCATTGGAATATTGCGATTGGTGAAAAAATTTTTTAGACAATTATTATTAGCGCAAAGGAAGAAATGTATAAAAATATTGTAGAACGATGAGGAGCCATGCGTGGGTGACCAATGAAACAGTACAAAATGTGTTAACATTTTGTACTGTTTCATTGGGGAATGGCGACTGTTCAAAATACTTTTATACATTTACTTCCTGGAAGCGGTAACTTAGTGCAACCTGATGGTCGCAATGAATAATGAAGATTGAATAATTTCTCTGGTATTCCTCTTTAGGGCGGACTGCCTAAGGCAGTCCCTACACGTGTTAATTCTATTTTGGCATATTGTTCTTAATTTTTCTATATAAAAACATTAATTAATCCACTTAGAATTGAATAACCTCACATAGATTAGCCTATGTGAGGTTATTATTTATTCTACTATATATTTTTTTATTGTAAAAATTGCCATACTTAATATTAGTAATATGCCTGCTATCAATTCAATTGATACTATATTTTCTTCACCTGTTTTAGTTCCTATTTTAATAGTTGCATTTGTTTGTTGATTATTAGTATTAGTATCTGCTTCTACAGTAGCTTGGTTAACTATTGTTCCTGCTTCATATTTAGATGCATCATAAGTAGTTTTTATTATAACTTCTTTGCTTTCTCCTGGTTTTAATATTACATCATCTAAATCGTATACCATTTTTCCACTTCCATCTTTTGTCCAACCTTCATTTACATCTAAATTTACATCTAATATATTTGGCACTGTATCTATAACACTTTTTACTGTTCCTGCTATTTCACTTGTATTAGTTCTAATTCTATATTTGCATATTTATATTGACTTGCTTTTATATCTAATTTATTCATCTTGTTTGTTCTTGGAACTTGTGTTACTTTTTTCATTCCAGTATTAGAGTAATTCTCAGTTATTTTTGTTAAATATTTATTTACTTCTACTTTAAAATCGTCTCTAAAATCATTTGGATTATCTGGATTGTCTGGTGTATCAGGTGTATCTGGATTATTTGGATTATCTGGTGTATCTGGATTTTCCTTTATTTTATCGTTAAAAATTCCTATTTGTATTTCTCCTTCTTCCATTCCTAATACTGTTATTCCATTTGATTCATTTACTACTACATCTATTAATTCAATTTTTTCTTCTAGTTTCATAAATGTTACATCGATATATAGATTTTTTAAATTTCTAACATATCCAGTTGGCTCTATTACCTCCAATAATGTATATCTATGCTTTCCTTCTGTTTGTGGTATATTTAATGTAATTTTACCTTGTCCTTCACTATTTGTTTCAATATATGAGTTTGATTTATTAAAATCTTGTATTCTAAATGTTACTCCTTCTTGTAATATATTTTTTAATGTATCTGTATCCATTTTATTAATTATTATGTCAAATGTTTCTTTTTCTGGATCTACCACTATTTCGTTATGATCGTTTAGTATATTAACAATTACTTGGTTTGTACCATAAGTCATTTGTATTTTACTTCCAGAAACAGTTGCATTAGTAATTTGCATTATACCATCTACTTCATCAAATGTTATATCTAAATATTGAACTTCCTCACATAATTTATATCCTGTAGGTGCTTTTATTTCTTCTATTTCATATCTTAAAGTTCCTGGCATATTTGGCATTACGTAATTTAATTTTATTTTTCCATTTACATCTGTAGCTAAGTAACTTGATGTTCCATCTGGTGCTTTAACTTTAAGTATTACTCCTTCTTGTAATATTGCTTTTAAATTTTCGGAATCTATCTTGTTTAATTCTAATGTAAATGTATCTGGCTTTTCTTCTTCTATTTTTTCATCTAGTACTTTTACTAAACCTGCATAACACCATGATAATGTATTTTCTTTACGTGCTTCCTCACTAAATATTATCTGATTTTTTTCGTCTACATATACTTTTTGTATTTCTAGTCTTTCATTATCTTCTACAAATGTTATTTCTACAGCTATTCTATTTGGATTTTTCTCATATCCAGTTGGTGCTACAGTCTCTTGAATATAATATGTATATGTTCCTGCTGATTTTGGCATATCAAACTCTGCTACTACTCTTCCATTTACATCTGTTCCATAAAAATCATACTTTCCAGATACATCTGTTAATTTGAATATAACATCTTCTTCATTAATATTTGCTGTAGTTTCCTTATCTGCCTTTTGAATTTCTAATGTAAATTTTGCATCTTTCTCATCTGGTTCTTCCTCTTTTTCCTTTTCATTATCTACTGCTACATTTATTACATTATTACTTATAGTTCCAATTTTTCTTATTCCTTTTGTTTCATCAATTGTTATGTTAGATACTTCTATTTTTCCACTATTTTCTACAAATGTTATTCCTATTTCCATTTCATTTGGATTTTTTATGTATCCTGAAGGTGCTACTAACTCTTTTACTTTATAAGTTAATGTTCCTGCTATACTTGGAATTTTCCCTTGAAATGTAGCTACACCTACTGTATTTGTTGATATATAACTGTTTTCTCCATTAGGTGATTTTACATGAAATACAACTCCTGCTTCAGTAATGTTAGTTTTTAAATCTTTATCTTGTTTATTTATGTTTAATGTAAATTCTTCTTCAATAGGTTCAACTGGAACTTGTTCTTTTTCATTATCTACTGCTACATTTATAATATTATTATTTATTAGCCCTAATTTTCTTATTCCTTTTGTCTCATCAACTGTTATGTTAAATACTTCTATTTTACCTCCATTTTCCACAAATGTTATTGTTACATTCATTTCATTTGGATTTTTTATATAGCCTGAAGGTGCCACTAATTCTTTTATTTTATAATTTAGAGTTCCTTCTTCATTTGGTATAATTCCTTCAAATGTTGCTATACCTGTTACATTTGTTGCAACATACGCATTTTTTCCATCTGGTAAAATCACTTCAAAAACAATGTCTTTTTCGTTAATATTTACTTGTGAATCTTTATCTTGTTTATTTATATTTAATGTAAATTTTTCTTTTTTCTCTGGGTCTGGTTCCTCTTCTTCTCCTTTTTCATTATCTACTGCTACATTTATTACATTGTTGTTTATAGTTCCTAATTGTCTTATTCCTTTTGTTTCATCCATACCAACACTAGAAACCTCTATTACTCCACTATTTTCTACAAAGTCTATCCTTAAACTCATTTCATTTGGATTTTTTATATAACCTGAAGGTGCTACTAATTCTTTTATTTTGTAATTTACTGATCCTGTTACACTTGGCATTTTACCTACAAAAGTTGCTACACCTGCTGAATTTGTTGATATATATTCTGACCCATCTGGTTTTACTATTTCAAAAACAACATCTGATTTATTAATATTCGTTTTTGAATCTTTATCTTGTTTATTTATATTTAATATAAATTCTTCTTCTATTATTTGTTTGTTTATTACCGCTACAGTTGCTGTATTATCTGTAACTTCTCCAACTTTTCGTACTTCTTGCGCTTCATTTACACTAATATTTGATAATTTAATTTTTCCTTCTACTTCACTAAATATCAAATTTATAGTTATTTCATTATCATTTTTTACATATCCTACAGGTGCTACTAATTCTTTTATTTTATATTGATATGATCCTGCTTCGTTAGGAATTGTTCCTACAAATTTTGCAACTCCTGTTACGTCTGTCTGAATCAACATAATATTTTTGTTAATATCTTCTACTTTAAAGTAAATATTTTCTTGTGCAATATTTACTTGATTTTCATCAACTTTAGCTATTTTTAAAGTAAATTTTTCTTCTACTTCTTCTACCTCTTTATCATTTAATATTGAAACTTCTATTTCATTATTTCCAGATGTATTTACTCCTGCAAAATCTTTTTGAATTTTAGCTCCACTTACACTACTTGCATTGGTTATTTGAAAGTTAGAGTCTATTACAATACTTATACTTTGCTCTGTTCCATATAGTGTATACCCTGTTGGTGGTACTATTTCTTCTATTTTGTATTCATATGTACCTGCTACTGTTGGCATATTATTAGAAATAGTTATTTTTCCTGATGCATCTGTTCCTAAATAATTTGTTGTTCCATCTGGTGCAGTTATTTTAAATAAAATATCTGCTTGAGTAATACTAGCTAAACTTATACTGTCTTTTTTATTTATTATTAAATCAAATGTTTTTGGTAATTCTGGAGCTTGTTTTGGTGTATTTTCAAATGACACTGACGCAGAAGTGCTTGTTATACTTCCTTTTCTTACATTATCTGAATTAACATTAATATTTTGTATACTTATTACTCCACCATTATCTACAAAAATTACTTCTACATCTACTGGGGTACTATTTAATTCATATCCTTCTGGTGCAACTTTTTCTATAAGTTTATAGGTTTTGGTTGTTGCAATATCTGGCATATCTACCTTTATAGTTGCAACACCATTTGCATTTGTTTCAAATAATCCAACTACTGTTCCATCATTATTTAGCAATTGAAATATTGTTCCTGTCTTTGCAATTGTTTGTCCATTACTGCTATCTATTTTTGTAACAATAAAATCAAATTTCTCAGCTTGAGTTGCTGGTGGTGTATTTAATATATTTTTAAAGTTTAAAGTTACATTATTATTCGTAATTGTTCCCACTTGGCTTAATGGGTCAGATACTGTTACACTACTTAATAAAACATCAGATGCTGGTTTTTCGAAATTTAAGCCTATACTAATTTCACTTTCATTTAATATATATCCTGTTGGTGGTACTATCTCTTGAATTTTGTAGTTTTTAGTTCCTTGTTCACTAGGCAATTGTCCATTATATATTGCCACTCCTTGTGCGTCTGTTTGTAATAATGTTACATTTCCATCTGGTGCAGTCATCTTAAATGATGTATTTGCCATCCTTATTGGGTTTTGTTCATTATCTACTTTATTTAAAGTAATTGTAAAGTTTCCTTGTTCTTTTTGATTTACAATATTAATTGGAAGTATATTATTTGTAATTGTTCCTTTTGTAATATTTGTTCCTATTACATTAGCAGAACTTAACTTTCTTCCATCTGCTGTATCTGCAAATATTAAATTTACAGATTTTATGCTAGAATCTAGTGTATACCCTGTTGGTTGTTTAACTTCCTGAATTGTATATGTATATCCATCTGGATTCATTTCTCCTTCAGGTATATTACCTTGTATTATTACTTTTCCATTTGTAATGTTTGTTTCTCCAATTTGAGAAGTTCCATTTGGTGCTGTTAATATAAATTTAGTTGTATCAGATGTAATTACATTTGTATTTTCATCTACTTTTGATATTTCAATTTGAAACTTTTCTTGTTCTTTTATTTTTTCATTTACAACATCTATTCTAATAATATTTCCTGAACCTATTATTGTTGCATTCTCACCACTTACTTTTGTTACAGATTTTACAGATACTGTTTTATCTGAATTTTTTTCAAATACTACTCTAAATTCAATATCAGAATTATCTAGTAGATATCCTTCTGGTGCATTAGTTTCCTTTAGCTTATATGTATAAGGTAAACTTGTATCTTCTGGTACATTTACTATTTTTGATACTGTTCCATTAGTAGTAGACAAATATCTAATATCATCTGAACTTATTTCAAGCCCAAAAGATGCTGGAGATGTTGTAATTAAATTTCCTTTTTCATCTTTTTTATTTATTACAAAATTAATCTTACTTTCAGGTATAATATCTTCTTCTTTTTCTTTTTTGTTTTCAAATTTAAGTTTAACTATGTTATTTTCTACCGTTTGTACAACACCATCTATTAATGCATTTTTTATTGTTCCATCTATATTAAATTCTATATTTAAAGTTTTAGCAGTATTGTCTACTATATACCCATCTGGTGCTACTCTTTCTTCTATAATATATTCATATATATTATTTGTATTTCCAGTAGGAAGGTTTAAATCTTCGCATAATATAACCCCATTGTTTGTTTCTTCTAAAATATTATTTCCATCAGGAGTTGTTATTTTAAATATTGCATTTGAAGATGTTATTATATTTTCTTCTTCATCAACTTTCGTTATTTCAATTCCGTGTTTTTGGATTACTGGTGTTTCTTCCTCTTTTGGAACGAAAATGTTTGGTGTGTTGACTTTATAATCATAATCTGAAAATCCATGAGATTCATCATCTATTGAACAGTCAATATTCATCAATAGTATTTCTACAGGAGTCGTTATATTTTCTTTTATTTCAAATTCCAAATCAAATATTTTTTCTCCTGCACTTGGACCTGGTTTTGTAGTACTTTCAAATAATATATAAATTAAAGGTCCATTTCCTCCATCTACATTTTCTGGATTTCTATCAGCTCCTATATTAGATTTACTACTATTTCCTCCGTCCACATTTATTATATTTTTTAATTCTAGTTTAGCAGAATCGTAATATGCGCATGCCTGAAATTCTAGAATATTATTCAAACCTGCATATGTAGACTTTAAGTAAACACTAACTATAATTGTATCTCCTGCTGTTTTACTTGTAGAATCAGATTTCAGCTCTAGTGTCATATATTCATTGCTTTTATCAATATCAGATTCAGAAACAAAATAGTTTGGTTGATATTGTATTGGTGCTGAATATACTACTGGTAATATTACATTTAATAATGTTATTATTATTAACAGCATTGATAATATTTTTACTTTAATTTTTTTCATATTTCTCTCTCCTTTGCAATTATTAACTAAAAGCTCGTATCAAAATCATATTTTAATGATTCTCACACAAGCTTTGTTAATATTAAACTTTAGCTTGTGTTTTTAATATATTATTTTTTTTTATGTATTGTTATTTGTCTTTTTTAGTCTAAGAAATATTATTACTGCTATTGCAGAAATTATAGCAACAACAGCTACAACTCCAACAATTATGAATATTGTTTCATGGTCATTTTCTTTATTTTTTTCATTATTACTATTTGTTTTAGAACTAACAAAATTGTTTTTTGAATTATTGCTATTTACATTAGCATTATTGGAATTGTCATTATTTGTTGAAACATTATTATTTGAGGTGTTATTGTTTGAACCATTGTTGTTTATATTATTTATTTGGTTGTTACTTTGAGTTACTGTTCCTCTTTCAATATCCAATAATATAGCTGGTTCATTAACATTTCCATCTAGTGAATTTATTGAACCACTTAACCCAGCAGCATCTATATTTTCTAGTTTTATAGTAGTATTTTTTGCTTCTTTTAATAATACGAATTTTAAACTACATATTTTTCCTTTAGAATCTTTCACATCTTTTTGTTCTATATAAACTTTTCCATTTGAGTTAATCAAATTCCAATCATTTTGCAGTAGTACTTCTTTATATTCTAGTACTTCTTTATCATATGTCACATTTGCTAAAAACTCTGCTATTCCTTCAAATCCATTGACAGTAATATCTACATCTATAATTATTTCTTCTCCAACTTTAATTGGCTCTTTTGAGCTTCTAGTTAAATTTACTGTTGCACTTTGATTTTCTTCAGCATATACATTTGTAATTAATAAAAATGTTATTAATAAATTTATTATTATTACAAATAGGTTTTTTGTTTTCATATTTCCTCCTTTCCTTAAATTTACGGTTTTTACTGTTTTTGCATATTTATATTTATTAATATTCAATTATAATATTAAGCAATTTCAATTACTTAATCAATAGTAGTTTTTTCCTAAACTGATAATTATTACACGCTTATTTTTACGGATATATGCAGTTTTTCGCGTATTTTGCTAAATTTATCTTTTTTATTACATTTTATTTGTAATATTTGGAAGTTTCTTAAATTTATTTAGGGAATAATGGATTTTATCAGATTTAAATTTTTTAGACAATAATGTATTTTCAATCAATATAATAACGATTATTAAAACTCTCTTTTTAAGTTTATTAGAACATTCTCCAAAGTACTGGGCAATTAGAATCGCCACTGCACTTACGTTTTTTAATTATTTCGTTGGAAAACGGACTGCCAAAGGCAGCCCCTACAAATGTATAAAAAAACTAGCTTGAAGCTAGTTTTTATTTGATATCTTTCATTTTTTTGTATTTTTTGTGCATTATTAATGCTATTAGTACTAATCCAACAACAAATACTGCAATTCCAACTTGTCCTGTTTGTGGTATTTTTGTTGCAGGTACTACGTCTCCTTTTCCATCATTTGTATTTTGATTTCCAGAATTTCCTGGTTTATTTGAATTATCTGGATTTTCTGGTTTATTTGAGTCATCTGGATTTTCTGGTTTATTTGAATCATCT
>ERZ777305.3287-NODE-3287-length-11456-cov-4.168406_pt1 | contig 11456 bp, 18 predicted proteins | sample MGYA00374965_ERZ777305 | MGnify/ENA primary metagenome ERZ777305 (study PRJEB29328, sample SAMD00013331) | mouse gut metagenome | study: EMG produced TPA metagenomics assembly of the Metagenome analysis of fecal microbiota from mouse which was promoted...
ACTAGAAGTACGCGCGATGAGGAACATAAGAGTGTGTCTTCTAGAAATGAAATATCGCGAAGCGAAAACGCAAGAAGTGAGGCATCAAGAATTCCAAAATATATCAGTGATATGGCCAATGAACAGAAGAAAGAACCGAGAGAAGAAAAGGATTATCGCAAGATTATTCATGATTTAGATGATGAAAACAAAAAGCCTTTTGAAGTTACTCCGATTATTTCGCCAGTATTTGGTGTTTTAAATAAGAATTATAAACAAGAAGAATTAGCTGAAAAGAAAGCTTTAATTACGCAAACTAATAGTGGAGCTAAGCCAAGATTATATGGTCCTGTTAGTTACAATGATGCACCACTACCTAAACCTCCAGTTTTTGAGGCTAAAAAGACAGGATTAAAAGATGAATTGGTAGAATTGAATTCAACAATATCAGATTTAATAAGTGACAATAACGAAGTTGATGAAAAGGATATCGAAATTCCGGCAAAGGCAATTGTTGATGAAGATTTAACAGAAAATATAGATATTCCAAAACTAGTTGAACCTGAAGATGAGGATTTAATCATTGAAACGGAAAATTATGATGAAATACCTTCTAGTATAGAAACAATCTCTAAAGGGCATACTAGTATTGAAGATGCATTTGAACCAACTAGCGAATTTGATTCAATAACGGATTATGATCGTGAAGTTGAAAAGAGAAGTATTGAAGAAGAAATATCAGAAGAAGAATATGAAGAAGATGAACCAATTAATTATGAAGAGGACTTCGTAGTATCTCATAAAATAGAAGAAGATGAAGATGTTGAAGAGGATACTCAAGAGAAAATCGAACCTAAGAAAGAAGTCGCAAATAAAAAGAGCAGATCTTCAAAACCTAAAAAGGTCGTAGAAGAAGATGACAGCGACGATGATGAAAAAGTTTATGAGGAATATGAAAAAGATTCGGATGATGAGCATCTTGATGATACTATAGAAACAGATTTATTTAATTTAATTGATTCTATGTATAAAGATGATGAAGACGAAGAAGATAGTGAGGATGAATAATGGAGACATTAGTTACAATCCTACCAATCATAATTAATATATTATTAATTATTCTTCTAGTAATTGGTATTATTTTATTAATTAAGTGCATAAGAATTATTGATAAAGCACATGAGGTAATTCAAAATGTTGAAGATAAGGTCAACAGTTTAAATGCATTATTCTCTGTAGTAGAAATGTTTAATTCGAAAATTGCATTACTTACAGATAAAGTGACATCAACTATTGAAGGTTTTATCACTAAAATATTCAATAGAAAAAATAATGATGAATATGATGAAGAAGATGAATTGGAAAATATTATAAAAGAGGAAGGAAATGAATAATATGAGTAAGAAAAAAAGTTTAGGAACATTATTAGCAGGAGTAGGAGTTGGCGTTGGTCTTGGAATGCTTTTTGCACCAAAGAGTGGAAAAGAGACAAGACAAGACATCAAAAAACAAGCTGATAAGGCAGTTAAAAAAGTAAAGGATATCGATTTAAACAAAGTTAAAGAAGATTTAGTTCATGACTTTGATAAATTAAAGAAAGAATTAGCTGATATGGATAAGGAAAAAGCTAAAAAATTAATTGCTACTAAGGGTAAAGAATTATCGAAAAAGGCTAGCGATTTAATGGAAGCTGCTAAAGAAAAAAGTGCACCAATGATTGAAAAAACAGCTAAAGATATTAAAAAGAAATTATCAGAAATGTTTGCTGATCTTTCAGAAAAGTTGGAAGACTAAATATTATGAATATTGAAGGAAATGTCTACATCTCATATTTGGAGGAATTAGGATTTCAGCGTATTGTTGGAGTACGCCCGTCATCTAAGTTGCGTAAAGAACGGGATAAAAAAAGAGGTAACCGCCATAATCAGGGATGTTATATAGGCGTTTCTTTTAATGAATGTCTATCAAAAAGAGTTGAAGAATTAAATAATACAGAAGATTACGAAGAGGAAAGACCGAAAAGGTTACTCAAGTAATCTTTTTTCATTTTTATAATTCTTGAATAATATACTAATTTAATATATAATTATAGTAGTATAGAATAGGAGGGAATTTATGAATTGTCGCAATTGTAATTCGCCATTAAGCCCTGATAGTAATGTTTGTCCAAATTGTGGAACAGTAAATGGAACTAATCCCTCTAACGATATGAATATGATGATTGATTTGGATGATGAAGAAGAAACTCCTAAAATATCGGAAAATATGGCACCTCCATCCTTAGCTGTTCAAGAGGAAAATTTGACGTCGGGGGTTAAAGATATTGGAGCAGGTAATAATATATCCACCTATGGAGAAATGGTAGTCGAAGAAAAAAATGACGAAGAGATGCAAAATAACAATGATTCTGGTGTTGATATTGAAATTCCCAAGGTACAAACTCCTGTTTCCAATGTTGAAATGCCAAGTGATGGCTCAGCACCTTCTATTGACGGGAATATTCCCACTATTGGCGAAGTAGAAAATCCTGATACCTCAACTGTAAAGATTGGAAAAAAAGCCTTTAAAATTAAGATGGGCAAGAGCAAAAGAGTTCCAAAAGTTATCCTTTTTGGCGGGATAATTATCTTTTTTATCATGGGAGTACTTGTTGGAAGTACGGTCTTTAAGCAAAATGTCTGTGTAGGCACTTCGTCTAATAAAAAGAAAACACCAACTAAAGTAACATATGTGAGTAACGGCAAAAATAATGAGACAAAGGCGGGAAGTTATACTTATAAAATTCCCGATAACTATACATATGATAAAAAGAATAACGGAGTAATTATCTATAGTGATACGGGAGAATGGCGCATATTTATCAAAGCTGAACCAGGGTTATATAATGATGTGGCAACTGCTCGTGTAAGTTTTGAAGAAACTCTGAAAGAAAATAATGTTACTGTAAATAGTTTAAGAGAAACGAAAATATCGGAGAGCAATTACCTCATTATTGAAGGAACGACGCGCTTGCAAAATCGCCTCATAGCGATGCGAGATGCAAAGAATGATCATGTTTTCTATATAGAGATAGTTACTACTGATAATAGTTATAATTATGATGTTTTGAATTTGGCAGATGATATTGCAACTAATGCAACATATAATGATACTGTAAGTGATATTGAACATATTGATATTTATGATGCATCATCGATGCTTGTAACAGCTAGTGAGGCTCAAAAATCGCTCAATAACAGCAATTGAGTATTGACTTAGTTTTCAAATTTATATATAATTTATTTAATTGGTAATGACGAGGAGTTACGCCCTTTGAACCAAAACGAATAAATCGCGTTAAGATTAATAAAGTGTATGAGCAATCATAAATTAGGGTGGTACCACGGAATGTTTTCGTCCCTAAAAAATGATTGTTTTTTTATTTAGAAAGAGGGAATAATATGACGTGTTATGAAGATTTAGTCTTTCGTGGACTTATTAAAGATATGACTAACAATGAAGATTTTATCGAAAAATTAAATAAGGGAGGTATGATTTTCTATATCGGAACAGATCCAACAGCTGACTCTCTACATTTAGGACATCTATCAAGTTTTTTAATATGTGAGAGACTTGCAAGATTTGGACACCATCCAATCGTCTTAGTTGGTGGAGCAACAGGTCTTATTGGAGATCCACGCCCAACTAAGGAAAGGGAACAATCGACGGTTGAATTTATTACTAAAAATGTGGAAGGTATTAAAAATCAATTGGCTAAATACTTTCCTCATTGTGAAATGGTCAATAACTATACTTGGACTAAGGATGTTTCGTATATTGACTTTTTAAGAGATTATGGAAAATTCTTTAATATTAATTATATGATCAATAAAGATATCATAAAGAGAAGATTAGATGAGGGTATTTCTTATACGGAGTTTTCTTATATGTTAATGCAAGCTTATGACTTTTTATGGCTATATGAGAATAAAAATTGTATAATGCAAGTTGCTGGTCAAGATCAATGGGGTAATATAACTTCGGGTGTTGAACTTATTAGAAAGAAAACAGGAAAAGAAGCATATGCATTTACTATGCCTCTTGTTACAACTAAGAGTGGTGTTAAATTTGGCAAGAGTGAGGGAAATGCTCTATGGCTTGATAAGGAGAAGACTAGTCCTTATGATATGTATCAATACTTAATTAATTCTGAAGACGAGATGGTAATTGATTACTTAAAACGCTTTACATTCTTATCTCATGAAGAGATATTGGATCTTGAACGCAAACATAAAGAGGTCCCAGAAAAGAGAGATGCGCATCGTGCTCTTGCCTTCGAAGTTGTCAAATTCTTACATGGTGAAGAAGAGGCAAATAAAGCGCGTGAAGCTAGTGAATCGGTATTCAGTGGCGGAACAAGTGCTAATATGCCAACTATCGAGTTAGAAAGTTTTGAAGGAAATATCCTAGATTTACTTGTAGCAACGGATTTAGCTCCATCAAAATCGGAAGCAAGAAGACTTGTAACACAAGGTGGAGTAAGTATTGATAATAACCGCATTGATGATCCAAATTATGTAATAGATGCCAAAGAATTTATCGTTCAAAGAGGTAAGAAGAAAATTATTAAAGTGGTTATTAAGTAAAAAAGAAGGAAAACTCATGAATAATGAAAAAAGATATGATATAAAAGATTTAATTATCGTAGGTTTGGTCGTTGCCATCGTGTTTATAATTGCTGGAGTATTTATATTCAGTATGAAAGATATTAGGGAAAATAGAAGATTAAATAATAATCCAAATATGGAAGAAAAAAAAGATTATGATGATGAAGATGAATATTGGGATGATGATGATGTAAAGACCTCAAGTGGTAAACAAGATGATAAAGCAACAACAAATAAACCAACATATAAGCCAATAGCAACAAAAGATTATATTACGAAAGATAAAGCTATAGATATAGCTCTTAAGCATGCAGGTTTAAAGAAAAATGTCGTTTATGAATTAGATGCAGAACTTGATTATAAATATGGTCAAAAAGTCTATGAAGTTGATTTTGCATATAAAGAACATGATTATGAATATTTTATCAATGCCGAAAGTGGAAAAATAGTTAAATCTTTTAAAGAATTAGATTTAGATTAGATAATATAGACATCTTTTAAATGAAGTAATGTTTGAAATGCTTTATTAAAAAAAATGTTTTTTATTGAAAACATGTTATAATAGTTAATTAGGCGGGATATATATGAGTGAATCTATGACGAATGCAGAGTATTTTGATGAAATATATACTATGTGTATAGTTTCTAAAGAAGATGTTCTTACGGAAAGAGCAGATTTGACTGCAGAATATATTGCAATAAATACGATGTTATATGCACGGTTTATAAATAACCGTAATGTTACTAAAGCCATTACATATTTTAATGATTTAATGAGAGATTTTTTTTCTGAAACGGAATTTGAATTACAAGTTTATGAGGCGATGTTGGATTATTTTAACAGTTTTGCTTGCTTAAGTGATTGTTATGAATTAGAATGTCTTGATGAATTTGAAGATATTTTATTGGAATTTGATAGCTGTGTTGATCAAAGGTTTATTGAAAGTATGACAATCTTAGAACATTTTCGAGATATTATCGCGAGTAATATTCTCACTGATAAAAATTATTTTGTCAAAGGACTTACTAATAAGACAAGTCAAGAGATGAAAAACAATATATTGGCAAAAATTCCGGGAGGATCAAAAGATGTTTGAGAAAATGTTAGCAGTTACGAATGAGTCTTTGACATATTTAAGAGCTGAAAAACAAATTCTTGTAGGAAATATCTTTTATTTTACTTCATATTTGAAGGAAGTTGATAATGATCCCGAAATTATTGAAGATGCTTTAAGGGAAATTGTTGAATATCTTGCGCAGATGGCTCATTGTGTTGATGAAGAATATAAGATTTTTGACGCTATAAACCGCTATTTATATAGTTTATGTAATGATTCGTGTGCTTTTAATGGTTTTGAGTTAAGTGATGAATATAAGTTATTTCAAGGAATAATACCTATGTTAAATCAAAGTAGATCAATGCGTATATCTGAGTATTTATGGTATATAAGAAATTATAGAAGTTACATTGATACAAATAGAATAGCAAAAAGTTATAAGATTTTTGCTAAAAAGAGAACTATTAGTGATGAAAGTTATGCCAAATTATATGAGACAATTCCTCATAAATAAAAAGTACATAAGTTATCTTATTTCACTTATGTACTTTTTTAATGCTCTAGCCTCTGGTCCAAAGATAATCTTTAATTGGTTATCTATTTCGACAATTCCTTTAGCACCTAATTTTTGAATACCATCCTTATCAACGATAGATACATCTTTTAAAGTAACTTTAAATCGCGACATATTAACTTCGGTATCTAAAATATTATCTTTACCACCAAGGTATTGTACTAATTTGTTTATTTCTAGGTTAAAGTTTTTATGATGTAATTTGACAATAACTAAAGAAATAATAAGTAGAACTACAGCTATTAATACATATTGTATTATATAAGTCCAATCCATTTTTTTATCACCAACTTTAATATACTATAAATATCGAAAAAAAGCAAATACATTGATAAACACTTTTAATAATGCTATAATACTTATTATGAAAAGAGTTGATAATTTATGAAAAAATACTTTTTTAGAATGGGAGCTTTTTTAATTGATACGGTTATTGCCATATTGATTGCTTCCTTCTTGTGTATAATACCATTTATAAATCCCAATGCTAATAAAATTGCCGATAATCAAGATGCTTTAAAGCATGAATATGAATTAGCTAAGGACTTAAGAGATAAGACAGAGAACTATATTAAAGATGATAAGATAAATCAATTTGAATATAAGGAAATCCTCGATCAATTCCCAACATATTATGATTTATTTAAAGATGTTGTTGTCGATGAGAAGTTAAGCGATGATTTTAAAAATAATATTCAAAATAAAATTGCCGAGCAATATAATTCTATTGCCACTAATTATTCTTATGATATAAATAAGATGGGTTTAAGTCAGACGATTATTACGATTGTCGTCTATATGTTATATTTTGGTGTTTTACCTTTTGTCATGGATGGACAAACCTTAGGTAAGAAACTTTTACGTTTAAAAGTTGTAGATGCTAAGGATGAGGAAAAGAGCATACCAATATGGAAATATCTAATAAGAGCTTTCCTAATATGTGAAACAATCTTCACTTTAGCTAGTATAATTATGATTAATGTACTTTCAAAGAAGGCTTTTATCAATGCAAGTTTTTATGTAAAACAGGCTCAGTATCTATACGAATTAGCATTTCTAGTATGTTTTGTACTTCGCGAAGATCAAAGATCTATCCATGATTTATTATTGGGAACTACGGTTATTCTTATTGATAAAGAAGGCAAAAGAATACCAGATCCTGTATATATTCAAAAAGAAGAAGTTCAGGAAGTAAAAGAAGTAAAGAGAGAAACTAAAAAGCAAGTAACTTCATCAAAAAAGACAACCAAGAAGAAAAATTCCAAAAAAGAAGAAGTAAAGGCTGAAAAAGTTAATGATTAAAAGGTTTTTAATTAAATTGATTAAACTCTATCAAGCAATGCCAATATCTAGTCACAATCAATGTAAATATATTCCATCATGCTCGAATTATGCTATTGAAGCTATCGAGTATTATGGAGCTTTCAAAGGAACAGGATTGGCTATCAAGCGTATATTGAGATGTAATCCTTTTTCTAAAGGTGGACTTGATCCAGTTATAAAAAAATAGACTGTTAAATTATTAACAGTTTTTTTTCACTCTTAATTTAGCACTTATTTAGGATAACCACATAAAATATAGTGAGTATAAAGAAAGGGTGAATAATTATGAATAATACAGATAATTGTAATAACAATGAATCAACTAATAGTATAGCAGATATTCTTCGTGTCATTCTTATTCTACAACAAAATGCTTGTCCAGATTCTTGCTTAGATTCTTGTGACCGTCCAATGTTAGGCGGAGGACCAAATTGTCTAATCTGTAATACTAGACCTGTAATGTTATATACTTGTTGTGGAAATGGGGTTCCATGGAGCATGCCAGTATGCAAGGACTTTACGACAACATGTAGTTCTACTCAAGGTACTAATCTAAATTGTGAATGCTCAAATGTGTTCCGTGTAGAGAAATTAGATGGCAATGCCGCAACATTTAGAGTATTGGTACCAAATCCTGAAGAAAGTTGCTGTAATAGTCAACCATATTTAGCAACTAGTAGCTTCTTTACAATGGATTTATCTTGCTGTTGTGTCATACGTTGCTTAAATGATACTTATGTAGACTGCGTCTAAAAACGCAGTTTTTTTGTGGAATAAGAAATGCTTGCAAGTTAGAATTATATATGTTATTCTTGAATTAGATAAGGTGTGAAGAGTATTGATGAAAAAGTATAAAGATATGTTTATTATAGGTTCTTTTTTAGTTATTATACTTATTTTGCTAGTTATACTAGTTTATTTTAAAAGATCAAATATTCTCTATAAAGAAGAAATATCATTAGATAAAATAAAAGATCAACTAGTTAATACGCAAGAAATATATATTTGCAATTATAGTGAAAACATTAGCACTCTTTGTCATAGAACCGATTTAATAAGAATAGAAAACGATAAACAAGTAATAAAAGAGTTTATTGATATTCTAACTACTCTTGAAGAATTTGATGGACCTATTAATAAAATGAAAGATAATCACACTTTATATTTTGTCGATGATAATAGCGAAGTAATAGTTTCCGCGGAGTTTTGGTATCATTTTATACTCAAAACAAAAAGCCAGGAGTATACATTAGATTCTTCTTCTAATGAAAAATTGCGGGGGTTATTGAATTTTGATTTTTAAAATAGGAAAATTATTTGATTTTAATGTATTAAAAGAGAGAGGTGAAAGCAATGAAAAAAGTATTATTATTTATTCCAGTAATTTTGTTGATTGCTTTGATAACATTTGTCATAATTAATTCTAAAACCGATGATGAAGTATTAGAATTTAATCAAAAAAAATTAGAGGAAATAAAGAAAGTTATTCCAAATACAAAAAGAATAGTAGTCGGGTATGTTGATACTAAGGAAAAGAAATATGATGGAAAATATATTTATGATTATTATAAGCAAAGATATGTCATATTTAAAGAAATTACTGATGATGAGACTGTTGAAATGATAAAGAACTTAATACTGGAGTATGAAGTTCCAACTGATACAAGTGGTGATATATCTCTTTATAATGATAAGGCATTTCTTCTTGAATTGTATGATGATGATGGTAATAAGATTGCGGAAACTAATCTGGCAACGATTTCAACGAGTAAAAAGAATTGGGCAACATGTAAAAATCCCGAATTATCGTCTATCGTTTATGATTACTATGAACAATATGCCTATGGCGATAAAGTAACTACATAGCAATATGTAGTTTTTGTATTATTCTAAAAGAAATTTAATAAATTGTTTAATTGAATTATGAAATTAGACTTGTAAATTAGAATTACATATGCTACTATTAGTTTAGATAAGGTGTGGAGAGTATTGATGAAAAAGTATAAAGATATGTTTATTATAGGTTCTTTTTTAGTTGTAATTATATTGGGGTGTATTTTATTGGGAATGAGACAAACAAAGAGAGATTCTCTAACTATAATAAAAGAAGATTTAAAAAAAACTAATAGAATAGTAGTAGCAATTGGAGAACAGAAACAAATTAAAGATGACAATAAAAAATTTATCTACGATTATCATGAGAATAAATATGAAATAGTGAAGGAAATTACTGATGAAAAGGAAGTTAAGAGTATTTTGAATATCGTTAATAATATGAAATATGTATCTGACGATGCAGTAGGGTTAGATTATTTATCAGCTAGATTATTTCAATTTTATCATAATAACAAAAAATTAGCTGAATATAATCTACAACAAATAACCATAGGATATAATACAAATATTCCTATTAGTCTAGAAAAGGAAGAATTAAATAATTTAGATAAGTATTTTGTTGAATATTATAAATTACGATAATTTTTAATATAATACTAGAAAATGAAAGAAATATAAAAAATGAAGAAAATATTATTATTTAGCCCGATAATTTTGTTATTTGTCTTGATATCATTTATTATGACTTGCGCAAAAAGTGATGAAGAAGTTATCAAATATAATAATGAGAAAAACGCAAAAGTTATGAGTAAAATTAAAGATATAATACCTAAAACACAAAAAATAGTATTGGCTATTAAGAAAAATGAGGATAATGAAAGTAAAAAATATACTTATAGTTATCAAAATTTGAAGTATGAAATAGTTGTTAGTATTACTAATAAAGAGGAAATAGAAGAAGTTAAAAATTATCTATTAAATGTTAGATTACCTAGTGATGGTACAGTATTTTTGGATTATGAATCTGCAAAACTTATTCAATTGTATGACGAACATGATAACAAGATTTTGGAAACGACTGGTCAATATTTACAAATGAGCAAAGACGAAGTGGTAAGAGTAGTGGATTTTAACATTCCAATTCTTGAGAAATACTATGAAGAGTATAAACTACATAGCAATATGTAGTTTTTGTATTATTCTAAAAGATATTTAATAAAATATATTATGAATAAGTTAATAATTAAATTAATGAGTATTATATTGATAAGTTTTAGTATATTTATGATGTTAATTTACTTAAATTATTTGGTTATCGGGTATAATCTTTTTCATTATGTTAAATTTATAAGTATATACATAATAATGATTGCTATTAGCATTTATTTATTATATAAGACTAGATAGGAGAATTTATGAAATTTATTTATGATATATACTTAAACTTTAATGATTATCCCATTAATTATTATGAGTGGAGTGAAAATGATACCTTAGAGAGAGTCTTAAAAATTCCGATAATAAAAGTCGATGATATAACGCCCTTTATTCTCTATAATGTCGAAATAAAAGATTTGAGTGATAAAGTTATCTTAAGTGATGGAATAAATGCCATAGCATTAGAGATAATTGATTCTAAAGTACCATATGTATCTTATCTTACCTTTGATGATGAGTTGGGAGTTTGTGAATTAATAAGGGAAACACCAAGGCAGAAAATAGATTATAAAATATTGGAAAAGAGAGATATTCCGACACCTTTAAGAAAAGATTTATTTATGCAAAAAATTATGCTTTCAAAAATAGATTTTATAGATTCTGATGAACTTAAATATATCTATTATGAAATAACTAATAAAGATTCATCAAATATTGATAAGATAAGAGAATTTTTGAAAGGTGATATAAAGAATAATTTTAATCAAAAATATGTTAATCTCTATGAAAAAATATATAAATAACTAAAATATTTTGTTATTATATAATTAGGTGACTAACTATTAAAAGTCAAGAGCTTTAAAATAGTTTGTTGTAAATTGG
>ERZ777305.3288-NODE-3288-length-11453-cov-2.764871_pt1 | contig 11453 bp, 7 predicted proteins | sample MGYA00374965_ERZ777305 | MGnify/ENA primary metagenome ERZ777305 (study PRJEB29328, sample SAMD00013331) | mouse gut metagenome | study: EMG produced TPA metagenomics assembly of the Metagenome analysis of fecal microbiota from mouse which was promoted...
TGCCGGCGTGCCGGAGGAGCTTTTGGAATGGCACGGGCACAATGATTTCTACAAGGCGGTATCCAATTCGACAACGGCGTGGCTGTATGGTGCGTGCGGCGTAAACTGTTCCCTGTTCGGCATCGGCGAGCGAACCGGAAATACGCCGCTGGAGGCGATGGTATTCGAGTATGCACAGCTGAAGGGAACTCTCGACGGGATGGAGACGACCGTGATTACGGAACTGGCCGAGTATTATCAGAAGGAAATCGGCTATAAGATCCCGCACCGCACGCCGTTTGTCGGGAAAAACTTCAATGTGACCCGCGCGGGCATTCATGCGGACGGCCTGCTGAAAAACGAGGAGATCTACAATATCTTTGATACGGAGAAATTCCTGAACCGTCCGGTGCTCGTCTCGGTGTCAAACACTTCCGGGCTGGCGGGGATCGCCCACTGGATCAACAGCTTCTATCATTTGAAGGGGGATGCTGTGCTGGACAAAGGCCATCCGCTGATCGAGCATATCAAGCGGCTTGTGGATCGGGAATATGAGGACGGCCGCATCACTGTAATGACGGACGCCGAGCTGGTGGAGATTATTGAGCAGAATAAGGCGCAGTATGGCGTCAGCCTGCCGTCGGTTGATGTGAATTAGGAAATCCCGCCAGAAAAAACCGGCTTGCAGGGGCGGATATGGATGGCTGCGGTGGTTTTGAGAAAACAAATCAAATATACAACGAATATACATAAAAATATTTGTGCTGATATAAGGGAGGAAACAGGAATGAGTATTACAGCGGAGCAGCTGGCGGCTGCAAAGGAAAAATTCGGACAGCTTCTTCTGGAACAGTCGGAGCGCGTGGAGAAAATGAAGCAGCAGGGAGATTTTCTCGATTACAAGGCGATGGATAAAATTATCATCGGCGTCTGCGGCGGGGACGGCATCGGGCCGGCCATTACGGGACAGGCGCAGCGGGTGCTGGAGTTTCTGCTTAAGGATGAGGTGGAAAAGGGAAGGGTCGAATTCCGGGTGATCGACGGGCTTACGATCGAGCGGCGCGCTGCCGTGCAGAAGGCAATTCCGGATGACACGCTTGAGGAACTGAAGGCCTGCCATGTTATTCTGAAAGGGCCGACGACGACGCCGCGCAAGGGAGATCCGTGGCCGAATGTGGAGAGCGCCAATGTGGCAATGCGCAAGGAACTCGATCTTTTCGCCAACGTGCGCCCGGTCAGAATTCCGGAGCAGGGCATTGACTGGACCTTCTACCGCGAGAACACGGAGGGCGCTTACGCGGTAGGAAGCCGCGGCGTGCATGCGACGGACGATCTGGCGGTCGATTTTACGGTTGTGACGAGCCAGGGGACGGAGCGCATTATCCGCGCGGCGTTCGAGTATGCGAAAGCGAACGGGAAAACAAGAGTCACCGCAGTGACAAAGGCAAATATTATCAAGACGACGGACGGGAAATTCCTTGATACCTTCCGGGAAATCGCGAGGGAATACCCTGGAATAACCGCGGACGACTGGTATATTGACATTATGACCGCCAAGCTGATTGACGAGACGAGGCGGCGCGATTTCCAGGTTGTTGTGCTGCCGAATCTGTACGGCGATATTATCACGGATGAGGCAGCGGAGTTCCAGGGCGGCGTCGGCACGGCGGGCAGCGCCAACATCGGCAAGCGCTACGCGATGTTTGAGGCGATTCACGGTTCTGCGCCGCGCATGGTAGCTGAGGGACGTGCAAAATACGCCGATCCCTGCAGCGTGATCCGCGCAGCAGCCATGCTTCTGTCGCATATCGGATATCAGAAGCAGGCGGACGAGCTGTACCGCGCTCTTGATATCTGCACGATCACCGAGCGCAGGCTTGTGATGACCGGGCGCGAGGACGGTGCAACAAACGAGCAGTTCGCGGATTATCTGATGGAGACGATCCGGGGGCTGTAACAGAATGGAAGATGGCGATGGAGGAGAGCAAATCGGAGCTTCAGGCTGAGGTGACGGACAAATATTCTCTTCGCGGCAGAGTGTTCAACCGGCTGCGGGAGGACATTCTTTCCGGGAAGTATGCAAAGGGTGAGGAGCTGCGCGAGATTGCAATCGGTGCGGAGATGGGCGTGAGCCGCACTCCGGTGAGAGAAGCGATCCGGCAGCTGGAGCTGGAGGGATTGGTAAGAATTGTTCCGAACAAGGGGGCTTACGTCACCGGAATTACGGAGAAGGACGTCCACGATATTTACCATATCCGGTCGTACCTGGAGGGCCTCTGTGCGCGCTGGGCGTGCGTGCATATCACCGGGGAACGGCTGGAGCAGCTGGAAGAAATTATTTATCTGTCGGAATTCCACACAAAGAAAAAGCACTGGGAGCAGGTCGTGGAGCTGGACAATAAATTTCACGAGGTGATTTACGAGTCCTGCGAAAGCAAAATGCTGGAGCATATTCTGCGTGATTTTCATCATTATGTCGAGCGGGTGCGCCGCATTTCCCTTGCGGAGGAAGGGCGGGCACAGCATTCCAATACCGAGCACACCGCCATTCTCGAGGCGCTCCGCGCGCGGGACGGCGAGCGGGCGGAAAAGCTTGCGCACGAGCATATTATGCGGACGATCGACAATCTGAACCGGTGCGGGCTGTAGGTAAGGACGGCCGCTTTTTGACTGCAGCGTGCATGAAATGAGAAGGGAAGACAATACAGAAGGCCGTGACGGAAGCGATTGCTGCCGTCACGGCCTTTTTACATATAAGCGGATATTGCCTTTGTGCTGAGCCGGACGGGGCTGCGCACCCATTTCCTCAGCCGGATAGTGCCTCCCACTGCTCCATCAGCACCTCCAGCCTTGCGGCGATTTCCGTTTTTTCTTTATTCAGCTCGATGAGCCGCTGCGGGTTTGAGTAAATCTCCTCGTCGGAGAGCAGAGCATCCAGCTCCGCATCGCGTGTTTCCAGCAATTCGATTTCGGCTTCCACCTTTTTCAGGTCATTCTGGCGCTTGCGTTCCCGAGCCTGTTCCTCCTTCTGCTGCAGCCAGTCCTGCCTGCCTGCCGCCGGGCTCTCCATGCCTGGCCTGCCGCCGGCTGCGGTTCCCGGAGCAGCAGTCGTTCCTCCGCCCGCCCCGTCAGAGGTTTTGGGCATGCGGATACTGCCTTCGCGGGAATCGTCCGGTACGGCAGTTCCTGCGGTGCTCAGACCGCTGTAGAGCTGCCGGTGGTTTCCGAGCCGGTCGCCGGAACGGCCGGCAGCAGGTGCGTCGGCCAGGGCGAACCCGAAATATTTCCTCTCCACCTCCGGCTTCTTTTCGAGATAATAATCATAGTTCCCGATATAATTCAGCAGTGTCCCGCATTCCAGATCAAGGATGCGCGTCGCGGTGCGGTTGATGAAATAGCGGTCGTGTGAGACATAGAGCACGGTGCCGGTGTAGGAAATCAGCGCGTTTTCCAGAATCTCCTTCGACGTGATGTCCAGATGGTTTGTCGGCTCGTCGAGAATGAGAAAATTCGCCTCGGAAAGCATCAGCTTCGCAAGGGAAACGCGCCCGCGCTCGCCGCCGGAGAGCTCGCTGATCCGCTTGAACACATCGTCGCCCGTAAACAGAAAGGCAGCGAGTACATTGCGGACAGCGGTGTTGTCCATGCCGGGGTAGGTGTCCTGGATTTCCTCAAATATGGTCTTTTCCGGATGGAGAACCTGGTGTTCCTGATCGTAGTAGCCGATGCGGACCTTCGCGCCCGGGCGGATCTCGCCGGCATCCGCCGGGAGCACTCCGTTGATCAGCTTCAGGATGGTGGTTTTGCCGGCGCCGTTGTTGCCGATTACGGCAACCCGCTCCCCCCGCTTGATCTCAAAATTCAGGTCTGTGAACAGCGGTGAACCGCCGAAGCCCTTGGCAAGGCCCTTCACGGTCAGAACATCGTTGCCGCTGACGGTGCGCGGCTCCAGGCGGATATTCATTTCGGCGTTCAGCTCGACCGGTTTTTCGATGCGCTCCATTTTATCGAGCAGCTTTTCGCGGCTTTCCGCCCGCCGGATGGATTTTTCGCGGTTGAAGGAGCGCAGCTTTGCAATGACCTCCTCCTGATGCCGGATCTCCTTCTGCTGGTTAAGATAGTGATGAAGCTGAGCCTCGCGCAGAGCGGCCTTTTTCACTGCGTAATCGGAATAGTTTCCCTCGTAGGTCTGTGCATGCGTGTCATAGAGCTCGACCACTTTTGTTACGATCCGGTCGAGAAAATAACGGTCGTGTGCGATCACGACAACTGCTCCGCTGTAGTTGAGCAGGAATGTTTCCAGCCAGGCGATGGAGGTCATGTCGAGATGGTTTGTCGGCTCGTCCAGCAGGATAATATCCGGGCTGGACAGAAGAAGCTTTCCGAGTGCAACCCGCGTTTTCTGGCCGCCGGAGAGCGCCGTGACCTGCTTGTCGAATTCCTCCTCGGCAAAGCCGAGACCCTTCAGCACGCCGACCACCTCACTGCGGCAGGCGTAGCCGTTCTGCCGCTCAAACTCGTGATTCAGCGAGGTATAGGAGGAGAGCAGGCGCTCCAGTGCCTCGCCCTGCGCGTTTTTCATTTCCAGCTCAAGCCCGCGGATTCGTTCCTCCATCCGCAGCACGTCGGCTTTTACCGAAAGAACTTCCTCGTAGATTGTGTTGTGCGAAGTGAGATCCTGGTGCTGCGACAGATAGCCTACGGACGTGCCCTTTGCCCAGGTCACCTCCCCCTCGTCGGCGGAGAGCTCCCCCATTATAATTTTGAACAGGGTTGATTTGCCGGCGCCGTTAATGCCGACGACCGCGGCCTTCTCGCGCTCGTTAATGTGAAAGGACACGCGGGAGAGAACGGTGTCCGTGCCGAAGCTTTTTGTTATGTTGCTGCATGATAATATCATAATAATCCCCGTGGATAAAGCGTATAATTGCTGCAGCGGCCCGGTTCCCCGCCGCCGTGCAGGCCGGAGCGGTTATTTTGTGCCGTAAATGCGGTCTCCCGCGTCGCCGAGACCCGGCAGGATATAGCCGTTTTCGTTGAGTCTCTCGTCCATCGCGCCGATGTAGAGATCGACGTCCGGATGTGCCTCCTGAAGCTTTTTCGTGCCTTCCGGGGCCGCGATCAGGCAGAGGAAGCGGATTTTTTTAATGCCGCGCTTTTTCAGCATATTGATGGCTGCGATCGCCGATCCGCCGGTTGCGAGCATCGGATCGACAACGAAGATTTCCCGCTCCTCTGCATCCTTCGGCAGCTTGCAGAAATATTCGACCGGCTCGAGTGTTTCCTCATTGCGGTAAAGTCCGATATGTCCGACCTTTGCATTCGGCGTGAGATTCAGAATCCCGTCCGCCATGTGAAGACCTGCGCGCAGAATCGGCACGATGCAGAGCTTCTTTCCCGCAATCTCCTTTACGGTCGTTCTTACAAGGGGAGTTTCGATTTCCTTGTCCGCAAGAGGCAGATTGCGGCTTGCCTCATAGTAGATCAGCATGGCAACCTCGGAAACCAGGTCGCGGAATTCCTTCGTCGAGGTGGTTTTCATGCGCATGATGCCGATTTTATGCTGAATTAACGGATGATTCATGATAATAATATTTGCCATAAAAGAATGCCTCCCGGATTTTCGTTTTTTCAATAAAGTATTATAGCATGTCCGCAGGCGGAAATAAAGAGCTTTTTCGACGGCGGCGCTGCCCGGCGGTTTTTATCCGCGGCATATTGCTTTTTCGGGGCGGGTTTGGTAATATTATCTGTAATATGGATTGCCGTGGCAAAGCGGGGGACAGAGCGCGGCGCCGGGGCGCTTTCGGGCAGAGGAGAAGCCCGGCAGAAGGGGAGACAACCGCCGGGCCTGATTTATGAAAAATAACTTGCAAGCACGTTTGATTCATTGATACCAGTATAGCCGGAAGAAATGGTTACAGTATGGCTAAGGTATGAACAATTTGTGAATTATTGAAAAATTTACATCGGTTATTTCAGAATACCATGAGAAAAACTATGAAAAATCAGGATGGGAAGTGGCGGATATGGGCAATGTGTTTAAAAAGCTGATGCGAAAGGAATTCGGCGCCGGTACGTACGAGCGCTACTGCGGATATATTTACAGTGAGCTGGAAAACCGCTCGCAGGAAAACAAAATGATTTTTGAGGAAATGTATGTCGCGCTGAAGGACAAGGACGAGCGCGTGCTTCAGGGGAAGAGGGAGCGGCTGGACAGCGTGATCCTGCAGGCGTTCGGGATATGCCGCAATTACTGGTTTACGGCTGCTGCTGCGCTGACGACAGCACTGCTTGTCTGCCTGCTGGTTCCGGGAACCTGGCTGCTCTGCCTGCTGCTGGCGGCCGATGCCCTGGGGTTTGCCGCCAAGACCTGTGAATATATTTCCAATAAATACTGCTATGTCGATGCGAGAATTATTCTGATTTACAAATCGGTGCTCGACAAGCTCTGCCCGGGCCGGCAGGAGAATTGACGGGACAGCGGATGCCAGGCGGGATGACGGGCTGACTCGGCATATCTGCGCCGGGGACTGACGGACTGCGGGTGCGCACGGAAAAGCCCGCTTGCCACGGATGCTGTCAGGGAAGCAATTGTCCTGTCAGACCGCGGGTGCACGGAAAAGCTCAGAGCGGAGAAGGGCAGGCAGTGAGGAATATCCTGCGAACGGTTGATTGAGTAAGGGGAATGGGGAATATACTGCCGGACGGCATAGGGAAAGCGGCCCCGACCAAGGAAAAATCCCGGTGCGAAGGCAGGCGGCCGCTTGCAGAAGAAGGAACACAGGCGGCTTTCTGAGCTGCGGGAAAGAGAGGAAAGAGCATGGCACTGCATTATATATTCGGCGATTCCGGCGCGGGCAAATCAAGATTTCTGTGCCGGACAATTCTGCAGCTGGCGAAGGAGCATCCGGAAAAGAAATTTCTCGTCATTGTGCCGGAGCAGTTCACGCTGCAGACACAGAAGGAATTTGTAACTCTGCTGCCCGGGACGAGAGGGATTATGAACATCGATGTGCTGAGCTTTCTGCGGCTTGCGTACCGCGTGTTTGAAAAGACAGGCGACAGGCCCGTCGTGCTGGAGGACACCGGCAAAAGTATGATTGTCAAAAAGGTGGCGATGCAGTGCGAAAAGGAACTTGAGCTCTTCGGGCGGAATGTCCGCAAAACGGGATTTATTTCCGAAATCAAATCCGTGATTTCGGAATTCTATCAGTACGGGATCGGCGAGGAGGAGTGGCAGAACATGCTCGAGGCGGCCGCGGAGAAGCCTGCGCTGAAAAAAAAGCTGGGGGATCTGGAACTTTTATACCGCGGCTTCCAGGACTTTCTGGCGGATCGCTATATTACGACAGAGGGCGTGCTTGATCTTCTGAGAGACCGGGCGCCGGACTGCGGGATGATCTCGGGGAGCACGCTCTGCCTTGACGGGTTCACCGGATTTACGCCCTCGCAGTACAAGCTGCTGGAGACACTGCTGAAAACCTGCGCGGAATGCTATGTGACGGTGACGCTTCCGCCGGAGCTGGTGCACCGCACGCTCAAGGAACACGAACTGTTTTACTTAAGCTTCAAAACGGTGCGCTGGCTGGATCATCTCGCGGCGAAGAGCGGTCATGAGATCGGGGAGCCGACGGTGCTGCAGGGCCGGGGGAGATACGGCTGCGCGCCGGCGCTCCGTTTTCTGGCAGGGGGGCTGTTCCGGCCCGGCAGCGGGGTTTTTTCAGACGAGCAGCAGAGCATCGGCATTTTTTCGCACAAAAATCTTCAGGACGAAATTATGTGGACGGTGACGCGCATCTATCAGCTTGTAAAGCAGGAGGGTTTCCGCTACCGCGATATCGCGGTTGTCACTGCGGATCTGGACAGTTATGCGGACGGATTTCTGAGGGAATTCGGCCGTGCCAAGCTGCCGTGCTTTATCGACCGGAAGAAAAAAATAACGGACAACCCTGTGGTCGGCTTTATTCAGGCGGCGATTGAGGTCGTGGAACGGGATTTTTCCGGCGATGCGGTGTTTCATTATATGAAATCTCCGCTTTCCGGCTTTTCCGCGGAGGAATGCGACAGCGCGGAAAATTACATACTGGCGCTGGGAATACGGCATTTTTCCGGTTATGCGAAGGAGTGGACAAGGACGCCGAGATCGCATTACCCCTGCCCGCTTGAGGAGCTGAACGCAGTGCGGGTACGGCTGGCCGGGCAGCTGGAGAGTTTCGGACGTGTTATGCGCGGAAGCCGTTCGACAACGACGGAGCGGCTGACCGCGCTGTTCGGGCTGCTTGCGGAGCGCGGAGCGGAGCAGTATCTTGAGGAGAAGGCGGAGGAATGGAAGGAAAGCGATCCGCTGCGAGCCAGGGAGTACGGGCAGCTGTGGCGTATTCTGCTGGATATTTTCGACCGTATGGCGGGGCTGCTCGGCGATGACCGGATGAGCCTGCGGGAATTTGCGGATTTGCTGCAGACAGGCTTTGACGAGGCCAAAGTCGGGCTTGTGCCTCCCGGGATCGATCAGATTGTCGTCGGTGATATGGAGCGCACCAGACTTTCGGGAATACGTGTTCTTTTTTTCCTGGGGATGAATGAGGGCATTGTGCCGAAGCCGGCGCAGGGGGGCGGCGTGCTGTCCGAGCAGGACAGGCAGCTGTTTTCCGAGCGGGGAATCGAACTGGCGCCGACCCGCAGACAGGCGGCATTTCTGAGCGAATTTTATTTATATCTGAATCTGACAAAGCCGTCCGACAGGCTTTTTCTATCCTGCCGCAGAATGGACGCGGCAGGAAAAGCGATGCGGCCGTCCTACCTGCTGGCAAGGGTGCAGAGGCTTTTTGCCAGGCTCCCGGTGCAGGAGGCGCCGGAGGATGATCTCGGACGCTGTCTGGGCACGGATGCGGGGCTTTCAAGATTTCTCTCGGGGATTCAGAGGTATCTGGAGTATACCGCCCGAGCGCCGCTGTATTTCCGGGAGCTGTATCTGGCTTATTTTTCCGGGCGGCTTGTTCTGCCGCTTCCGAAGGAGGCGGTCACGGCGGCGGCGTTCTACCGCAGGCCGGAGCAGCCTCTTACGACAGAAAATGCTGCCAGGCTTTACGGGGCGCAGCTCTCCGGCAGTGTGACGCGGCTGGAGCAGTATGCCGCCTGTGCTTTTTCTCATTTTCTCGGTTTTGGGCTGGAACTGGAGGAGCGGGCGGAATACCAGCTGCGCCTGCCGGATATCGGAACGATTTACCATGAGGCACTGCAGCGCTTTTCCGAGCGGATGAAGGAGGAGCATTACCGATGGCATGACGTGCCGCAGGAAGAGGCGGAACGGCTGCTCGGGGAGGCGGTGGACGACGCGGTAAAGCATTTCGGGAAGGACATTTTCGACAGCACGAGCAGGAACTCCTGGCTCCTTGTGCGGATTCGGCGCATGCTTCGGCGGACGATCGCCGTCGTGCAGTCGCAGATCCGGTCGGGCGATTTCGAGCCGGAGCTGTTTGAGTACGCCTTTACTCACGCTGATCGTTATTTAAGCCTGCGCGGGCGCATTGACCGCATTGACCTGTGCGAGGAGGAGGGGCGCACCTATCTGCGCATTGTCGATTACAAGTCGGGAACGACGCAGTTTTCTCTTGAGCGGCTTTATTACGGACTTCAGCTGCAGCTTGCGGTTTATATGGGCGCTGCGCTCGAATGGGCGGGAGAGCAGGGGAAGGAGAATGTTGCGCCGGCGGGGATGCTGTATTACCGGATTGACGATCCGCTTGTAGCGAAGGGTGACGACGCGGGGCGTGCGGTTCGCAGAGAACTTGCGGTCTTGTCAGTGCGGATTCCGCATCGCTTGTGCGCCAGGATCGCTCGTTTTTCGATGCTTCCGGCGGTCTGGCAGCCGGCGTTACCTCGGAGGTGATCCCGGCAGCAACCCTGAAAAGCGGACTGCTCTCTGCGCGCTCCATGGCGGTGGAGGAGGAGAATTTTTATGCGGCGCTCGGCTGTGCCAGGGAGACGCTGTTTAGGAATGCGGAGAGGATTATGCACGGCGATGTGGAGCCGGCCCCTTACCAGCTTCCGGGACAGCTGCGGCTTTGATCCGAAGCTTGCAGGCTACCGGTACCGCACGCTGGAGAAAATTGACGCGGAGGATCTTTGGGACAGGATAAGAGAAGGGGGCGGAGAGCTTGAAGGAGACGCGGAGAACAGCGGCGGAACAGAAGGAGACGGCGGAACAGAAGCAGACTTTGCAGGAGTCATCACAGGCGGAACAGCAGAAGACGGCGGAACCGGACAGGCAGACCCTGCAGGAGTCATCACAGGTGGCACAAACGATACGGCAGGAATTGCCGGACAAACAAACCGTGCAGGAAACAGCACGAACAGAGCCTCAGGAGACGGAACAGAAATTGCCCCGTAAAGCGGCTGGGCCGAGGTGGACGCCGGATCAGAGACAGGTTATCGAGCTGAGAGACCGGGAGCTGCTGGTTTCCGCAGCTGCCGGCTCCGGCAAGACGGCAACGCTGGTTCAGCGCATTATTGAGCGTATCACGGACCCGAAGCGGCCGACCGATATCGACCGTCTGCTTGTCGTGACCTTTACAAGAGCGGCGGCATCGGAAATGCGGGAGCGCATCGGAGCGGCTCTTGAAGAAAAATTGCTGGAACACCCGGGAAACGACCATCTGCAGCGGCAGGCCCTGCTGCTGCACAGCGCACGGATCACCACGATCGACAGCTTCTGCCTGTCCGTTATTCAGAACTATTTTCACGATATCGACCTTGACCCGGTATTCCGCGTGGCGGATGAGGAGGAACTGACCCTGCTGCGGCGCGAGGCGGTGCAGGAAATTCTGGAGGAGGAGTACGGGCAGGAGAATGAGGACTTTCTGTCTTTTGCCGCATGCTACGGCGGAAAGCATCAGGATGCGAGACTTGAGGAGTACATTCTGAGGCTTGCGCGGTTTGCGGAGAGCTGCCCATGGCCGGAGCCGTGGCTGGAGGATATGGCGGAGCAGCTTGCTGCCGGGAGCATGGCAGACAGCGCGTGGCTTCGCCGTCTGGAGGAGCTGGTGCGGCTCTGCGTTTCGGAATGTCTGGAGCTGACCCGGACAGCTGCCGGTCTCTGCAGCCGCGAGCTTCAGGGACCGTACGTGTATCTTGATGCGCTGGAGGCGGATCGGGAATTTCTCGAGGAGCTGGCGGCCTGCGCTTCCTATCGGGAAATGCTGGACGTATTTGACCGGCTGGAGTTTAAGGCACTGTCCCGCAAGTCAATGCCGGACTGTCCGCCGGAAAATAAGGAGCGGGTGAAGGCCCTGCGGGAACAGGTGAAGGAATGCCTGAAGGAGCTGAAGGGTGATTATTTCTTCCAGTGCTATGAGGAGATGGAGGGGGACTGGCGGCATTCCGCGATTCCGGCGCGCGTGCTTATCCGGCTTACGCTTGCTTTTCGCGCCCGGCTTGCGGAAAAAAAATCCGAAAAGCACCTTCTTGATTTT
>ERZ777305.3290-NODE-3290-length-11447-cov-3.322595_pt1 | contig 11447 bp, 7 predicted proteins | sample MGYA00374965_ERZ777305 | MGnify/ENA primary metagenome ERZ777305 (study PRJEB29328, sample SAMD00013331) | mouse gut metagenome | study: EMG produced TPA metagenomics assembly of the Metagenome analysis of fecal microbiota from mouse which was promoted...
GGGAGGTATATCCAGAAAATCTTCCCGGCGCTTGGCGTGCGCTTTATTGCGCTTACCGATCATTTTGACAGTCTGTGTGCGGATGCGGGAGAGAGCGGGATTGTCCTTCCGGTAAAAAACTTTATCAATGATTCCTATTGTAGAGATATCTCCACTAAGGTAAAAAGTCAGTTTGATGTGAAACGGAAAAATGGGGAATATATTGCTTCCTTTGCGGTGTATGGTTATCGGAAAGCAGCGGACAACAAGAATCGGCTGGTAGTTGATGAATATGCGGCAGAAATTGTCAAAAAAATTTACGCGTGGAAGATTGATGGTATGGCAAATTCCGCAATCGCAGAACGATTGAACCAATTAAGTGTGTTATCGCCGAAAGAATATAAAAAGTCAATCGGGGTCAACTACAATGGCGGGTTTTCCGGTACAGCAAAACCATTGTGGAGCAGCATTGCCGTAAAAAGAATATTGACAAACGAAGTATACTTGGGGCATCTGGTACAGGGAAAAACGGAGAAAGTCAATTATAAGCTGAAAAAATGGATCCGAAAACCGCAGGAAGAGTGGATAAAAGTTGAAAATACCCATGAGGCAATCATATCAGAGGACGATTTTGAAATTGTTCAGAATCTGCTTAAGGCGGACGGCAGGATAAGCCCCATAACAGAGGGAAACAGCCTGTTTATGGGAATTCTGTATTGCGGGGACTGTAAAGAGCAGATGGTTCGGCGCACGGTTCATTATAAGGATGTAAAGAAGATGTATTATATTTGTTCCACAAAGAACCGTGGAGAAGGGTGCTCAAGACATAGTATCCTGGAGGAAGATTTAAAGGAAATTGTGGAAAAAGCCGTGATGGACTATGCGAATCTTTTCCTTGAAAAAAGAAAAGTTTTTGAAAAATCGAGGGAGATGGAAACAAATATGGAATCCGTTTTGTGCTTCAATGCAGAGCTTGTCCGGCTTAAACAGGAAAAGGAACGATACGATTCTCTTTGTTCCGGTTTATTTGCCGACTTGTCGGCCGGCGTTGTCACAAGGGAGGAGTTTGAAAGACTGCACGGGGCATTTCAAAGGAAGGCGGCAGAGTTTGAGGAAGCGCAGAAGAAGCAGGAAGATCTGATAAAGGAAGTATTGAAGAATGGCGTGATTTCTGCCGGGCGTTTAAAGCGGATACAGGAATGCGCCGAGTTAAGGGAAATTGACCGCCATACGCTTTGCAGTATGGTAAAGCAGGTTCTTGTATTTGAGGGGCATCGTGTGGAGATTGAGTTCTATTACATGGATCATTACCGGATGATGTGCGAAATCTGTGGGGAAGGGAAAAAAGGTTTGGATGAAATACGATCGGTGGGAAGGGGTGCATGAAATGGGCAGGATATCAAAAAGGAAAGCGGCAGAACACCCGGTGCATTCGGAGAGCGGATATAGAAGATACCATGCGGGAATTTATGCAAGGCTCTCGTCAGATCAGGAAGCGAAGATGGAGGCAAAGGAAAAAGCCTCCCAGATTACCGGAAATAAGAGGGGAACCCATACAAGTGAGAGTAAAACCCTCATAAGTGAGAGTAAAACCTTCACAAGTGGGAACCAAACCCTCACTTGTGAGGGTTTGGAAACTCAAATTGAAATTGCAAAAAGATATGTGGAGGAATTCAATCAAAGAAAACATGGGGAGAGTATTGAGGTTGTCGGATGTTATACGGATCTCGGAAAAACAGGGAGCAATTTTGAACGGAGCGGCTTTCAGAAGCTGATGCAGGACATTCGGCTTGGTGAGATTGACTGCGTTATCGTAAAAGATTTGTCACGCTTTGGAAGAAACTATTTGGAAGCCGGGAATTATATCGAGAAAATATTCCCTTTTCTTGGGGTACGTTTTATCGCTGTTTCGGATGGATACGATACCGGAGAGGAAGAAAGCGGCAACAGACAGATGATATCGGAGATTAAGAACCTTGTAAATGATATGTATGCAAAAGATTTTTCGAAAAAAGCGAAACTGCAGCTGCGTCAGAGGCGGGGAGAGGGCTGTTATGTCGGAGGTCCGCCGCCTTACGGATACAAAGCGGTGCGGGATGGGAAAAAGAGGGTGCTTGTGCCGGATGAAAACACGGCTGAGATTGTCCGGTATATTTATGATAAATTTGTGAAAACGGAAAGTTTTCATGCGGTTGCCGATGAACTGAACCGCCAAAAGATTAGTCCGCCTGTTGTCTATAAGCAGACGGGGAAAGTGTATTATCTGCAAGGAGCGTGCTGCACAGAGCAAGCGACAGAATTCAAAGGATGGAATGGGGGCACAGTGGAGCGGATATTAAAAAGCAGGACTTACATAGGAACTCTGGAACAAGGAAAGAGCAGCATTACGGCAAGGGATGAAAAGAGCCGGGAACATAAGCCGGAGGGGGAATGGGTGATTATCAGGGATTCCCATGAAGCATTGGTTTCTCAGGAATTATATCAGCGGACACAGGAGACGTTGGAAAAAATCCGGAAAAGGAAAGCTGCCTGTGAACATCCGACAAAGGGGTGCCCACTTGGGGAAGATATTTATGACAGTGTATTGTACTGTGGTGTCTGTGGTAAAAAAATGACGAGGGACAGTCATGTAAGGCAGGATGGGAATGGAAGGAAAATGCGGGTTGACGGGTATTTCTGCCGAAATGCAGGGCAGACAAGGGTGCCTGTATGCCCCAAAACAAACCGTATCCGGAAATCGGAATTGGCGGATATACTCCTTTGCCTCCTCTGTGCGGAGTTTATGGCATACCTTGATCAGCCGAAACGTTTTATGGAGTATGGAAAAGAGCAGTTTGCAAAAAAGAAGAAGGAAATGGAAGCAGGAATACGTGTGGCAGAAAGCCGAATCCGGGGCATGGCGGAAGAAGAAAGCCGGATGTATATGGATTACCGTGCAGGGAAAATAGAGCAGAAGGAATTTGTATCTTTTAAAACACAGCAGAAACAAGATGGATCAGACCTTAAAAAACAAGAGGACGCCCTGCGGGAAGAGTTGGAAAAGCTTGAAAAATTTGAAGTCAAATATTTTGCTGCCATAAAGCCATTATTGCGTCTGAAATCAGGGAAAGAACTGACAAAAGATATGGTGGAGACGTTTGTTTCCAAGGTATGCGTTTATCCGGGAAAGCGGGTTGAAGTTGAGTTTACATTCTCGGCAGGCTGTTTGGAAAGGGGCTGACAGGATGGAACGTCTCGCTATATATTTGCGCCTGTCCCAGGAAGATGAAGGGATTGGCAGTGCTCATAAAGAAAGGAATGAGACGAAAGTTTCATACCATGCGCCGGAAAATATGGAAAGCAACAGTATATCAAACCAGCGGAAGCAGATTTATGAATACATACAGCACGACCCGGAATTATGCAAGTATGAGCGGGTGGAATTTTGCGATGATGGCTATTCCGGCACTAATATGGAACGTCCGGGAATACAAAAGCTGATTGCTGAGGCAGGGAGAAAACGGATTCAGTGTATTATTGTGAAAGATATATCCCGTTTTTCGAGGGATTATATTGAGACAGGGACTTACCTGAACCAGGTATTTCCCTTCCTTGGTATCCGCTTTATTGCACTGAATGACCATTATGACAGCAAAAGGCACCGAGGAGATACGATTGGGCTTGATACCGCATTTCAGACGCTTTTATACGACTTGTACAGCAAAGATATTTCCGTCAAGGTAAAGGTTTCGGTTGGAAAGAAATGCGCGGACGGGGAATTTGCTTTTGGACAGCTTCCCTTCGGATATCAAAAGAGCGATCAGGAGAAAAATGCAGTGATTGTAAATGAAACGGAGGCAGGAGCCGTGCGAAACATTTTTTCCCTTGCAATGCAGGGGGAATCGTGCGCGCAGATTGCAAGATGGCTGAATTCGGAAAAAATACCGACCGTAATGCAGATGAGAAAGAAATTCAGCAAAGGATGGGAGGGAAAAGTTCAGGCATGGAGCAGCAAGGCGGTCCGGAATATCCTGGACAACCGCTTCTATTTAGGGGAGATGGTGTATGGGAAAACGGCAGTGGAATCCGTGGGGAGCAGGAGGAAACGAAAACTTCCGAAAGAGGAATGGAAAATTATTCCAAATCATCATGAAGCTCTGGTTACACCGGAAATATTTGAGCAGGTGGCTTCCCGGCAGGGGAATTGTACGAAGCGGGGACGGGAAAAACATCCGCTGACCGGCGCGCTTTATTGCGGGGGCTGTGGGTATGCCATGAATTATAAACCTCTGCGGGGAAAGAACTGTTACCGGCGGTTTGAATGCGGCAAACATGCACTGCTTAAGATACCGGAATGCTGTACCTGTATCCGTGCTGATTTGTTGGAAGAAATGGTATTGCTGATGTTAAACCGGGAATTAATGCTGCGCGGGGATACGATCAGGCAGGGCAGGGCATTGGCGTTGTTCCGGGCAAACGAGGTGGAGCGCCTGAAGAAGAGCCTTTCCGGGTGCCAACAGGAAAAAAAGCAGCTGCAGGAAGAAAAGGATATGTTGTATGAGAAATACGCGATGGGAGAATGTGAAGGGACTTTTTACCGCGCGCGCGCGGATGAGCTGGCAGGAAGGATTTCGGGGGTGGAGGAGAAGGAATCTGGGATAGCCATAAAGCTTGTGCAGCTTTCGAAAGAGGATAAAAAGGCAGAAAATGATATGAAGCAGATTATCCGACATGCTTATATGGAACGGTTGACGCAGGAGGTAGTGGATGTTTTTGTAAATAGGGTAAAAGTTTTTAATGGGAAACGGGTGGAGGTGGAGTGGAAGTTTGGAAGCAATGGTTGTGGAAGCAAAAAAATTCTGTCAGCGGCAGAAAATGAGGAATTTGAGGATTTTGAGGAATGTTTGCAGGAATAAGTTGATTCTTTCCTTGGCACGAACCTGACATCAACATGCCTCCCGGTTGGCATAAACCTGACATTATCCCTGCGAAGAAATGCGGGCTCACGGGTTTCTGGACGGAAAAAAGTTGAAAAAATCAGCAACATTTTATTGACATGAGCGGGCTTCGGCCGCGTAAATTTTTATGGTGTATTTGAGGAGCTGAGAACGGTAGTGAATAGTTAGAACGAGGCCGTGCCCGGGGGCATTTTTTGGGGGCTCTGGTTCTGCACTCTGCTGCGGATGATTTTCCTGCAGGACAAAGGGAGCTTTTTAGGGTTCTGACAGCAGGAGCCGTGGGAGACAGCGGAAGCGCGGAGCATCTTTTTCTGCCGTACTTCTGCTTTCCGGGCCGGCGTCTTTTTCGCGATCCGTTAGCAGCCGGCCGGCGGAGCATTCTGTGGCACGGATCGAATACGATTCCGGCGGTCTGCCTGCCGGGTGGTACAGGCAGGCAAAAGCTGATTTGTCTGCCAAGAGTACTCCGGATTCCTGCATAGAACAATCTGCGGACGGGTATTGGGCGATGTATCTGTCTTTGGTTTTGCCCATGCATGTGCCGGCAGCAGCATATTTGCTGTAATTTGCAGAAAAAATGAAATTTACTGAAATTTGCGCTTGCATTCTGGCGGGAAGTTGTGATAAAATAAAAAAGAATCAGGAAAATCAGATAAATTACGGGCTTGTAGCTCAGATGGGAGAGCGCTGCGTTCGCAACGCAGAGGTCATGGGTTCGAATCCCACCAGGTCCACACGCAAAAAAGAACTGCCCCGGAGGGCGGTTCTTTTTGCATATCCTGAACACCGTATGTATGCAGTATCAGGCAGATGCCGGAAGCCGGAAGCGAAAACGCCGTGCACATGGAAATGGAGGAAGCTATGCCGTGGATTAATAAAATTATGAGAAAGCTGCCGAAGAAGCAGATCACGCCGGAGGAGCTGGAGCAGCAGGCCAGAAAATTTGAGCAGCCTCCGCTGGTGGTGCAGATTGAAGAAAAAAAGGGCGAGGACGGTCTTGACGAGAACGGGGAGTATGAGATACTCGAGCGGGAGATTCTGCCGGAGAAAATTATTTGTCCGGACTGCGGGGGAATTACCCTGGAGGGGCTGGATTTCTGCGATAAATGCGGAGGGACGCTTCATTAGCCGGACTGATCAAGCAGGCAGATGCGGGCTTGCTCCGGTGTCAAAAATAAATTGACAATGCAGGGGCATTCGTATATTATCGTAGTCGGAAGAGACGGATGGAGCCCGGGAGATAAACGGAACAGGCACTGCAGGGAAGGCTGGCGGGAGCGGACGCCGCGGGGAAGACGCTGTCCGGGAAGTTTAACCGGAGCAAGCACTGCCGGAGAAGGCCGGCCGGAGCGGACGCCAAAAACGCTGTAGGAGAAGTTTAACCGAACAGACGCTGCAGAAGAAGCAGGGCCGGCGCTGCATGGCGGAAACGGAGGATAATAATGAGAGAATGGGAAAATAATTTTCGGCGGGTGGAACCGTACACGCCGGGGGAGCAGCCGGATTTTCCGGACATGATAAAGCTCAATACAAACGAATGTCCGTATCCGCCCGCACCGCGTACGGCAGAGGCGCTGCGTGAACTGGCGCTTAAGTCGGACAGACTGCGGCTGTATCCGGATTTCCGGGCCGGGGCACTGGCCGAATGTCTGGCGCGCCGCTATGGGCTGGCGCAGGAACAGCTTTTTGTTGGTGTCGGCTCGGATGATGTGCTGTCCGTCGCGTTTTTGACCTTTTTCAATACGGAGAAGCCGGTGCTGTTTCCGGATATCACCTATTCGTTTTATGATGTATGGGCCGAGCTGTACCGCATTCCCTATGAGCGTCCGGCGCTGGACGGGAACTTCCGGATTCGCAGAGAGGACTATTACCGGGAGAACGGCGGTATTGTGCTTGCAAATCCGAACGCGCCTACCTCGATTGCAGAGGGCCTTGATTTTATCGAAGATATTCTGAAGCACAACCGGAAATCGGTAGTTATCGTGGACGAGGCTTATGTCGATTTCGGTGCGGTTTCGGCCTTGCCGCTGCTCGAAAAATATGAGAACCTTCTTGTTGTTCAGACATTTTCCAAATCGCGTGCGATGGCGGGCATGCGAATCGGCTATGCGATGGGGCATCCGTCGCTGATCCGCGCGATGGACACGGTAAAATATTCCATTAATTCCTACACCATGAATTACCCGTCTCTTGTCTGCGGCGTATGTGCGGTGGAGGACGACGCATATTTCAGGGAATGCTGCGCGAAGATTATCCGGACCCGTGCCTGGACGGAGGAGCAGCTTGCAGAGCTGGGTTTTTCCTGCCTGGAGTCATCGGCGAACTTTCTGTTTGCGTCGCATGAAAGTGTGCCGGCAAAACAGATTTTTGAGGCGCTGCGCGAAAAGAATATTTTTGTGCGTTATTTTGATAAGCCGCGTATCCGCAATTTCCTGCGCATAACGATCGGCACCGACCGTCAGATGCGGGCGCTGATTGAAGCGCTGAAGCAAATTGTGAAGCAGTAGCCGGCGCGGAAGATGTGGACAGGGAAGCGGATAATAGCAGGACTGCCGGAAAGTGTAAACAGTAAGGCGGCGGGCAGCAGCGCTTGCAAAGTTTGACCGGGAAAGCCGCAGAACGGCAGAGATCAGGATTCTTTGCCGGCAGACAGAGGCAAAAGGGAGACAGCAAATAAAGAGGAGTGCCATAGGGTATAACAAAAAGGATTAGAAATAATATCCTTAAAATAAATAAAATTAAAATAAGCGATATGCATATAAATAAAAGAATTAATGTATATAATAAAAATAATAGATAAAAAGTCGTACCCCAAAAAGCTCGCAGATAATTGTAAATGGCTGCAGCATTGCTGTATAAAATTGTATCTGCGATATAATTACCTAAAATCAAGGAAGAGGGATATCTTATGAAATCAGCGACGGAACTGGATCGGATGCTGGAGAGCATCCATCGGAGAAGCTACCCCGCGTACAAGGATCTGCGCGGGGAATATCAATTTCCGGGCTATGTGCTTGGGATCGATCATGTGCAGGGCGACCCTTTTGCGGCCCCGTCGCGGGTGAGCGTTCGCGTTGCGAAAGCACAGGCTGGTTTTGCGCCGGAAATGTACGAGAAGGAATTTAAGCGCACGGCCCTGTCGGATTTCCTGCTGAGAAAATTCGGCGCATCGCTGAACGCCTACACTTTCCAGGCGAAGGGCTCCGGAAAAAGCGGCCTGATCGGCGTGAGCCGGTGCGGACAGGAGGTGCTCGCGCGGACGGCGTGCGAGCTTGCGGACGGGAATCTGATCGTCCGCATGGAGATTGGCTTTCCGGCAAACGGGCGTACAATCAATTCACCTGAGCTGAGAAAAATCCTGTTTGAGTATCTGCCGGAAGCTGTGAAAAAGTCGCTTTACTATAAAAACCTGAAGGCGGATGAGGTAAGAGCTGTGCTCGAGCTGGCGGAAGATCAGCAGGCGGTGCGTGAGCTTCTGCGGGAGAGGAAAATGATTGCCTTCGTTGCAAACGGCTCTGTGCTCCCGCGCCAGAGCGGAGTTTCCCAGAAGCCGATGAAAAATGCTGTGCCCTTTGTTTCGCCGGCTTCGATGGAGACGGAGCTAAAGCTGCCGCACCGCGGGGCAGTCAGGGGAATGGGCATACCAGCGGGAATCACGCTGATTGTCGGCGGCGGCTATCACGGAAAATCCACGCTGCTTGCAGCGCTTGAGCAGGGCGTGTACAATCACGTTGCCGGGGACGGCAGGGAGCTTGTTATCACGGAGGATACGGCGGTAAAAATCCGTGCGGAGGACGGACGGGCGATTACCCATGTAAATATTTCGCCGTTTATCAGCGATCTGCCGAACCGGAAGGACACCGTTGATTTTACGACCGAGGATGCAAGCGGCTCCACCTCGCAGGCGGCGAATGTTGTCGAGGCGCTTCGCGCCGGAGCGCAGACTCTTCTGATTGACGAGGATACCTGCGCGACCAATTTTATGGTGAGAGACGAGCTGATGCAGGAGGTAGTTTCCCCGGATTCAGAGCCGATTACGCCGTTTATTCTTCAGGCTCGGTCGCTTTACAAGAAATACGGGATTTCCGTAATTCTGGTTGCGGGCAGCTCCGGGGCATATTTCGGCATTGCCGACCGGGTGCTTCAGATGGATAATTACAAGACGCTCGATATTTCGCAGCGGGTGCGGGAATGTCTGGAGAAGCGTGCCGGAAAGAGCGGTGCAGAGAAAGCGGAGAGCCGGGTGAGCGTCGATGTTATTTTTGACCGCAGTGCAAAGCGTCTTGTCCGGGTCGGGCATATCGACAAAAGGCATGACGAGATTAAGATCAAGCAGCACGGGCGGGACAGCTTCTCCATCGGTAAGGATACCGTGGAACTCGGAGATGTGGAACAGCTGCTTGATTTTGAGCAGACGACAGCGCTGGCGTATTGTCTGAAGACTCTGGCAGAGCAGCTTGAGGGCAGGCCGCAGGATATGGAACAGCTTGTGGAGCGGCTCTGGCAGCAGCTGAAGACCAGAGGGCTGGCAAGTCTTTTTCCCGGGAGCTATGTGCCGGTTTCCATGGCATGGGTGCGCAGACAGGAAATCTATGCCTGTGTAAATCGTTACCGCGGACTGCTGTAATTCGGATCTTCCTGAAAACCGCAGGAATTGTATGAAGGGACGGCAGAGGGCTGCGAAAGGGCGGCCAAGAAGGGACAGGCGAAGAAAATCCGGGAGCATACCGCGCGGGAGCCGGCAAAACAGCCCCGGAAGGATATGAGCCGGAAGCATTTTTGCGGATAAGGGAGGAAAACGTATGGCGTCAGCAAAGGTAAATTATCAGCGTGCGCTGGATGCGGCGCTGGCGGAGCTTGTGCGGGAGGGAAAAACGCCGGGGCTTCTGCTGCATGCCTGCTGTGCGCCGTGCAGCAGTTATGTTCTGGAATATCTTTCGAATTATTTTCATATTACGGTACTGTATTATAATCCGAATATATCGCCGGAGGAGGAATACCAGAAACGTTTTACCGAGCTGGAGCGGCTGATCAAAGAACTGCCGGCAGGGCATGAGATACGGCTGCTCGGGGGACGCTATGAGCCGGAGCGCTTTTATGAGCAGGCGCGGGGGCTGGAACAGGAGCCTGAGGGCGGAGAGCGCTGTCTTTGCTGCTACCGTCTCCGGCTGACCGAAGCGGCCGAACAGGCGAGGGCCGGGGGCTTTGATTATTTTACGACCACGCTGAGCATCAGCCCGCTCAAGGATGCGCAGAAGCTGAATGCCATCGGCCGGGAGCTTTCCGAACAGTATAAAGTTGCGTATCTGTATTCGGATTTTAAGAAAAAAGACGGCTATAAACGCTCGATCGAGCTGTCGCGGGAATACGGGCTTTACCGGCAGGATTTCTGCGGCTGCGTGTATTCGCGGGCCGCGCGGGAAAGCGCTCCAGCCGAAAAATGCAGATAGCGTGCGCAGAAAATCCGGGCAGGTGCGGGAACATAATGTATCGGAGGTGCCGGGGAGAGCGGTGCAGGTATGAGAACCGTCAGGGCAGCGCGGAAGGCTTTTATGGTCGATGCAGAAGCGGAAAAATCAGGAAGCGATAAGCTGCCCGGCTGGAGCCGGGCGTCGGAAGGAGGCGGATGCTATGGAGGAAAGTATGAATTTGTGCGGCGCGCAGATCGGCGGAACCTACCGCGTTGTCGGGATCAATCTGCCGCGCGCGGCGCATATACGGCTGGCGGCGCTTGGCCTGACGGCAGGAACCCGGGTGACGGTGCTGAACAATAAACGAAGCGGTTCGGTCATTTTCAATGTCCGCGGCACGCGGCTGGCCGTCGGCAGAGGCATTGCGGAGAATATCCGCGTGGCTTCGGCGTAAGGAAAAGCCCGTAAACGGGCGAAGATGCGGGCGTTTTAATGCTAGATGCCTGCGGGCACAGGGAGTATTGCGGCACTGGCGCGGAAAAACCCGCCGGTACGGTGTTCTGCCTGGGACAGCAGGTCATGCGCAGCACTGACGCGGAAAAACAAGATGAGAGAAAGCGTCGTCAGGAGGGAGGGAGTGCCGCAGGGCGGCAGGCGGTATGTGCGGATATAAGCTTGAACGAATTGAGCATGTTCAGGCCGGTATCCGGGCAGTATCGCAGACATGCCTGCGATATGCACGGTACAGCAATGAAAGACGAAAGGAAAGAAAAAGAGGCGGAAGCAAAAGAGGAAAAACGGAGAGAGCCGGAGAAGGAAGCCGGGAGCCGGATGCGCGAGGGAACGAAAAACGGAAAACCGGAGGAACGCGAACTGCGGGTTGGTTTTGTCGGAAATCCGAACTGCGGGAAAACAACGCTGTTCAACGCTTATACCGGAGCGCGGCTGAAGGTGGCAAACTGGCCCGGCGTCACGGTGGAAAAGAAAGAGGGTGCGATGAAGTATCACAGCCACCGGTTCCGGCTGGTGGATCTGCCCGGCATTTACAGCCTCACTTCCTACACAATGGAGGAAAAGCTGACACGGCAGTTTATTCTGGAGGATGAGGTGGACGTAATTG
>ERZ777305.3292-NODE-3292-length-11436-cov-34.077498_pt1 | contig 11436 bp, 10 predicted proteins | sample MGYA00374965_ERZ777305 | MGnify/ENA primary metagenome ERZ777305 (study PRJEB29328, sample SAMD00013331) | mouse gut metagenome | study: EMG produced TPA metagenomics assembly of the Metagenome analysis of fecal microbiota from mouse which was promoted...
ACAGCCTTAACTTCGGAAAGAGGCTCCGCAAGGGCAACCGCTCAACCTCAAGCTACGGCATCGATTCCGGAGTCAACATAACCTACTGATAAACCTTTAGTCACCAATTAGATATACGGCGATGGACTTTCAATCAATCGGACGGCGATTCAGGCGGTTTCCCTGGATAAAACAGCGCGACTCGATGCAATGTGGCGTGGCATGCCTCACCATGGTATGCCGCCACTACGGATGGGCCTGTACGTTGTCGCAGATTGAAGAGCTATGCCACGCCACTACCGAAGGAGTGTCGCTGCGCGGTATGTCGCAAGCGGCTTCGGAACTCGGATTTGAAACCGCTTCGGTGCGCCTCTCTCCTGATGAGCTGTCACAGTCGCCACTGCCGGCCATCCTGCATTGGAACCAAAACCACTTTGTGGTGCTCTACCGCATCGACCGCCGGGGCCGTTATCACATAGCCGACCCGGGCAAGGGGCTCCTCACCTACAGCCGTGATGAGTTCATGAGGCGATGGGCAAGCACACGAAGCGGCGATGAGGACAGGGGCATAGCCCTGCTACTTCAGCCCGGACCCCGCTTCGGGCAATCGAAAGCTGAATCGGAACAGGCGGGTGAGCGTCGCTCGTTCAGGTTTCTCGTCGGCTACATAAAGCAGTATCGGGGTTACTTCGCCCAGATATTCCTCGGGCTTCTGCTCGGATGCGTGCTGCAGCTTGCCATGCCGTTTCTCACACAGGCCATTGTCGACCGTGGCATCCACGATGCCGACATAGGCCTTATATGGCTCATCCTGCTCGGCGAACTCATGATAGTGACCGGACGCACCGCCACCGACTTCATACGCCGCTGGCTCCTGCTCCACATCTCGATGCGCATCAACATCTCGCTTGTGAGCGACTTCTTCATCAAGCTGCTCAAGCTGCCTATGTCGTTTTTCGACACAAAGCTTATGGGCGATCTGCTGCAACGCATGAGCGACCACTCGCGCGTGCAGTCGTTTCTTACCGGACAGACTCTCGGCGTAATGTTTACGATGTTGAGCTTCGTTGTGTTTGGAGCCGTGCTGTTTGTCTACAGTCAATTGATTTTCACGGTGTTTGTCATCGGCAGCCTATGTTATGCCCTGTGGATATCGGCATTCCTGCGTCGCCGCAAGGTGATCGATTATGAGCTGTTTGAGTGTCAGGCCGTGAACCAGAACCGCACCTACCAGTTCATCACCACCATGCAGGAGATAAAGCTGCAGGACTGCGAGCGACGACGACGCTGGGAATGGGAGGATGCGCAGGCCGACCTCTTTGAGGTGCAGATGCGCTCGCTGAGCCTTCAGCAGACCCAGGAAGCCGGCTCTATATTCATCAACGAGGTCAAGAACATCGTCATAACGGTGTTTGCCGCCACTGCCGTAATCAACGGTGACATGACTCTCGGAGCCATGCTCGCCGTGCAATATGTCATCGGACAGCTCAACTCGCCCGTGGCACAAATCATGAGCTTCATCTACTCGCTTCAGGATGTGAAGATATCGCTTGAACGCATCAACGAGATACACGGCCGGCGCAACGAGGAGGACGACGGAGAGCTGCTCACCCGTTATGCCGACGACAAGAATCGTTCGATAACGTTGAACGACATCGACTTCAGGTATGACCTCCATGCGCTGAATAACACCCTCGACAACATAACATTCACGGTGCCGCAGGGACAAGTGACGGCCATAGTTGGGGCGTCGGGCAGCGGAAAGACCACGCTGATTAAACTGATGCTCGGCTATTACCCGGTCAATTGCGGGAGCATAGACATAGCCGGTGCCGACATCAACCGCTACAGCATGACATGGTGGCGCAGGCGATGCGGAGTGGTGATGCAGGACGGTGTCATATTCTCGGAATCGATAGCGCGCAACATAGCGGTGAGCGACGGCGACATCGACGAGGCCCGGCTCGAGGAGGCCGCCCGAACGGCATGCATCCATGACTACATCATGTCGCTGCCGCTGAGATACAACACCAAGATAGGGCGCGACGGCGTGGGCCTGAGCCAGGGGCAGAAACAGCGCATACTCATTGCCCGTGCCGTGTACCGCAACCCCGACTACATATTTCTCGACGAGGCCACCAACTCGCTCGACGCTCGCAACGAGCGGGAAATCGTGAGCAACCTGTCACGGTTCTACCGTGGTCGCACGGTGGTGGTAGTGGCCCATCGACTGTCGACGGTGCGTGACGCCGACAACATAATCGTGCTCGATGCAGGGCGAATTGTAGAGTCGGGCAACCACGACTCGCTGATAGCGGCCCGCGGACACTACTATAACCTTGTTAAAAACCAACTTGAACTCGGGAACTGATATGGAAAACGAACAAGACCGACGCCGGGCCGACACTCACGACCGCATAGAGCTGCGCTCCGACAAGGTGCGTCACATCATCGGTACGCGTCCGCCCGCAGCCGTGCGCTACGGCACGCTCATAGTCTTAGCAGTGATGACACTGATCATCATCGCCGCCGCCATCATTCCCTACTCTCCCGACGGCACAACCCTGCTGCAGCGTCTGCTCCCCTGAGCTGAATGATTGCATAGCAGCTTATCTCTAAGAATATGAGTTTAGGATGGCATTAAGGCTGCACAAACAGCCATTTTTTACGCTATCATGGATTTGTCAGGGGCAAAACATTACCTGCCGCCATGTGTCGGCAAATCGAATCAATCGGTCGGCGTATAACCTCCACGTGTGGAACATTCGCTAAGATAGGATGTGGTTGTAGAGGTCGTAATCCTCGGTCAGGAAACAGCAGAAGACAATCTCACCATCATAAGGATGCGACTTCACGGTGTCGACCGCTATCGCCGCGGCTCTTTCCTGCGGAAAATGATAGACCCCGGTGCTGATGCACGGAAACGCAATGCTGTGCAACCCATTCTCCATCGCCAGGTCAAGGGCCGTATTATAGCACGATGCCAACAATTCGTCCTCATGTCGCTTACCGCCGCCCCACACCGGCCCCACTGTGTGGATAACCTTCTTGCAGGGAAGACGATAGGCATCGGTGATTTTGCTTTGTCCGGTTGCGCAACCATTTAATGTGCGACATTCAGCCAACAGTTCGGGGCCGGCAGCACGGTGGATTGCGCCGTCGACACCTCCGCCTCCGAGCAATGACCTGTTGGCGGCGTTCACTATCGCATCAACCGCCAATGCGGTTATATCGCCTTTTAGGACTTTAATCTCCTTCATATCGTGCATCACAGTTTTTCGTAAAATTACAACATCTTCCCCACAGCACAAAATATAATCCCCACCCATCCCCCACAACCGGCGCATTAACGGCTGAAAAGCTCCTCGCCATCCGCCGATATGGAGTATTTTGAGCTATAAGGCATAAAATAAATAGGGTGCTGCTCGTTGAGCGGCACCCTATTTATTTTATTGTTGGTTTGGGGGCTTATTTCACTTCCTCGAAGTCGACATCGGTTACGTGGTCGTCACCGCCGGCATGTGGAGCCTGACCTGCGCCGGGCTGGCCTGCACCGGGCTGTGCGTTCTGAGCCTGCTGCTGGGCATTGAGAATGTCCTGCTGAGCCTCGCCGAATGCCTTTTGGATGTCGTTGATGGCCGATTCGATTGCGGCAACATCCTGCGACTTGTGAGCATCCTTGAGTCGCTGGAGAGCTGACTCGATTGCCGATTTCTTGTCGGCAGGAATCTTATCGCCGAGTTCGTTGAGCTGCTTTTCGGTCTGGAAGATGATTGTATCGGCCTGGTTAAGAGTATCGACACGCTTCTTTTCAGCTTCATCAGCGGCGGCATTGGCGGCAGCCTCGTCTTTCATACGCTTGATTTCGGCATCGGTCAAGCCCGAAGAAGCCTCGATACGTATACTCTGCTCCTTGCCTGTAGCCTTATCCTTGGCTGAAACGTTAAGTATACCGTTGGCATCGATTTCAAAAGTAACTTCGATCTGAGGTATGCCACGGGGTGCGGGAGCGATTCCGTCAAGGTGGAACTTACCAAGGGTCTTGTCATCCTTGGCCATGGGGCGCTCACCCTGGAGAACGTGGATTTCAACTGAAGGCTGGTTGTCGGCTGCAGTTGAGAATGTTTCGCTCTTACGGGTAGGAATGGTGGTGTTGGCTTCGATAAGCTTGGTCATCACACCGCCGAGGGTTTCGATACCGACCGACAGAGGCACAACATCAAGAAGAAGCACATCCTTAACATCGCCTGAAAGCACACCGCCCTGGATGGCAGCACCTACGGCAACAACCTCATCGGGATTTACGCCCTTGGAAGGAGCCTTGCCGAAGAACTTCTGAACGATTTCCTGAATTGCAGGTATACGGGTAGAACCGCCGACGAGGATTACCTCATCAATGTCCTTGGCCGAAAGGCCTGCATCCTTCAATGCCTGCTCACAAGGCTTTACAGTTGCCTGGATGAGCTTGTCGGCAAGCTGCTCAAACTTTGCACGAGTAAGAGTCTTTACCAAGTGACGAGGAACACCGTCGACAGGCATTATATAAGGAAGGTTGATTTCAGTGGTGGTTGAGCTCGAAAGCTCGATTTTGGCCTTTTCGGCAGCTTCCTTAAGACGCTGGAGAGCCATTGAATCCTTACGGAGGTCAACATTGTACTCCTGCTGGAAGTCATCGGCAAGCCAGTCGATGATTACATGGTCGAAGTCGTCACCGCCAAGGTGGGTATCACCGTTGGTTGACTTAACCTCAAACACGCCGTCGCCAAGTTCAAGAATAGAGATATCGAAAGTACCGCCACCGAGGTCAAACACGGCAATCTTCTGATCCTTGTTGCTCTTGTCAAGACCGTAGGCAAGTGCGGCTGCGGTAGGCTCGTTCACGATACGGCGTACCTTAAGACCGGCGATTTCACCGGCTTCCTTGGTAGCCTGACGCTGAGAGTCGTTAAAGTAGGCGGGCACTGTGATAACAGCCTCGTCGACGCTCTGTCCGAGATAATCCTCGGCAGTCTTCTTCATCTTCTGAAGAATCATGGCCGAAATCTCCTGAGGAGTGTATTCACGTCCATCGACAAGCACACGTGCTGTTCCGTTGTCGCCGCGGCCCACTTCATAAGGCACACGCTTAACTTCTTCAGACACTTCGTCAAATTTCTCGCCCATGAAACGCTTGATAGAGTATATTGTTCCTTCAGGGTTGGTGATTGCCTGACGCTTTGCAGGGTCACCTACCTTACGCTCGCCACCGGCAATGAATGCAACGATGGAAGGTGTTGTGTTACGTCCTTCGCTGTTAGGAATAACAACGGGGTCATTTCCTTCAAGTACTGCTACACAGGAATTGGTGGTTCCCAAGTCAATACCAATAATCTTTCCCATAATTCTATAATTTTATGTTTGTTTTTAAATTTCAATACAATTTCATGTCACACTTCCCGTGGTGGGATTTCCGCGACATTCATAGGAAAAACAAATGATGTGCCAAAAAGGTTGGCGCATTGCCTATTTTAATATGTGACAAAAAGTTAAAGCTTTTCAAGGCACTGACACGCCTACTGACACAATTTCCTGAATCTGCCAAAAATTCACATTTTTCATGTTAAAATAATCGGCACAAATAATATATCTAAAATATCGCAAGTTCCACAATATTTATTAATTTTGCACAATAATCCGTAGCTTCAGCGTTTTATGCGGTGTCGACTCGGTTTTTTTCAAGTTAACTTATATATTGAACCATATTTAAAACATTTTCAAAATGAACATTTCTCACATTGAACACGTGGGCATAGCTGTTCCCAGCCTGGACGAAGCTATACCTTTCTACGAGAACATTCTTGGCCTTAAATGCTTTGCCATTGAGGAAGTTGCCGACCAGAAAGTGCGTACAGCCTTCTTCAAAGTAGGACAAACCAAAATCGAGCTTCTTGAAGGCACAAGCGATGACAGTGCAATATCGAAGTTCATCGCCAACAACGGCGGCCGCGGCGGCATCCAGCACATAGCATTCGCTATGGAGGACGGCGTAGCCAACGCTCTTGCCGAAGCTGAGGAAAAAGGCTGCCGCCTTATCGACAAGGCTCCCCGCAAAGGTGCCGAGGGCCTCAACATCGCATTCCTCCACCCGAAGTCGACCTGCGGTGCGCTCATCGAGCTTTGCGAAGACCCCAACAAATAAAATCAAGGTCGGCGCAATGCCGGCTAAATAACAACATTTCCAAAGGAAAGAAATAGACATGAGCAATCAACTCGAAAAAGTTCAGGAGCTAATTGCACTACGCAACGAAGCTCGTTTAGGTGGCGGAGAAAAGGCCATCCAGAAACAACACGATAAAGGTAAGTACACGGCACGTGAACGCATTGCCCAGCTGCTCGACGAAGGTTCGTTTGAGGAACTTGATATGTTTGTTCGCCATCGTTGCACCAACTTCGGCCAGGAGAAAAAAAGCTACCTCGGCGACGGCGTGGTGACAGGTTACGGAACAATCGACGGCCGTCTTGTGTACGTATTCGCACAGGACTTCACCGTATTCGGCGGCTCACTTTCGGAAACCATGGCCTTGAAGATATGCAAGATTATGGACATGGCCATGAAGATGGGTGCTCCCGTCATTGGTCTTAACGACTCGGGTGGCGCACGTATCCAGGAAGGCATCAACGCACTTGCCGGATATGCCGAAATTTTCCAGCGCAATATCATGGCGTCGGGCGTAATACCCCAGATTTCAGGCATTCTCGGTCCCTGCGCCGGCGGTGCAGTTTACTCTCCCGCCCTCACCGACTTCACCATCATGACCAAGGGCATTTCCTACATGTTCCTCACCGGTCCCAAGGTAGTGAAGACCGTTACCGGCGAAGATGTAACCCAGGAGGCTCTCGGCGGCGCCAATGTTCACGCCTGCAAGAGCGGTGTTGCACACTTCGCAGCCGAAGACGGCGAAGAGGCTCTCAAAATCATCCGCAAGCTCTTCAGCTTCATCCCGCAGAACAATCTTGAGGAGCCCCCGTTGGTTGAGTGCACCGACCCCATCGACCGTCTTGAGGATTCACTCAACGACATAATCCCCGACAGCGCAACCAAGCCCTACGACATGTATGAGGTAATCGGCGCAATCATCGACAACGGCGAATTCCTCGAAATCCAGCGCGACTACGCCAAGAACATCATCGTAGGTTTTGCCCGCATGAACGGCCAGTCGGTAGGTATCGTAGCCAACCAGCCCAAATATCTCGCCGGCGTGCTCGACAGCAACGCTTCACGCAAGGGTGCACGCTTCGTTCGCTTCTGCGACGCATTCAACATTCCGTTGGTAACACTTGTCGATGTTCCCGGATTCCTTCCCGGTACAAGTCAGGAATACAACGGCGTAATCCTGCATGGTGCCAAGCTTCTCTACGCTTACGGCGAAGCCACAGTGCCCAAGGTAACCGTGACACTGCGCAAGAGCTACGGAGGAAGCCACATCGTGATGAGCTGTAAGCAGCTCCGCGGTGACATGAACTACGCATGGCCTACCGCCGAAATCGCCGTTATGGGCGGTGCAGGCGCAGTCGAAGTGCTCTATGCCCGCGAAGCCAAGGAATCGGACGATCCCGCAAAGGTTCTCGCCGAGAAGGAAGCCGAATACAACAAGCTCTTCTGCAACCCCTACAATGCAGCAAAGTACGGCTATATCGACGATGTAATCGAACCCCGCAACACTCGTTTCCGCGTAATCCGCGCTCTTCAGCAGCTCGCCACCAAGAAAGTGACCAACCCCGCCAAGAAGCACGGCAATATTCCTCTATAAACGACACGCAATGAAAAAGAGAATATTATTATTGCTCGTTGCAGTCATCACCCTGAGTGCCGCATCCTACGCCCAAGGGCGACGCGGATTGCGCATCAACGAGGTGATGGTGCAGAACGACAGCAACTATGTCGACGACTACGGCCTTCACCATGCATGGATAGAGCTGTTTAACTCGACTTATGCACCGATGGAGATATCGAGTGTGTATCTTACCAACAATCCCGACAAGCCCAAGATGTACCCCGTGCCCCTGGGCGATGTCAACACCGAGATACCTCCCCGCCAGCATGTAGTGTTCTGGGCCGACGGAGAGCCCAACAAGGGCACCTTCCACCTCAGCTTCGAGCTTGAGCCCGGACAGGACAACTGGATAGGTATATACGATGCCAACGGAGTGACACTCATCGACTCGATAACCATCCCCGCCTCGCTTGAAGCCAACACAACCTACGCCCGCAAAGTCGACGGCGCAGGCAGCGGCGCCGAGGCATGGGAAGTGCGCGACGGCAGCGACCTGCTCTACATAACCCCGAGCAGCAACAACATCATCATCGACACCAACTCAAAGGTGGAAATGTTTGCCGAAACCGACGGACACGGATTCGGACTGTCGATCATGGCAATGTGTATCGTGTTCAGCGCCCTGTTGCTCCTTAGCCTCTGCTTCTACGGCATAAGCCGTATAGGAGCACGCATATCGCAGACCAACAAGGCACGTTCGCAAGGACTCGAAACCAAGGCTTTGGCCAAGGAAGAGCGTCCGGCCCACGACTCGGGCGAGGAAATCGCCGCAATCGTAATGGCATTGCACGAACACCTCAACACCCACGACAAGGAAAGCACAATCCTCACCATAAACAAGGTGAGAAAGAGCTACTCGCCGTGGAGTTCCAAGATCTACGGACTCCGCGAGATTCCCCGTCGTTAATTCTCCACTATAATTAAAGTATACATTAAATACTCGTTTTAACAATTACCACAAAATGAAAGAATACAAATATAAAATCAACGGTAACACTTACAACGTGGGGATTGGCGACATCGTCGACAACGTGGCCGAGGTTCTCGTAAACGGAATGCCCTACAAAGTAGAGCTTGAAAAGAAGCAGGGCCCCGTAAGCATCGTATCGGCTCCGCGTCCCTCGGCTGCCCCGCGCACAGCTACAGGCGAAAAGGTAGTAAGCAAGCCCAATGTAAGCGCCGGAGGCTTCCAGATAAAGGCTCCCCTGCCCGGAACCATCCTGTCGATCAACGTAAAGGTGGGCGACACCGTTTCGGCATCCGACACAGTGCTCATGCTTGAGGCCATGAAGATGGAAAACGCCATCCATGCAGGCCGCGACGGAAAGGTGGCATCGGTCAATGTAAGCGCCGGCGACTCAGTGCTTGAAGGAGCCGTGCTCATCACTCTGGATTAAGCATAACCGAAGAGAACAAATATCACGAATTTACAATCCAATTAGAATCTCAAGATTATGACTTTCCACGAATTCATGGCTATCAACTTCCATCAGTTCTGGGAGCTGACAGGCTTCGCCAATGCCACCTGGCAACACCTGGTGATGCTTGTCGTGGGTCTGTTCTTCATCTGGCTTGCCATCAAGAAGAACTTCGAGCCCATGCTTCTGGTGCCCATCGGATTTGGTATACTTATAGGTAATATCCCCTTCAACGCCGAAGCCGGGCTTGAAATCGGCATCTACGAAGAAGGCTCAGTGCTCAACATCCTTTACAACGGCGTAAGCGCCGGATGGTATCCCCCGCTAATCTTCCTCGGAATCGGTGCGATGACCGACTTCTCGGCCCTCATCGCCAATCCTAAGCTCATGCTCGTAGGCGCAGCCGCACAGTTTGGTATCTTCGGAGCCTACATGGTGGCTCTCGCATTGGGATTCGCCCCCGACCAGGCAGGTTCAATCGCAATCATCGGAGGTGCCGACGGCCCCACCGCCATATTCCTTTCATCAAAGCTCGCCCCCAACTTGATGGGTGCAATCGCAGTATCGGCCTACTCCTACATGGCCTTGGTACCGCTCATCCAGCCGCCAATCATGCGACTGCTCACAACCAAGCACGAGCGATTGATAAAGATGAAGCCCGCACGCGCCGTGTCGCAGAACGAGAAGATCATCTTCCCCATCGTAGGACTTCTGCTCACCTGTTTCGTAGTGCCTTCGGGTATTCCGTTGCTCGGTATGCTCTTCTTCGGTAACCTGCTCCGTGAGTGCGGTGTCACCAACCGTCTTGCCAAGACAGCAAGCAACGCCCTCACCGACATCGTGACAATACTTCTCGGTATGACCGTAGGTGCATCGACCCAGGCGTCGGAATTCCTCACACTCGACACAATCTTCATCTTTGCACTTGGATTCATGGCATTCATCATTGCATCGGCATCGGGCGTACTGTTCGTAAAGCTGTTCAATCTTGTATTGCCCAAGGGCAAGAAGCTCAACCCGCTTATCGGTAATGCCGGCGTATCGGCAGTTCCGATGTCGGCCCGAATCTCCAACAACCTTGGTCTTGAATATGACCCCAGCAACTACCTTCTCATGCACGCCATGGGCCCCAACGTTGCAGGTGTTATCGGTTCGGCCGTGGCAGCAGGTGTGCTCCTCGGATTCCTTGCATAACAAACTTCTAAATATCAATGCGGCGGTTATTGCTTAAATGCGTTTCCGCCGCATTGTTTACCCAACCAATGTTTGTCACCTATTGTCTTCAGATAATAAATGTTAATAAACGCTTCAATTTAAACCAATTTTAGGTTTACCGCGTTTCCCTCCAAAGCATAAGTGCATATTAACTATTAATGCAAAAATTTTTCAGAATTTTGTATGTACTGAAATTATGATTACAAAACAGGTTATCGACGAACTATATAAGAAATACGCCAAATTGCCTCCGGGCATTGAACATCTTGACATAGGGCTGCTCTTCGACTACGCGTCGGAGCATCACAATGTCGAGATTGACGAGGAGGGACACATCGTAATCGGGAGTCTTGACCCTATGTCGCCATTTCACAAAATCGCGCTTGAACGCGTGCACGGCTTCTCGCAATTTGAAGAAACAATAGCGATTGTGCTCCACAGCTCAATCATATTCCTCAACAAAAACGACATGGGAGTTAACGTTCACCTGAAAGCCAATCCACCCACCGTGTGGGAAAAGCTCAAATGGTGGTTTCATAAAAACTGACAACCGATTAAGTGCAATACATGAGGATGTGAACCGACCGGCATATACCCAATCACCATTGGGTATATTTTTATCCCCAGTCAAAAAAACACCGCGACAATATTTTGAAAATACAAAAACAAAGCGTATCTTTGCAGTCGCAAAAGCCCAGGTGGCGGAATGGTAGACGCGCTCGTTTCAGGTGCGAGTGCTGCGAGGCGTGCAGGTTCGAGTCCTGTTCTGGGCACCCTAAGAAATCGCAAGTAGTTAATTCTCAACTGCTTGCGATTTTCGCTTTCAGTTCGTGTCAACGCGGTGTCAACCGACTCCGCCGCAACCCCTCGATTCAATCGAAATGGATGCTGTTGACGCCGACTGAATGAATCGAATTTGAACTCCTTAACATTTATTAATACAACCATTGGAAGTATGTAACTATTCAGCAGACGCGTTGAGGTAGTCTTTCCGGGATAAAAAGCCTTCT
>ERZ777305.3293-NODE-3293-length-11433-cov-4.447091_pt1 | contig 11433 bp, 14 predicted proteins | sample MGYA00374965_ERZ777305 | MGnify/ENA primary metagenome ERZ777305 (study PRJEB29328, sample SAMD00013331) | mouse gut metagenome | study: EMG produced TPA metagenomics assembly of the Metagenome analysis of fecal microbiota from mouse which was promoted...
CCGAGCCGCGGACGGTGGGCCGCCAGCCCATGTGGCGCTTGCGGCCGGCCTTGCCTATCTTCACGTTCTCGTGGTCGATGTTGCTGACCTGACCGATAGAGGCCATGCAGCTGTCGGGAACGTTCCGAAGCTCCCCGGAGGGCAGCCTCAAGAGCGCCATGCCGTTCTCCTTTGCCATCAGCTGGGCCATAATGCCCGCCGCCCTGGCTATCTGCGCCCCCTTGCCGGGGTACAGCTCCACGTTGTGGATAAAGGTGCCGGTGGGAATGTTCTTGAGGGGAAGGGCGTTGCCGGGCTTGATGTCGGCCTCGGCCCCGGAGACTATCTTGTCCCCCACCTTGATGCCGTTGGGAGCTATTATATAGCTCTTCTCCCCGTCCTCATACTGTATAAGGGCGATAAACGCCGAGCGGTTGGGGTCGTACTCAATGGTCTGCACTACGGCAGTCACGTCGTGCTTCTGGCGCTTGAAATCAATGATGCGGTACTTCTTGCGGTTCGCTCCGCCCCTATGGCGCACGGTAATCCTGCCGTAGCTGTTGCGGCCGGACTTATTGCTCAGAGGGGCCAGCAGGCTCTTCTCCGGGCCGCCCTTAGAGAGGACGGTATAGTCCGTAACGGACATATTCCGGCGCGCCGCGGTAGTCGGCTTATAATTCTTTATTGCCATGTCTTCTGTTCACTCTCCTAGTCGTTGGGATACTCTGTGCCCGGCCTTAGACCATGCTCTCGAAGAACTCGATGGTCCTGCTCTCCTCAGTGAGGGTCACCACGGCCTTCTTCCAGCTCCTGGTGTAGCCCTGGTAACGCCCCTGGCGGCGGAGCCTCCCGCGCACGTGGAGGGTGTTGACCTTGCTGACCTTGACGCCGAAGGCGGCCTCCACGGCCCTTTTCACATCTATCTTGGTGGCCTCCTTTGCCACCTCGAAGGTGTATTTCTTCTGGGTGTTGCCGTCCATGGTCTTCTCGGTGATGATGGGGCGGATAATGATGTCATGGGCCTCCATTACGCATACACCTCCTCAATCTTCTGCACAGCGCCCTGTACAACGATGAACTTGTCTGCGCCCAGAATATCGTACACGTTCAGGGTATTCACCTGGGCGGTCTTCACGCCGGGAATATTCCCCGCGCTCTTTATTACCTTCTCGTCCACGCTGTCCAGCACGATGAGCGCTTTCTTCTCGCTGCCAACAGCCTTCAGCATGGCGGCGATGTCCTTGGTCTTAAAGCCCTCCAGGGCGATCTTGTCGATGACTATCATCTCGCCGTCCTGCACCTTGGAGGAGAGGGCGGACTTCATCGCAAGCCTTCTCACCTTCTTGTTGAGGGCATAGCGGTAATCCCTGGGCTTTGGGGCGAATACCACGCCGCCGTGGGTCCACTGGGGAGCGCGGGTGCTGCCCTGGCGGGCGCGTCCCGTGCCCTTCTGCCTCCAGGGCTTCCTGCCGCCGCCGGAGACCTCACTGCGGGTCAGGGCGGACTGGGTCCCCTGGCGCTGATTGGCAAGATAATTCTTCACCATATCGTTCATAACAGGGACGTTGGGCTCTATGCCGAACACGGCGTCGCTAAGCTGCTGCCTGCCGACCTCCTTGCCCTGCATGTTCAAAACTGCTACTTCAGCCATTCTTCATTCCTCCTCCCCTTACGCTTTCACGCTGTCGCGCACGATAACTACGCCGCCGTTGGGGCCGGGTATGGCGCCCTTGATGGCTATGAGGTTGTTCTCCGCGTCCACCTTGGCCACCGTCAGGTTCTGCACCGTGACGGTCTCCGCGCCCAGGTGGCCGGCCATCTTCAGGCCCTTCCAAACCCGCGAAGGGGTCGAGCACGCGCCGTTGGAGCCGCCGTGCCTTGCCACAGGGCCGGAACCGTGGGTCTCCTTCAGGCGGTGGAAATTCCAGCGCTTGATAACGCCCGCGTAGCCCTTGCCCTTGCTGGTGCCTGTAACGTCCACCCGCTCGCCGGCTTCAAATGTGTCGGCCTTGATAAGGTCGCCCACATTCAGGGCGCTGATGTCCTCCAGGCGGAACTCCCGAAGGGTCTTCTTGGGGGCGACGCCGCCCTTCTTGAAGTGGCCCGTAAGGGGCTTTGTGACCCGCTGGGGCTTCTGGTCCCCGAAGCCGACCTGTACCGCGTCATAGCCGTCGGTCTCCACGGTCTTCTTCTGGGTCACGACGCAGGGCCCGGCCTCTACCACTGTTACCGGGATGACCTTGCCCTTGTCGTCGAAGATCTGCGTCATGCCGACCTTCTTTCCGATGATCCCTTTTTTCATGTTCTGCTTCCTTTCTACTCCTGAGACCTTCTTGCCGAAAGTCCCGCTAGGTTATTGGTCGATGGGCGTAAGACCATCGACTTGACCGATCCGTCACGGTAGGTCAGGACCGAGCCGAAAACTTGCTAAAAGGATCTACAAGTTTACAGCTTTATCTCGATCTCGACGCCGGCGGGGAGCTCCAGGCCCATCATGGCTTCAACAGTCTTGTTGCTGGGCCGGAGAATGTCGATCAGTCTCTTGTGGGTGCGCATCTCGAACTGCTCGCGGCTGTCCTTATACTTATGGACGGCCCTGAGTATAGTTACGATCTGCTTTTCTGTGGGCAGCGGCACCGGCCCAGAGACCCTGGCGCCCGTGCGCTTTGCGGTAGCGACGATCTTCTCCGCAGACTGGTCCACCAGCTGGTGGTCGTACCCTTTGATCCTGATCCTGATCTTTTCCTTGACTGCCATTTCTATAACCGCCTCCTAAATCGTTCTTGGGCGTTTTGCATTTTCCAACACTGTCCCGGGTGTTTCTCCTGCCGGTATAGAAAAACCGGCAGTCCGCACCACGCTCAAAAAGCGCGGCAGACCCCGGGGACAGAGCCGAAACTCACAGCTTCCTCTGATAAAGCGCACACACGGCCTGCCGGGGGCTGCCCGGCGGTTCCCGCGCTTTTCAGATTTCTTCGCCCGGTTTAAAATCGGACATACTCCACGGAAAAACCGGCTACAGTCTGGTGCCGAGCCGCAACCTCCCGCTTCAACGCATATCAGGGTATAAATACCCATTTGGCAATCGTACTTGCTTATATTACCACAAGACCTGGTATTTTGCAAGTCTTTTTTCAAAATAAATTTACGTTTTCTTAAAATTTTTCTCCTGCTATCGGTTGACACCCCGGTGTTTATCATATATAATAGAAAAGCCGTCGGGGTGTAGCGGAGCTGGTACCGCACTTCATTTGGGATGAAGGGATCGCACGTTCGAGTCGTGTCACTCCGACCATATTGGGAAAGCCAAAAAGATATTTGGGCAAAAAACCGCGTGGTTAACGCGGTTTTTTGCATCTCAAAAGCCTGGATTTCTAAAGTTCCGAAACACATACGCCAACCGCTCCTGGAAAGGGTGTTGGCAAGGACTATTCTTCTCCCCAAAGGCACAGCTCCTCTCTCTGCTGAAAAATCAAAGTGCAGACGCGATTTACCCCATAGGGCTTATGGCGTCTGCACTGTATCTTAAGCTGTGCACTCATCAGCCTATAAAAGCACAGGCAGAAAGCTATAGCTGCCTCCTCCTTCGCGCTTACCAGCCCAGACCCTTCAGATACTCCCGGCTCATGGTGATGGCCTCCATGGGTGTGCGGCCATTGGACTGGTCCTGCTCCACCACCACCCACTGGGCCCCGGCCTCCAGGGAGGCCTCAAGAATAGAGGGGAAATCCTGCATACCGCTGCCCACCGGGCGGAACTCAAAGAAGCCCTTATTTTCCTGCTCCTCCACCTCCGTGCCGATGAGCTGGTACATATTGCCGGGCTTGCCCTCCTTATAGAAGTCCTTCAGGTGCACCACCGGGGCGCGGCCGCTGTACTTCCTCACATAGGCGGCGGGATCCTCCCCGGCCACGTTCACCCAGCAGGTGTCTATCTCGGTCTTTAGAAGGTCAGCGGGGATGGTGTCGTAGATGTAGTCAAGGGCGTACCGGCCGTCGGGCATCTTCTGGAACTCGAAGTCGTGGTTATGATATAAGGTCTGTATGCCGTGGGCCTTGCAGACCTTGCCTATCTCCCCAAAGACCTTTACATTCTCCTCGAACTTCTCCCCGCCGGGGCGGTCCTCCTCCATCAGGTAGGGGAGGGCGATATACTTTACCCCTATCTGCTCATACTGGCTTACGACCCCCTCTATGTCGGCTTTAAGCTCCTGGAAAGGCACATGGGCGGAAACGGCCTCAAGGCCCGCGTCTTCGATGGCGGCCTTGATCTCGGCGGGGGAGAGGCCGTAGAGCCCTGCCAGCTCTACACCGTCATAGCCTATCTCCTTGATTTTCTTCATGGTGCCGGCAAAGTCCTTCTCGGCGTCCTCCCGGACGGAGTAGACCTGCACAGCAACGGGCAGCTTGTTCATGGGAAAAACCTCCTGGATGGTAAATTTTTGTGGGGACTATAGTGTAATTTTACCTTAAAACATCTAAAAGGTCAAGATATCGGTTGAAAAACCCGGCCTTTTTTGGTAAAATAAGTGGGTACCTAAAACTGAGTCAGATAGGAAGGAACCGAATGAGACGAACCCCATACTTTTACCTGGTCCTGTTCATTTCAAAGCTTGTGCGCTTTATGCTTCTGAAGCTGGGCCGCAACGCCACCAACTTCCCCGGTGAGCTGGCCATATGGCTGTGCAGGAGCTTCATCGGCCGTATGCCCAAGCCCAAAAAGGTCATCTGCATCACCGGCACCAACGGCAAGACCACCGTTGCAAACCTCATAGAGGACGTGCTGGAAAAAACCGGCGCGGACTTCTACTGCAACAGAAACGGCTCCAACGTCTACTCGGGCGTGGCCTCCCTGCTGCTGGCCAACTCCGACTGGCGGGGCCGGCCCACCAAAGAGCTTGCGGTCTTCGAGCTGGACGAGCGCAGCTCCAATCTTATACTGCCCTATATGCGCCCGGACCTGATGCTCTGCACCAACATCTTCCGGGACTCCTACAAGCGCAACGCCCACCCGGAGTTTATCTGTGACTTCCTCAATAAGTATATCCCCGACGGCGTGCCCATGATTTTAAACGCCGACGACATGATGTGCTCCGGCCTAAAGCCCGATAACCCCCGCGTGTACTTCTCCATCGCCAAGCAGCCCGGCGACGGTGAGGGCAGCAGAAATATTGTCCAGGACGTGCCCGCCTGCCCAAGGTGCGGCGGTGAGCTTCAATGGGACTTCCGGCGCTATCACCATATAGGAGGGGCTGTGTGCAAGGAGTGCGGCTTCTCCTCCCCAAAGGCGGACTACACCGTGACGGAGCTCCGGGAGACGGACATGGTGGTGGATATCCGTGGGGAGAGCTATACCTTCCCCCTGGCCAACAACAGCTATATCAACGTGTACAACTCCCTGGCGGCCATAGCCCTTTTGTGCGAGCACGGCATAGAGCCCGGGACCATAGCACAGGCACTGGGCTCCATAGGCATAAGCGCCACCCGCTATATGGAGGAGGAGGTAAACGGCCGCAAGGCCATACTGCACCTTGCCAAAGGCCAGAACCCCGTAGCCTGCTCCCGGGCCTTCCAGAATATTCGGGACTATCCGGGGAGGAAGGCGGCGATACTGTTCCTGGACGACTTCTTCGACGCCCAGCACACGGTGGAGAACATTTCCTGGCTGTATGACGCGGACTTCGAGTTTCTCTCGGACGATTCCGTGGTGCAGCTTATCGTGGCCGGGGCCCGGCACTGGGACGTGTACCTGCGGCTGCTGCTGGCGGGGGTCCCGGCGGAGCGCATAGACCATATGCCGGAGACCTCCGGCGCGGCAGATGCCCTTCGCGCGGCAGAGCCGGACGCGGTATTTATACTTTACGATGTGTACACCATAAGGCTGGCCGAGGACACCGAGAAGCTGGTCAAAGAGAAATTAAAGAAGGAGGCGGCGAAAAATGCGGATTGAGGTGCTGTTCCCGGAATATTGCTGCCTGTTCGGGGACCTTTTCAACGTGAAATATCTTCAGCTATGCCTGCCGGAGGCGGAGCGCCTCGACACCTCCCTTCGGGACCAGCCGAGGCTTGAACCCGGGGGGCTCGTCTACATGGGACCCATGTCCGAGCGCACCCAGGAGAAGGTCATAAAAAAGCTCCTGCCCTATAGGGACAGGCTCAAGGAGCTGATAGAGGGCGGCACGGCCCTCCTGCTCACGGGCAACGCCCTGGAGACGCTGGGCAGCTATATCCTGCGAGAGGACGGCTCAAAGCTCCAGGGCCTGGGGCTTCTGCCAATATACGTCAAGCAGGACCTTATGCACCGGCACAATAGCGTATTTTTGGGGGACTGGGAGGGCCAAGAGGTCACCGGCTTCAAGTCCCAGTTCACCATGGCCTGGCCTGAGGAGGGGGCAAAGGGTCTGTTCAGGGTAAAAAAGGGAGTCGGACTCAACAAAAAGTGCCCCTATGAGGGGCTGAGAGTCAATAACCTTTTCGCCACCTATCTCCAGGGACCGATACTGCCGCTGAACCCCTGCTTTACAAAAAGTGTGATGACCGCCATGGGCGCGCCTGATACAGAGCCGGCCTTCTACAAGGAGGTACAGGCCGCATATCAGGCGAGGGTAGCGGACTTCTACTCTAAAGTAAAATAAAAAGGAAAAGAACCGGGGGGACCGGTCCCTTTCCTTCTTTTGGGGAGGAGTTGTATTGAAAAAACTTGTAATCTTCTCTTACAGAAATATTTTACTGTGTTGTTAGCGCAAAATCAAGTTTTTTCGACAAGTTCTATGTTTTCTATAACTATAGGTGCATTTATATAAGAATTTTATACAACTTATACGATTAGTGAACCTGGAAACGGAGGGGACCGAGGTGGCCCTGAGCAAAAATGAATATATTGAGATGGACTTCACCGGCATGACCGCCGAGGGGGCTGCCGTGGGCCGGTATGAGGGCGAGGCGGTGTTTGTACCCATGGGCGCCCCGGGGGACAGGGCCCTGGTGAAGATAGTGAAGGCCGCAAAAACCCACGCCTTTGGCCGGCTGGAGAAGCTTCTGAAGCCCTCCCCCTGCCGAGTTGAGCCGGACTGCCCGGTGTACAGGCTCTGCGGAGGATGCTGCTTCAGGCATATCACCTATCAGGCGGAGCTTGAGATAAAGGAGCAGAAGGTCCGTGACGCGCTTGAGCGCATAGGCGGCATTAAAGAGCCGCCGCTGGGCCCAATTATAGGCGCAAAAGACAGGGACGGCTATCGGAACAAGGCCCTGCTGCCCATAGGACAGGCCCCGGACGGCGGCATAGAGCTGGGCTTCTACGCCAAAAACTCCCATAGGATAGTGCCCTGCGAGAGCTGTAAGCTACAGCCCGAGGAGTTCTCCCGGGCTATGGAGGCCTTCAGGCAGTGGGCAAAGGAATATGGCGACCCGGTATATGACGAGGTTTCCCACTCGGGGCGTATGCGCAGGCTGTTCCTGAGAAAAGCCGGGGCCACCGGAGAGGTGATGGCCTGCGTGGTGGTAAACGGCAACGGCCTTCACCATGAGCCGGAGCTGGTTGACGCTATGCGCGGGGCCGTGCCGGGGCTGAAATCTTTGGTGATAAACTCCAACAGGGAGAGGACAAATGTGGCCCTGGGCGGGCGCTGCCGGACGGTATGGGGACGGGACAGCATAAGGGACCGGCTCTGCGGGCTGGAGTTTGAGATATCGCCCCTGTCCTTCTACCAGGTGAACCGGGACCAGACGGAGAAGCTCTATAGACTGGCGGCGGAATATGCGGCCCCGGAGCCGGGGGACCTGTTGCTGGACCTGTACTGTGGCACGGGCACCATCGGGCTGTCCATGGCAAAGAGCGCGGGAAAGCTGATCGGAGTGGAGGTGCAGCCCCAAGCGGTGGAAAACGCCAGGGAGAACGCCCGGCGCAGCGGCATAGACAACGCAGAGTTTCTGTGCGCCGACGCGGCCGAGGCCGCAAGAGAGCTGGTCCGGCGGGGAACGCGGCCCCAGGTGGTCCTCCTGGATCCACCGCGCAAAGGCTGCGGGCCAAAGCTTGTGGAGACGGTGGCGGAAATGGGCCCCCAGAGAGTGGTCTACGTCTCCTGTGACCCGGCCACGCTGGCAAGGGACCTACGGCAGTTCGCCGGGCTGGGGTATGGGCGGATTAAGGGGCGGCCGGTGGATATGTTCCCGGGGACGGGGCATGTGGAGACGGTTGTAATGCTTTCCCACAAAAAACCCGACAGCGTAATCAACGTAAAAGTCGAGTTTGGCGAGGGTGAGGGCAAAGTGCCGCTTGATAATATTGCCAAGAGAGCCGCAGCATACAAGCCGAAAGAGCGGGTTACATACAAGATGATTAAGGAGTACATAGAAGCGAAGTATGGCTTCAAAGTACATACCGCATATATCGCAGAGGTAAAAAGGGAGTTAGGATTGCCGATGTATGATGCCCCTAATGCGGTAGAGGAATTGAAACAGCCGAGGAAACATCCAACGGTGGAAAAAGTGGAAGCGATAGAGGATGCTTTGAAGTATTTTGGAATTATAAGCTATGAAAAGACGAGAGAAAGGAGCGGTTTTGATGATGCAAAATCTAGATAATGATTTTTTGAGTTACAAAACAGCATTAAAAAGAACTGTTCCTAAAAGTTTTTATTCTGAAGAAAATGGGTGCTTATTTTTGGGGGATAGTTTGCAAGTATTAAAAAAATTTAGAGATTCGTCTGTTGATTTGATTTTTGCGGATCCTCCCTATTCTATTAAAAAAGCTGATTGGGATACTTTTAAAAGTCAGGATGAGTATATAAAGTTTTCGGTTAAATGGATTAAAGAGGCAAGTCGTGTGTTAAAAGATTCGGGAACTTTATATATTTGTGGCTTCTCTGAAATATTAGCAGACATCCATCATCCGGCAATGAAATATTTCTATAACTGCAAGTGGATAATCTGGCATTATAAAAATAAAGCAAATTTAGGGAATGACTGGGGACGGAGTCATGAGAGTATTTTATGTTTGCGTAAATCAAATAAACATACTATGAATATAGATTCTGTTCGTATACCATATAATTCTCATACTTTAAAATATCCATCGCATCCACAGGCTAAAACTAGTCAATATGGGAATGGAAAACAAAGGAATAATTGGATGCCGAACCCTTTGGGTGCAAAACCTAAAGATGTAATTGAAATACCTACTACATGTAATGGAATGGGGGAAAAAACACCGCATCCAACTCAAAAGCCAGAAGAACTTTTGAGAAAAATAATATTAGCATCTTCCAATGAAAATGAAATTATTCTAGACCCTTTTATTGGAAGTGGCACAACAGCAGTATGCGCTAAGCAATTAAAAAGACAATTTATAGGAATAGAACAGAATGAAGAATATTTGGAGTGGGCAATTATTAGACTTAGGAAAATTCAAGAGAAAACAGTACAAGAATGGATTGAATATGATAAGGCGGTTGCTGCAAGAAGGGAGACAATAAGATGAAAACATTGTGGGAAATCATGTCATGGGTATCTCAAAAAGAGCGATTTGCAAAAATAGAAGATTATATTGAATTTTCTAAATATTATTTAGAATTTATTTCAGTAGAGCTACAAGCAGAGATTATTGCTCAGAATGAAAATAATTATCGTTTTTTTCAATACAGAAGGGATGGTGAGTATAATATTACTCGTCCAGTGAATGGAGATTTATTTTTATCATTATCAGACTATGATAGTATAGCAAGAAATTTTGAGACAACATTAGAGCATATTCGTGATATAAAAGATGATGAATTGAATAGAAAGTATGTAAATGATTTTATATATACTACTCAACAATCAATAGGTTGTGCGTTAGATGCCTTGCCATCATCAAAAACTAATACGTCAAGAAAAGTAAATGGAGATTTATTTGAACGTTTAATGCAATTAATTATGAAAAAACTCGGTTTTGCCATTGAATCAGAAACATTAAGTGTTAAAGTACCGAATTCAACTGAAACAATGAAATATCAAAATGATATAGAAATAAAAATTAATGGTGAAATTGTTGCTATCGGCTCTGTTAAGACATCCAGTAAAGATAGAATTGATAAAATATTTTTAGACAAGTTAATGTATAACAGACTAACACAAACAGATACACCACATTTTGCCATATTTTTGCATGATGTTCAAAGGGCTGGAAAAGAACCAAATTATAAAATAGGTCAAACTTTTTTGACAGGTCATTTTAAAGCATATACTATAGGATTAAATCCATTGGATGGTGTATATTATTGCGATTTGCGCCCTATTATGAAAACGGATATTTTATTAAAAAAGCATATTAAAACATTAGATTACTTACTATGTGAAGATATCTGGGATTATATAAATTGATTTTGTGTGGATATGTCTTTAATTTGTATGCATGTGGAGACGGTAGTAATGCTTTCCCACAAAAAACCTGATAGCGTAATCAACGTAAAAGTCGAGTTTGGCGAGGGTGAGGGCAAAGTACCGCTTGATAATATCGCCAAGAGAGCCGAAGCGTACAAGCCGAAAGAGCGGGTTACATACAAGATGATTAAGGAGCACATAGAAGCGAAATACGGCTTCAAAGTACATACCGCATATATCGCAGAGGTAAAGAGGGAGTTAGGATTGCCGATGTATGATGCCCCCAATGCAGTAGAGGAATTGAAACAGCCGAGGAAACATCCGACGGCGGAGAAAGCGGAAGCGATAAAGGATGCTTTGAAACACTTTGAGGTTATTTAAAACCGTGAGCGTATCATTAGAAATAGTGGTACGCTTATTTTTTGTCCGAATCGTACCTTTGATTGGCTTGTTAGTTCTCTATATAATGAAATCAAAAAAGGTTGGTGTTGATTATGAGAGAAAAGAAAAATCATTTATATGTGGACAGTGGGGAACGGAGCATTTTATTACATAGCCTTGTGGAACTGAAAAATCAGCTCATACAGCAGGGCAGATATACAGACTGCGTTGACGAACTTATTTTTAAGGTTATCCATGCACCTATAAAAAAATTAAGGGTAGAACTGGCAGGGGGAAGTGATGTACGATAAGGAATTTAAAGAACTGGTGAAAATAGCAGTAGAAAAATTAAAAGATGAATCAGTATTGAAACTGTTACAGGCTGATGCCAGTTATCAAAAAGACAGTAAGGATGAGGGATATGCGGAGGATGCCTTTAACCAGCTTGATTTGACCCAAAAGCAAAGGGAAGTTTGCCAACATCTTATAGATTGCAGGGAAAAGCAGGATTTTGAATACGGCACTCATGCGTATATTGCAGGACTGATGGATGCGTTTCATATTATGGCGGTATTGTTCCCAGAAAAATGGGATACAGAGAGAATAAGGGAAGCCATATCATGTAAGGGCAGATAAGGCAGAGAATAAAACAGAATAGATTTTTACATAGCCGATTGGTGTAGTTTTACGAAACAGCCAGTCGGCTTTTTTTATT
>ERZ777305.3294-NODE-3294-length-11430-cov-3.057055_pt1 | contig 11430 bp, 9 predicted proteins | sample MGYA00374965_ERZ777305 | MGnify/ENA primary metagenome ERZ777305 (study PRJEB29328, sample SAMD00013331) | mouse gut metagenome | study: EMG produced TPA metagenomics assembly of the Metagenome analysis of fecal microbiota from mouse which was promoted...
CTTCCTCAAAACCGGGGTAATTGTCAATCTGCCCGGTAAGGGCCATCTGGCCTCCAGACGAAAGTTTTTCCAAAACCACCGTGTCCAGCCCCGCCCGGACTGCGTAGAGAGCCGCCGTATACCCGGCAGGGCCGCCCCCGATGACAATCATATCGTAAACATGGCCCTTTGCACAAGCTTCTTCTGCTCCGTCCTTTGTAAAAAAATTCTTATCCTCATTCAAAGTCATTTCCGTTTACTGCTCCTTTTTTATTTTTGGAATACTCCAATCCATGCTTCTAGTATCCGCAGTTTTCTTCCCAGCAAACCTGCCAAACGCATGATTTCAATCCGGCTGACTGCAAAAAAGGATGCCGCAGAACCAGCCAAACGCTGTATTCCGCGGCATCCCTGTGCCGTCCCGCTTTTATGCCTACGCCTTTGCGCTGTCTATCTTATTGCGTATCTCCTGCATCTGATAGTCCAGTGCCTCAATGGAATCCGCACAAGCCTTCAAAAGCCGCACGATTTCCTCTGTATTATCTATATCCTTTTTATATTTCAGCTTGTGAGCCACACTGGCCCAGAAATCTATGGCAATGGTGCGGAATTGTACCTCCGCATTCATGTATTTTTTCTCATTGGAGAGAAAAATCGGCACGCTTAAGATCAGGTGAAGGCTCCGGTAGCCGTTAGACTTGGGACTCTTAATATAATCCTTACTTCTCAGAAGAATGATATCGTCCTGCTGAATTAAAAGCTCTGCCAAACGGTAAATATCATCGGGAAAGGAACAGATCACACGGAGGCCCGCCACATCCCGCAGATGCTCCCGGATGCTCTCCACCGTTACCGGATACCCTTTCCGCTCCAGCTTCTCATAGATACTCTTCGGCGTTTTCAGCCTGCTCTTAATAGATTCAAAGGGATTCCGGTTGTACTCCTGGGAAAACTCTGCGTTCAGCACCTTCAGCCTGGTCTCTACCTCCATAATCGCTGCCTGGTACTCCAGCATCAAACGCTCAAAAGCCTTTTCCGCTTTCAGCTTCTCCTCCTGGACCTGAATGATGTGGTCCTGCTTCTTAAGAGCCTCCGCCTGTTTCTCCACCGTCTGTTCCAGACGGTTCCTGTGGGAAAAAAGCCCCATGGCTTTGCGTACCCGGCTTCTGATCACCGTGCGCTCAAACGGCTTATGGATAAAATCAGAAACCCCCAGCTCCAGGCATCTGCTCTCCGCCTCCGCCGTATCCTCACTGGTGATTACCAGCACGGGAATCTTCCGGATTAAGCCTCTCCTGCGTATATCCTGAATCACCTGAAAGCCGTCCATTCCGGGCATATGCAGATCCAAAAGGACGGCTGCAATCTCCTTCCATTCCCTCTGCAGTTTCGCCAGAGCCTCCCCTCCGTCTTCCGCCAGTTCCACCTGGTAGTCGCTTTTGAGCATCTCATACAGCAGATCCCGGTTGATTGCCGCATCGTCCACCACCAGTATCTTTTGCATTGTAATACACCCCTTTTGTACTCTCTGCTCTTTTTATATCACTTTTCAGGGCGTTTGACAAGGGCGGACAAGGCATTTTCCCGGGACTTTTCCTCCTTTTCTTCCATTGACTTTTGTAATTAAACTTGCTATAATTTATTTGAGTTTATACAATATCTTAAAGTTAATTTAAATCCAACATATAATTTTATAATGTTTATCCATTTGCGAGGTGCAAACATGCTTTATACGGTAGGTGAAATGGCAAAAGTCCTGGGGATTCCCGCTTCCACCCTGCGCTATTACGACAAGGAGAAACTGCTCCCCTGCGTGGAGCGCTCCAAGGGCGGAATCCGCATGTTTACAGATAAGGATTTTGAGTGGCTGAAAGTAATCGAATGCCTGAAAAAATCCGGCCTGTCCATCAAAGAAATCCGGGCCTTTACGGAAATGATCGGCAGAGGGGACGCCTCTCTTCCGGAACGGCTTGCCCTGTTCCGCTCACGCAGAGACTCGGTCCGGAAACAGCTGGAAGAAATGCAGGAGATGCTGGCCCTTCTGGAATTTAAATGCTGGTACTATGAGGAAGCCTTAAAAGACGGCACGGAACGCCGGGTGCAAAACCTTTCCGCCGAGGAGATCCCCAAGCCCCACCGGACGGTGAAGCAGAACATGAACCTTTTGCATTTCGAAAAATAACCCCTCCGCCAGATACTCCTTTGTCTGGCGAAGGGGTTTTTCTTTTCTTCTACAAACTCAAATCATTTCCGCCGTTCAGCTTATTAAACAGCAGCAAAGATACTACCGTCAGAATAGTCAGGATGGTGGACAGTGCGGCCGCCGTCCCGTAGTTTCCGCGGATAACCTCTGTATAGATGGCAATGGTCAGGGTCTTCGTGCGTCCTGTGTACAGGATGATAGCCGTAGACAATTCGCTGATCATGGTCACCCAGCTTAAAATGGCGCCGGACACAATTCCCGCCCGCATCATGGGAACGGTAATGCGGAAGAATGCCTTCATCTTCGTCGCTCCCAGAGAGATGGCAGCCTCCTCAATACTCATAGGAATCTGCTGCAGGATGGCCACCGAAGACCGGATGGTGTAGGGCAGCCTCCTTATCACCAGGGCCACTACCATAATCAGCATGGTTCCGCTGATAAGAAGAGGCGGCTTGTTAAAGCCTATGAGAAGGGCAATTCCCAATACGGTTCCCGGCACGATATAAGGAATCATAGACAGGATATCCGTCACATTGGTCAGGGCGTTCCTTCTGCGGACTACCAGATAAGCAATCAGAATAGCCAGCAGAATAATCACCACCAAAGCCAGAACGGGAATGATAATGGTATTCTGGATACTCTTTCCCAGTTTCCCAAAGGCTGTAGCATAGCTCTGCATGGAATAGCCGTCTACGAAAATCTTTCCCTCCGTATTCTTAAAGGAGGTATAAATAATGTAGCACTGGGGCAGAACGGCAACTCCGATTACCAGGTAGGAGAAGAGATGCACCAGCCACCGGGTAGCTCCCTTAGCCTCCCGTTCCTCCATGGGATGAAGGGCGTTCAAAGAGAAGGACTTCCGGTTGGATATGTACTTCTGCACCAAAAATACCACCGTGGTAATGACAATGGCAATCACTGCGATCGCCGCCGCAAAGCCGTCGTTTCCGCCTACCTCGTTGATAAATTCATTGTAAAGCACCACCGGGAAGGTCCGGTATCCCTCACCAATCAGCATAGGCGTTCCGAAATCCGCAAAGGATCTCATAAACACCAGAAGACCTGCTGCCAGAAGGGTAGGCATAATCAGCGGAATAACGACCTTCAGAAAGCATTTCACGCCGGAGCAGCCCAGGTTTCCCGCCGCCTCAATAAGGGAATTGTCAATATTTTTCAGAGCTCCCCTTGCGTAAAGGAATACCAGGGGAAACAGCTGTAAAGTCATTACCAGCACGATTCCGCCGAAGCCGTAAATATCCGGCAGAGCAATCCCTAAGTTTTTAAAGAATGTGGTAATCACGCCGCTTCTTCCCAGAAGCAGAATCCAGGAGTAGGCTCCGATAAAGGGTGCCGACATGGATGCCACCACAATCAGGATGCTTAAAAAAGATTTCCCGCGGATCTTGTACACCGCAAAGAGATAAGCCAGGGGTGTTCCAATCACAAGCGAGAGAAGCGTCGCCGCAATGGAAATCTTAAAGCTGTTAAAAAGAGTGTCGAAATAATAGCTCTTGGAAAAGAATTTCGCAAAATTCGCCATGGTAAACTGTCCCGTCTCCCCGTCAAAAACAGACTGGCGGATGAGATATCCCATGGGATAAAGCAGAAACAGTACATACAGGAGAATCACAAACAGCGTGATAAACCCCCATATGTCCAGACGGAATTTATTATTGTTTTTCATAGGCCTCGCTCCTTACCAGGTTTAAGTCCCCCGTCTGATTGAATACATTGATCTTCTCCTTCTTCACCTTGAGAACCACAGACTGTCCTTCCTTCAGCTCTTCCTCCAGGGAAGATTCCTCGATGATTTCCACCGTCTCCCCGGCATCCGTATCGATGTAGTAGTGGGTATTCAGGCCCAGGTAGACGAACTCTTTCACCGTACCCTTAATGCCCTCTCCCCCTTCTTTGCCGATGACAAATTCCTCCGGCCGGATGGAGCAGAGCACTTCCTGATCCTCCGCCTTGGAAAGAGCGTCTATATGCTCCCGGTAGCCGTCTGCAAATACCAGTTCTCCGCCTTCAATCTTGGCATGCACCATATTGGTCCGCCCGATGAAGGTAGCTACGAACACATTCTTGGGCCGCTGGTAAATGTCCTTGGGCTTTCCGATGTGCTGGATCACGCCGTCTTTCATAACGGCGATCCGGTCGCTGATAGCCATAGCCTCTTCCTGGTCATGGGTTACGTACACGGTGGTAATGCCCACGCTCTTCTGGGTATGGCGGATAACCGTCCGCATCTCCATACGGAGCTTGGCATCCAGGTTGGACAAGGGCTCATCCATCAAAAGCACGTCTGGTGTAATGACAAGCGCCCTGGCCAGGGCAATCCGCTGCTGCTGCCCGCCGGACAGCTGGCTCGGCATGCGCTCCGCATACTCCATAATCTGCATCAGGTTTAAGTATTTATCTGTCTCCGTCTTGATCTTCTCTTTTTCAATCTTCCTGTTTTTCAGTCCGAAGGCCACATTATTCCGCACGGAAAGATTGGGAAATATGGCATAGTTTTGGAAAACCATGCCAATATTTCTCTTACTGGGATCCATATCGTTGATACGGGTATCGTTGAAATAAATATCCCCGCCTTCAATGGAATTAAATCCCGCAATCATCCGCAGCAATGTTGTCTTTCCGCAGCCAGAAGGTCCCAGGAGGGTAAATAACTCTCCATCCTCTATCTCGGCGCTTAAATCAGGAATCACGGTGTTGTCGCCATATTTCTTTACCGCATTTTTAATCAGAATTTTGCTCATGTTATCCTCCACAACCTTGCTGGCTTTCAGGATTTACCTGTCTTTTCCTATTTGCTCTGCAGATCCGTGAAAATCTCAGTATAGTGATCCACTATCTCCTGCTTATGGGTGCTTACGTAGGGAATATCCTCCTCGATTACTTTGATCTCAGAGAAGGGAACCATGTAATCGCTGGTCTGTGCATCCTTCATAACCGGCCGGTTGGTCAGAGTGCTGCCCCAGATATTCTGTACCTCTTCGCTCAGGATGAAATCCATAAACAGCTTGGCATTGTCCATATTCTTAGCTCCCTTGATAATGGTTGCAGATGCGGGCAGGTAAACCGTACCCTCTTCCATGTACACGATCTTCACGGGCGCTCCGTCCTTTACCAGCTGGGCACAGGGGTCTTCATAGGAAAGTCCTACTACGTACTCGCCGTCGGCAACTCCCTTGTACACGCCGGAAGAGCTCTCTAAGATCTTGCCGTCAACGTTCTCAAACAGCTTCTCTACGAACTCCCAGGCAGCCTCATCCTCATAACCGCCCATGGCCAGAAGAATATTGGTCAGATGTGCAAATGCAGAAGAAGAGTTGGCCGGGTCTGCAGTCGCAATCTTGCCCTTCAGCTCCGGATTCAGCAGATCCTCGTAGCCGTTAATCTCAATGTCGCCGATGAGGTCCGTATTTACGATCAGCACGCTGCCGTCCAGTACGTTGCTGGTGATAAAGCCGCACTCATTCTTATAGGCATCTACTACACTGTCATTGTTCACAGACACGTACGGCTCCCAAAGCTCCTCATTGTCATACATCTGGGACCAGGATCCGCCGAAAAGAACATCCGCATAAGGATCGTTCTTCTCAGACTCAATTCTCTTCACCAGTTCGCCGGTACCCGCCTGGATTACCTCCACGGTGATTCCGTATTTCTCCTCGAAAAGCGGGATGGTCGCATTGATCAGGCCCTCCGAGTTGGGGGAGTAAACCACCAGTTCGCCGCCTACCTGTTCGGAACCGGAACCGCCTTCTTCTCCGGCCTCCTCGCCCGCGCCCTCTGCGGGAGCTTCCGTCTCTGCGGGAGCCGCCGGCTCCTCAGCCTTCTTGCCGCAGCCTGCCAGGCTGATCACCATAACAGACGCCAACAACAGTGCCAAACTTCTCTTTTTCATCATAATTTCCTCCTTTTCCGTGTCGCAGCTGCCTAAAAAACAGCCGCTGTAATTAAGATGATAGTACCATGATAAAAGGTTTCTTTCTTTTCCGCCACCCAAATTTCCGAACAAACGGAAAAAATACCGAACAAATTCTGTCCGGTATTTCTGCTCACCCGATCCTGCCCTGATATTCCTTGGCAGAACAGCCCATATATTTTTTAAACACATAGTTGAAATATTTGTACTCCCCGATTCCGCATTCCCAGCCCACCTCGGAGAGAGGTACCCTTCCCTCCTTCATAAGTACCAGGGCTTTCTGCAGACGGTAGCGGTTCAGATACTCAATGATGGTAGTTCCCAGAGCTTTCTGGAACCGCCGGCTGATGTACCGCTCCGAATAGTGGAGGTTTTGTTCCAGATCCGAAAGGGTTATCTTATTCCGGTAATTATCCCCAATATACTCCAACACCTGCTCCACCAGAGGATCCTGGTTCTCCCCCTCCTTCTCCTGCTCCAGAAGAGAGACATTGCCCGGCTCTTTGGACGACTCGTTTCTCTGGCGCAGATAATAGATATTTTTAGACTCCAGAACTGCCTGTTCCAGAGCCTCTTTCATCTCCTCCGTGTTCAAGGGCTTTAACACATAGCTGGAAACCCCGTTGCGGATGGCCTCCCTGGCATACTCAAATTCCGAATAGCCCGTGAGGATCACGGCCGCATAATCGTACTGGAATTTCGTCTGGGCCAGCATGGCAAGTCCGTCCATCAGAGGCATATTGATGTCCGTAATAACAATGTCCGGCCGCAGCTCTTCAATGAGCCGCTTCCCCTCCTCGCCGTTGCCTGCCTCCCCAATGACCCGGCAGCCAAGCTCCTCCCAGGGAATGGAATTGCGGATTCCTTTGCGTATAATCTCCTCATCCTCCACCAGCAGAACACTGTACATGCTTCTCTCCCCCCTTCATCCAAAGCCGTATGGTCACGGTAAACCCCAAGCCCTCCCGGCTCTCCAGGCTTAAGCCGCTGTGGTTTCCGTATTCCAGGATCACCCTGCGGTTGATATTCTGCAGGCCGTTGTGGACGGTATTGATTTCTCCGGAACGCAGAATCCCTATCAGGGTCTCCAGGGTAGATTTGGGCTGTCCCGGTCCGTCGTCTTCCACCTGGAGAACCAGGTACTCCCCCTCTATCCGCCCCCGGATAAAGACATGGATGGAAGCCTTCTTGCGAAACCCGTATTTCAGGCTGTTCTCAATCAAAGGCTGCAAAAGGAGCTTCGGAACGAGAACCCGGCTGCACTCTGTCCCGATATCCACCTCGCACTGAAAACGGTCCCCGAAGCGGGTTTTTTGAATAACCAGGTAGTCCTCGATATACTCCATATCCTCCTGAAGGGACGTGATCTGCTTGGTATTGTTGATGCTGTAGCGGAGAATCCGGGTAAAGCGCCCGATGAGCTCATCTGCTTTCCGGGCATCCTGGACAATGAGAAACCGGATATTGTCCAAGGTATTGTAAATAAAATGGGGATTGAGCTGAGCCTGCAGGTTCTGGATCTCCATGCGGTTGTTGATCTCCAAGAGATCCAGGTTTTTCCGGTTCAGCTCATTGACGCTCTCCACCATCATATTGATCTGCCGGGCAATCTCCTCAATCTCATCCCCCGTCTCAATCTCGATTACATGCTCCGTATCCTTTTTCCGGATCAGCCGGATCTCTTCCACCAGCATCCGCACGGACTGGGAAGTCTTCTCCGCCATCTTCTGGAGAAGATGGAAAAAGAGAAGCATCCATACAATCCCCAAACCCAGGATAATGAGGATTCCAATCAAAATATAGCTCCCGTTTTCCGGTTGGTAGATAAAGGAATAGAGATAGACATTCTGTTCGGAAAGATACCGCCTTCCGGCGAGATAACGGCTGTCATTCACCTGGCAGTACCGCTCCATCTCTCTGGGACGGTACTTATTGACGGTGCTGCCGGAAGTAAAACTGCTGTTGGAGCAATATATCACATCCCCGCCGGCAGCAGTCAAAATGATGTCGTACTGGTACTTCTGAAAGAGGCGGTTCCAGTCGCCCTCCTTCAAGTAGGCCGCCACACTGCCCATATAGACTCCATCCCGATACAAAGGATGAATCAGCACATACTCGGAAGTCTCTCCGGAAAAATAGTAAACCGTCCGGTACAGCTTCCCGTCCTGAGCCTTGGCATTGGCATCGGCAATCTGGTTAAACTCCCGGCGGTGCAGGTTTAAAACCTCCTGAGAAAAACTGGAGAAAAGAATCTGCCCTTCCGGATCGGCCAGAATGAGATTGATCCCTACTAAGGCATCCACATTGTACTTGGTAATCCGGTACTGAAGGCCGTTTCCGTTTTCCAGTCCCTCGATACAGTTAAAGAAGGTTTCCGTATTCTCCTCATCCTGCAGGAAGGAAGAGACGGAATTGCAGACTTCCCGGAAGGTTCCCGTCACATCGTCCAGATGCCGTTCCTGCTTCATTTTCTGTTCCATCAGCGTATTGCCGAAAATGGCCGCGCAAAAAAACAGACATCCAATCCCTATGACTGTGATAATCTGTTTTGATGCGAGCCTCTCCAATTCTTTTTGAAATTTGCTCTTTCCCGGCGGCATCAGCGTTTCCATTTCTCCAGTTTATGCCTGCTCCTGCAGTCTTCCGTGTTGTCTCTCGGTTCTTTTGTCTTGAATCCTGATTGTTATCTAGTATTATATATTATAATAACACTTCCGGGAAATTACAAGTAAATTGCACAGGCCTATTTTTCTCTTTACCGGGAATAGAAAATGCGATAGAATAAAAAAATACGAAAGGAATGAGGAAAATCCCATGAAAACAAGCGACTTTTATTACGATTTGCCGAAAGAACTGATTGCCCAGGATCCCCTGGAGGATCGAAGCAGCTCCAGGCTCCTGGTATTGAATAAAGAAACTGGGGAAATCCGCCACCGGATATTCCGTGAGATCACGGATTTCCTGCAGCCCGGAGACTGCCTGGTGGTCAACGACACCAAAGTCCTTCCCGCCCGCCTTATGGGTGTCCGGGAGGGAACCGGCGCCGGAATCGAGGTCCTGCTTCTGAAGCGCTGTGAAGATCACATATGGGAAACCCTGGTGAAACCCGGTAAAAAAGCCCGCCCCGGAACACGTATCCTTTTCGGGGACGGACTTTTGACCGGAGAGGTGCTGGAGATTGCAGAGGAGGGCAACCGCCGCATCCGCTTTACTTATGAGGGGATTTTTGAAGAGATTCTGGATCGTCTGGGGCAAATGCCTCTTCCGCCCTATATCACCCACCCCTTGAAAGACAAAAACCGCTATCAGACCGTATATGCCAAACATGAGGGCTCTGCCGCCGCCCCTACGGCCGGACTGCATTTTACGCCGGAGCTTCTGGATTCCATCCGGGAAAAAGGCGTGCGGCTGGCCCATGTGACTCTCCACGTGGGGCTCGGAACCTTCCGCCCGGTGAAGGTGGCGGATGTGGCCGAACACCACATGCACTCGGAATTCTATATGGTGGAAGAAGATCAGGCGAAACTCATCAATGAAACAAAGGCAGCAGGCGGACGGGTGATCTGTGTGGGAACCACCAGCTGCCGTACCCTGGAATCTGCCTCCGGCACAGACGGAATCCTCCGCGCCGGAAGCGGCTGGACGGATATTTTTATCTATCCGGGCTACACGTTTCGGATAACAGACGCTCTTATCACCAATTTCCATCTGCCGGAATCCACTCTTTTGATGCTGGTATCGGCCCTGGCCGGAAAAGAGCACATTCTGAACGCCTACCAGGAGGCTGTGAGGGAAAAATACCGGTTCTTTTCTTTTGGGGATGCCATGTTTCTTTTATAAGGCTTGTCTAGTGACTACAACAACTGCAAAAGGAGATTTTTTCGAATGAATATTGTAATACGCCAATATACCTCAGAGGATCTTCCCGCCATGAATGCTATCTGGAACGAGGTGGTAGAGGAAGGTACTGCTTTTCCCCAGACAGAGCTTCTGGACGCAGAAACAGGAACCGGGTTCTTTGCCTCCCAGACCTACTGCGGCGTGGCGGAAGATACGGAAAGCGGACAAATTCTGGGACTTTACATTCTCCATCCCAACAACGTAGGACGCTGCGGCCACATTGCCAACGCAAGCTACGCCGTACGCTCCTTCCTGCGGGGCCTGCACATCGGGGAAAAGCTGGTTTCCGACTGCCTGATCCAGGGGAAGGCCCACGGCTTCTCCATTCTCCAGTTCAACGCCGTGGTGCGGAGCAATACCCACGCCAGGCACCTCTATGAACGGCTGGGCTTCCGGCAGCTTGGCGTAATCCCCGGCGGCTTCCTTATGAAAGACGGACATTACGAGGATATCTGTCCCTACTACCGCCTGCTGCAATAAAAGTTTTTCAAATGGGACAGCTACGTGTCATATTGGAAATGTTATTCTTTAGGCAGGAGGAAACACATGCAGATTGAACGCCTGGTCCACATGGTTTTCTATATCATCAACCACAAGCAAGTAACGGCCAGGGAACTGGCAGACTATTTCCACGTATCAGCCAGAACGATCTACCGCGATATCAACGCACTGTCTCTTGCGGGAATACCTGTCATCTCTACCAAGGGAACCGGCGGAGGCATATCCCTGCTAGACGGATACACCCTGGACAAGGCACTCTTTTCCAGGGAGGAGCAGGAACATCTCTTCCAGTCCCTGCAGGCGCTGCAGGCTGTAAACTATCCCGGCGCAGAGCAAGCCTTGAGCAAACTGGGCGCTGTCTTCGGCCGGGTCTCCGGGACGGGATGGCTGGATATTGATTTTTCCTATTGGGGCAGCGGGGAAAAGCGGAAAAAGGAGCTTCTGGAATTGCAGTATGCTGTTATCCACAAGCATGCCATTGCCTTTGACTACTTTAATTCCGAATTAAAAAAATCCAAAAGAGTCATTGAACCTCTGCAATTAGCCTTTAAATCCCACACCTGGTATGTGGCCGGGTTCTGCCGCTCCCGGAAAGAAATCCGGATTTTCCGCATGTCGAGAATGAAGCACATCCGTGTTATGTCCGAAACCTTTGAACGCCTTCTGCCCGCAGGCTTTTCGATATCGCCGGACTGCCGGGAGGACTGTGCGCTGCCTGTTTTTAAGCTGAAATTTGCTCCCGAAATTGCATACCGGCTGTATGACGACTTTCCGGAAAGCCAGATTGAGGCATATGCAGACGGCAGTTTTATCGTCACTTTCCCATATGAGATGACGGATTGGACCTTTCGCTACCTGCTGTCCTTCGGACGCTATGTGGAGATCCTGGAACCGAAAGCTGCCCGGAGCATGCTGA
>ERZ777305.3298-NODE-3298-length-11417-cov-2.818078_pt1 | contig 11417 bp, 10 predicted proteins | sample MGYA00374965_ERZ777305 | MGnify/ENA primary metagenome ERZ777305 (study PRJEB29328, sample SAMD00013331) | mouse gut metagenome | study: EMG produced TPA metagenomics assembly of the Metagenome analysis of fecal microbiota from mouse which was promoted...
TATCGACTACACGCCTGCCCCAATGTGTGTGTGCTCCGCAATGAGCCAGGGATACGTGGGCTATGATATTCAAAATTCTTTAAAAGCAGAACTTTTAAGCCGGGGCATAAGCAAAACAGTATCCACCATTCTTACCCAGGTAACCGTAGATCCTTATGATGAGGCATTTTACGATCCTACCAAGCTGATTGGGCGCTATATGTCTTCTGAAGATGCGGAAATTGAAATAAAGAAGGGCAACTATGTACAGGAAGAACCAGGCAAAGGCTTCCGTCGTATCATAGCCGCACCCAGGCCCATTGATATTGTAGAGATTGAGGCCATCCGCACCCTTGCAGATGCCGGTCAGATCGTAATTGCCTGCGGCGGTGGCGGAATTCCGGTCATTGAGCAAAAGCACGCCCTAAAGGGTGCCTCTGCGGTCATTGAAAAAGATGTTATTGCCGGAAAGCTGGCCGCTGACCTTAACGCCGACCAGCTCATTATCTTAACCTCTGTTCCCAATGTTTATACCGGCTTTGGCACAAAGGAACAAAAGGCTTTATCTTCCCTCAACATAGCACAGGCCCAGGCACTGATGGAAAACAGAGAATTCGAGGAAGGCACCATGCTTCCCAAAATTGAAGCGGCAGTTTCCTATCTTGACGGCAATAAAAACGGAAGTGTTCTTATCACTTCCTTAGAATCCGTATCCGATGCGTTAAAAGGAAAAGCAGGTACAATAATCACCGCATAATATGGGGTTAACATTTACAGTAAAGAGGCCGGAGGATAAACCTTCCGGCCTCTTATTTCCACATTGTTTTTAAATTACTCTAATTCCAACTGTTTGTGAAGCAGATATTCACTTAAAAAGTATAACCCAACTCCTACTGCAAGATATACCACTGACATGATTGTAAACATGATCGTATAAAAAGAAAAAGGAGAGGTTTCAAACCGATACAAAAACGCATTATCCAATGCCATTTTGATCGTCATAGGAAACATAATTACCATAAAAATCCCCTGAATCACAGCATTGATTGCAAAATAAGCGCCTACGGAGCCTAACACTCTGTGTTTACGTATCATCTGTCCCATTGTGATGGAAGCTATGATAATCATGGCTCCGCTAAAGCAGCTCACCAGTTCCATAAAAACTGTGCTTACGCCGAAAATCTGAAAATCTTTGAAAAATGGCATATCCCACAAGTTCCCCAATCCTTTCATGGCTTCTATCACAAGCGAAGCAAAATCTCCCTCCTTGGATGCCAAAGAAAATACTGCAACTCCTCCAAACACCACCATGCTGAAAAGAACGCCAATACTTGAAAGCAGCTCCCATACGCTCATAATCATCACCTTACTAATAAGCAGCTGGCGGGAAGTAACCGGCAGAGTGTGCGTCAGATAACCTTCATCTGTAAACATATTTTTAAAGTAACGTACCGCTAAGTAAATCACAATTCCTAAACTTACCCCAATCATTGCCACATAAAACATCATGATCAGCATTATCCCTGACATGGGAAGCCCGATCCAGTCGCTGTCCCATATAGGCAGTGCAAAAGTTAATCCGGCCACCGCCGCAATAATCATAAGTATGCCAAGCAAAAGGGCAGGCACTTTCCAAACAGCTTTCCATTCATGCTTTATTAATTTTCCTAACATGCGAACACCTCCCTGAAATATGCATCCACAGATTTTCCTTTAGCTTCCCGGATATCCTCAACAGTTTCGTGGAGCACCAGTCTTCCGTTTCTGATAAAAATTACTTCATCTAAAACCTTTTCTATATCGGAAATTAAATGTGTTGAAATTATCACTGTCGCATTTTCATTATAGTTTGTAATAATGGTTTTTAAAATATAGTCTCTTGCAGCAGGATCAACACCTGCAATTGGTTCATCCAAAATATACAATTGTGCATCCCTGCTCATAACCATAATCAGCTGCACCTTTTCTTTGGTTCCCTTAGAAAGTGTTCTCAAATATGCATTTTCATTAATCCCTAAACTGGCAAGCATCTGCCTTGCCCTTTCCGGACGAAAATCTCCATAAAAATCCACAAAATAGTCAATCAGTTCCTTCACCTGCATACTGTTTTGAAAATAGGTTCTCTCAGGAAGATAAGAAACACATTTTTTAGTTTCAGTTCCCGGAAGACAGCCATTTATTCTGATTTCTCCCTCAGTAGGCACTAACAGCCCATTCATCAGCTTAATCAATGTTGTCTTACCGCTCCCGTTAGGTCCTAAAAGCCCAATGATCTTTCCTCTGGGAATTTCAAGATTCAAATGTTCCAATGCAACCTTTTTCTTTTCATAAACCTTAGTAAGATTGTTGATTTTTACCAATCCACTCATATTTCCTCCATTCCGAAGCGTCCTGCGCTGAAGCCGCAGGCAGCATCTCAAAGTTTTTAAAAGGAATACCTTTATTCAACCTGTTCCCCTCCTGCCTGTTCAAGCAGTGCCACAATTTCTTTTTTATTAAAGCCAAGCTCTTTCATTTTACTTATAAACAAATCCACCTGTTCTTTTGCCAGCATATTCCGAGTCTGTTTGATCATATCCATATCCTCCGTAACAATCCTGCCGCTTGTTCTCTGCGCCATTACAAGGCCGCTTCTCTCAAGCTCGGACAGCGCCTTCTGCATTGTGTTGGGATTTACCCCTGCCTCGGCCGCCAATTCCCTGACACTGGGAATCTTATCACCTGATTTATACTGCCCTGCGATAATGCGGAGCTGTATTACTTCAAGAATCTGCGCATAAATTGGACGGTCAGAATTTAAATTCCATGCCATTTGCATCTCCCTTTCTTTGTATTATTGTACTACTTGATTAATACAGTAATTCATTTAGAAGATTTTGTCAAGCGTTTTCTATAAATATTATTTTTCAGTCCTCCGGCAAATCTACAGCTTCTCCGTTGCTGCCAAAGCACTAAGCAGTGCGCCAATCATAATACAGAAATCACCTATGTTAAAAATTACATTTTTAAGTCTAAAGGGTACATTAAAGCTTACATAGTCCACCACATACTTTCTGGCCAGCCTGTCATAGGTATTACTGTATGCGCCTCCAAGAAGCAGTGTAAGCCCCCATTTCAGCAGCCCCTTACCAGCCTGTCCAAGTGTCAGAACAAAGAAAATCGTAAGAAAAACAGTAAGAAGTACAGATAAAGCTGCTACCGCCTTTCTTCTGCTTTGCCCTGCATTTAAAAAAGCGCCTTTATTATGATGCTTTCGTATCAGCAGCATTCCTTTGCATTTTTCTTCTTCCGTATCCTCCGTTTTTGTTTCTTCAATGTAATTTTTTATTTTCCATTCCAGCCCGAAAATTCCCAATATTACTACAAAGTATCTCATAATTTTTCTCCAATTCCAAATTAATTTTTAATTCTGTATTACTTATTATACACAGATTTAGAAAGAATGAAAATAAATCTGAGCAGACAAAAAGGACTAAACCGCCGGATTTTCAGCGTCCTTAGCCCTTTTACGCATTATCTGCAAATTATTTTTGTGTTATAACCCCTTACACCTGCTATACTCCTGCAAGAGCGTCAAATACACCGGTAATATCCAGGCGGCCATTCCCCCATTCTCTGTTAGGATAGCTCTCCCCCGGTGATCTGTCTGCCCCGCGGATCAGGTAATTTTTAAGTTCTCTGCTCTCTGCCCGCAGCTGATTCTGCTCCACAACAGCCCATTCCATAAATAATGCCGCTGCCCCTGCTAAAAGTGCAGCTGCCATGCTTGAGCCGGTTCTTTTTCCAAGCGTTGTGCTAATATTTACTCCGGGAGAGCAAATATCCGGTTTGATCTTTCCCATCCGGGTATATCCCCGCCCTGATTCCAGCCAGAAACTGTTGTTTTCATCATTGTAAGCGGTGGTGGTAATAACTTCCCTTACATTGGATGGTTCCGTTAACGTAGTGTAGGGAGAAGGCCTTAAAAAATAAGTATCGCTTTGCAAAAATTCTGTCAGTGGAAGCCATATGTGAAAATCACTTCTCCCGATGCTTCCGGTTACATTGACCTGTATCGTCCACACACCGGGAGTGGGTGCTATAAATCTAAAGAAAATCAGTTCTTCCCCGGAACCAGGCTCTACCAGCACATGATCCACCTGGATTCTCGCCTTTTCATAAATAAAAACAAATTCCCGGCTGCTCTGCTCCCTGAAATCCACCTTTGGCGTTGTCTCTCCACCGGGACTGCGGATAGAAATTGCATGTTTGGCAGGAACACTTCCCCATAGTTCCGCCACAAAGCCCTCTGTATTACCGTCTACTCTAATCTCCACGTTATCAACAGTTTCTGTCAATCCTTCTACGGAAGTACCATAATAGTGATGGCCGCTGTTTCCCTCATTTCCGCCGCACACCACAACCACCCTGCTTCGTCTGGTTGCAATCTGATTTAAATAATCCGCCATAATGGAATGGCCTTCATGGTCTCCCAAATTCGTTCCCAGCGAAAAACAGATCACTAACGGTCTTACTACAGATACCGCATAGCTTTCCAGGTATTTAAGAGCTACCAAAATATCGCTCTCCGCATAAGCTGCAGTTTCTTGCGGAACCAGAAAGAAATCTTTTAAATGAGGCTTTGCCTCCCGCAGCTTAACCACAACAATATCCGCCTGCGGCGCGGCGCCCGTAAACTTAAGTCCATCCCCCAGACGGCTTCCTGCCGCTATACTGGCAATTGCCGTCCCGTGTCCGTTTTCGTCATAACTTGGAACTATCTGCCTTGGATTTTCGCTTTTAAGCGCCCTGTCAATAGCTTCCTTCTTATATTCGGTGCCATAGAGAATGCCTTCCGGCGGCTCACCTTCCTGTATCGTCTGATCCCATATCCCAAGGATCCGTGTACTTCCATCCTCATTCCGGAACACTTCCTCCTCGTAACGGATTCCAGTGTCTAAAAAACCTATCACTACCCCACGTCCTGTTAAGCCCAGCGAGCTCTCCTGTGCCTGTAAGATTCCGCTTTGTACCAAAGGCGTAGGATCAAAAGCCTCTCCTTCCGGTATCTGCATCAGTCCATACAGCTTGGGAATCGCAGGGTAAACAAAATTGCTGACACTAATGGGCACTGTTTTCGCCCGGTCAATGTAAGCGACTCCGATCTCACCGCTTACCGGCTGGTAAACAGCTCCCGGAAATTCATTTTGAATGACTCCTGATACCTGAAAATCTGAAATCACGTCATAAAAATCATTTGAAACTATCTTTTCACGATCCGTCATTTAAAAATTCCAATTTTCATTTTATTTTACTATATGAAGGCATTAACAGAACTGTCATTTTCTGCTGATTTTAAATATTTTTCCACTATTCCTTGAATCGTAATAAACCTCCATTCCCCGATACATCAAATCTTTCCCTGCTAATTTACAAAGCTCCTTTTCCGTTACTCCATCCTGCACCTGGTAAACCGCATTTTCATTCAGATTTTTCAAATATAAAACATCCCTGTCGCATGCTGTTGCAAACCGATAGCTGAATACAAGATGCTCATCAGTTTCTTCCTTATGATATTGCAAATAATAAAAACCTGTTTTATCTCCAACATTTTTAGGATCGTCACACAGATACAGCAGGGCTTCCTTATAAAAGTTTCTATATTTTTTGTAAAAAGCCACATACTTACGGAAAACTTCTTTTTGTTCTTTTGTAATGTCAATAAAATTTCCACTTAATCCTACCATGCCGGCCATTGTAAGCTGACAGGCAAATTCAGGATCAATCCGCTCATACTCATCCCATCCTGCGCCTGGGTGCTGGGTAGTGATCAGGGTATCTGTTTTTTCTATGGTTGTACTGTCATACAGCGAAATCTTTGCCCCCGGATTTACCACCAGCCATTTGATCATACGGTAATGAGGCATTCTTAAGCAGCATTGCTGATAGGTAAACTGCATATCAAAGCAATTCACATTGTCACTTAAAAAATGGCCGTCATAAGTCATGGAAGTGTGCAGATCATTGCGCTCTCCTCCTGCCGCACAGCCTTCAAGAAAAGTATTTGGATAATCCTTTTTTAACTGATTTAAAAGCCGGTACCATGCCTGATAATATCTGTAGAATTCCGTAAAACTTTCGTCCTCGCCAAGTTCATAGTTAAAATCCATTTTCATCCAGCAAAGACCGTATTTTTCGATTAACCCGGCAATCTGTCCGTAAATATAATCATAGACTTCCGGTACATAAAGTTTAGGATAATAAAATCCATTTCCTTTTCCAAAATACTCAGGATGTTCTTCATATACAGGCGTTCCTTCCCCAATCCTCTCCGGCTCCATCCAAAGTCCAAAACCAAGCCCCTGGGATTTAACATACTCCACAAATTTATTCATGTTTCCATAAAAGGCTCCATCGGTTTTTTCTGACCAGTCACCGCTCTGGCTCCACCAGTCCCCCGTTTTGCTTCCATACCAGCCTGCATCTACCTCAAACACTTCACAGCCCAGTTCTTTGGCCGCCTGCACGTGTTCCTTCAGTCTTTTTTCATCCAGCAGGGAATAATGTTCAAACCAGGGATTATACACTACAGGATGCTCTATGCGGAAGCGTTCCTTATCTGTCTGTAAAAAATATTTTTGAAGGTTTGCGGCTGTCTGTGATAATTTACCATCCTCCAGCGATTGAATCAGCATCTCAGGAAATGAAAAACTTTCTCCCGGAAGCAGCGTCATGGCAAAATGTTCATCGCTTTGTCCTGCTTCTAACATATAACCATATTCCCCTGCCTGACTGCACCCCAGGCTCACTGTCTTTAAAGACAATTTCCAATTTCCATTGGGAATCAGATGAAAAGCAGCCCCTTTAAAACGTCTGTTGCGCAAGGCCAGAAAGGGAGCAGCTCCCTGCGTCGTCCGTCCCCCTTCACATGCCAGTGCAACACCTCCAAAATGCACTGGATTCCAGGCGCCCACATTTTCATAACACCATCTGGTATTCTGCACATACGCCTCCCATTCTTCATACGCAAACACAAAACGCATCATTGCTTTATAAAGAATAACCGGTTCTGTGGATAAGTTGGTAAGCGTATCTGTTCTTTTCACAATTCCCAGACTTCCAACACGATTCCATGTGGTAACGTAACGCATTTTTCCTTCATACAGCTTTACCTTTGCGCAAAATTCATTTTCTTTCCATTCTGCTGCCTCTATCTGCTGATGATTCACATGACTGCCCAGACTGGTAAAAATGTCATACAAGCCGGACACCCGTCCTGCCAGCTCTGCATCGCCTTCCATTTTTAAGCCAAATAATTTTCTTAATTTTATTCCATCTTCCCGGCTTTCCAGCAAAATATCACCAAACTTATCATCCTTCCAAACCATAGATCCCATAACCGGCTCCTTTCTTATCTTTGTCATTTATTTTCCGCTTCCCATTGCAATGCCTTTAGACAGGTATTTATTAAATATCATAAAGATCATCAGTGCAGGAATCAGATTTATAATCAATCCACTCATTAAAAGCGGCATATTCGTACCATATTTTCCATTCAAAGTCAAAAGTCCCAAAGTCATTGTATGAAGCTGGGTTTTTTGTAAAAGCAGTCGGGAATATACAATCTCATTCCAATAACTTAAAAAGTTCAGTATGGCCAAAGTTGCCATTGTGGGACGCAGCATGGGAACAATAATGCAGCCATAAACTCTGGGATAGCCTGCCCCATCAATTCTCGCCGCCTCTATGATTTCATCAGGAATATCCCGGCAGTTCTGACATAACAGATAGGTGGAAAAAGCAATGGAGGTAGCCACATATACCAGAATAACGGAAAGTCTGGTATTTACCAGTCCCAGCTTTGACATGATTACATAAATCGGCATCATTAAAGCCTGACCAGGCACCATCAATACAAACATAAACAAGCTGAAAATCCCGTTCCTTCCTTTATATTTTAATTTTGTCAGGCTGAATGCCGCCATAGAAGTTACGATCAGCGAAATCACCACACCTGCAATCGTTACATAAAAACTGTTAAACATCATCTGCTTAATATCAAAGCTGTTAAAAATCGCTTTGTAATTATTCAGCTTCCACACCGTTGGAAATCCAAACATATTTTTCATGTAATCAATTTTATCCTTAAAAGAAGACAGAATCATAAAGATAACAGGATAAATTGTGGAAATTGCAACTCCAATTAAAAATAAATAAACGATAACTTTTGACAGCGTTATTTTTTTCTTCCGAAACATATCCTAGTCCTCCTTTCTGCCTATCAGAGACTGCAATAAATTGATTACGCATACCAGTACAAATAAAATAACTGACAGCGCAGAAGCATATCCCATATCCCCTGCACGAAAACCTTTTAGATAAATAAAATATTCTAAAACCGTGCTTTCATATCCCGGCCCGCCATTTGTCATTACCAGAACATAAGAAAACATCTGGCTGAAAGCGTGGATAATATTAAGCACAACGGTAAACTGCACCACGTTTTTTATTCCGGGCAGCGTTACAAATAAAGATTTCTGCATCCAGTTAGCCCCATCCAGCTGGGCTGCTTCATGAATGCCGGGATCAATTGCGCTCATTGCTGCCAGATAAATCAAAACTGCTGAGCCAAATCCTGCCCAGTTTACTGCCAGAACAATGATAGGAAGACTTGTACGTCCTTCTGCCAGCCATTCAATGGCCAGATGATCCAGCCCCATATTCCTAAGCAGCATATTGACAGGCCCCACATAACCAAAAAAGGTTTTAAACAATGTGCCAACAATAACAATGGATAATACGCTTGGGAAAAAATAAACGGTTTTAAAAAATTTATATCCCTTTATCTCTTCATAAATAATCATTGCAATTAACAATGGGAAAATCGTCCAGACCGGCACCCCCAGCAGCAAAATTACCAGATTGTTTTTTAATACCGTATAAAAATCCGGATTTTTAAATATATCAATATAATTTTTCAGTCCGATAAAATCAGACTTAAGCCCTCCGTTCCAATTAGTCAGGCTGTAATAAAAAATCTGAAGAATAGGCAGCAGCATAAAGACACATAAAATAATCAACGCAGGTGCCACAAAAGCATACCCCCATATCCTTTGGGCACTTTTTTCGTTCCTTCCTTTTTGCACTGCTCTTTTGCCTCCTTCTTTCTTTTTTGCTATTGTCGTCATAAGCGTTCTCCTTATGTTAAATAACCAATGCCGCGTTTCGTAAGCTATCTCTATAGTAAGTAAAGGCGGGCGCACCTTTTGCGCCCGCTTTTCTAATTTACTGGATGGAACCCAGCTTCTGCATCAGCTCATCCGGCGTCATCTTTCCGCTGATCATAGTGGGCGCCAGTTTATACAATTCATTGGCTGCTTCAACACTAATCACGGAGTCATATCCGATACCTGCCTTGTTTTCTTTAACCCAGCTGTATGCTGTCTGGGAAATTGGATTTGTAATAATTGAAACATCTACCTGATTATTAGCCGGCAGATCTCCCGTATCCAGATGTGCCTCACCTTCAAATTCAGCGCTGGTCATATATTTTATAAATTCCACTGCAAGCTCTTTGTTATCGCTATAAGTTGTCACAGAAACATTTGCGCCGGGCTGGGACACGATATAGTCTGCATAAGGTGCATCCCCGCTGATAGCAGGTATTTTAAAGGTACCAAGGTTTTCACCCATAATAGGCTCCATCTCTCCAATCGCCCAGCTTCCATTTATATTCATGGCTCCCTCACCAGTTACAAAACGCTGAATGCTGTCCCATGCACTTAAGGTTGCAAAATCTTTATTGGTATAATCCTGTCCAAAAAGCCCACACCAGGTTTCCAGCGATTTTTTGTATTCCTCACAGGAAAAAGGAAGCGCCTGTGTACCAAAATCTACAATTTTTTCCGTTCCAACCTGATCGATCATAAATTCACTGGTAATCCATGTGGTGCTCTCACCTGATGAATCACCGATCAAAAATGGCTGTATATCCGCAGCTTTTAATTGTTCACACACTGCCAGAAGTTCTTCAAAGGTAGTCGGCAGTTCCACAATCCCTGCTTTATCAAAATATTCTTTATTGTAAAAAATATTATATGTGGTTACATTGTAGGGAAGCGCTATAATTTCCCCATCTTCCTTAAAGTCCTTTTTACACAGGTTGATTCCTGTATACATATTCATTTCATCTTCTGTCATGTATTCATCCAGTGCCAGCAGATAATCCTGATATTCATTGGTTGCCGTACCACTCCATAAGCCGATTACGTCAGGACCTTCCTCTGACACATTGGCAGCCTTAAACAGATCATGAATTCCGTCTACCGGCTGATCAATCACTTCCACCTTCACTCCGGGGTGATCTTCCTCAAACTTTGCAATATACCGGTTGGCTGCAAGTTCCTCAGGCATTTTAATGCCGCTGTCATCTTTTAACTTTAATCCAATGCTCCAAAATACCAGTGTGGTTTCTTCTCCCATCTGACTGGTGCTTACTTCACTTTCCGTACTCTGCGTTGTCTGTTCCCCGTCTGTTTCCGGAAGCTTAACTTCTTCTCCTGATCCACAGCCTGTTAAAAGTGTAGATAAAATCATACTGGCTGCCGCTAGTAATGCCCATTTCTTCTTCATGCTCATTCCTCCTCGTGTTTGATTAGTTTGCTTTATTATGAAATGCGGTATTTTTCAACCGCAGCTTCATCAATTTCAATTCCCAGCCCCGGTGTATCTAAAACCTCTACCATGCCATCCGGCTGTAATTCAAAATGATTTTTTAACAATCCCTTACTAAGTACCGTTTCCTGACTGCAATATTCCAATAATGGCGTCCCCCGGTATGCGGCTAAAGCTGAATGCTTGCCGCCATCAGAATTCCTGACTTAAATGCATGGGGACAAATCTCAATTCCATTCAGCAATGCCATATCTGCAATTTTCTTTGCAATGGTAAGACCGCCGCACCGGCTCATATCCGGCTGTACAATATCTACACCGCCTCTCTCTATCAGTTCCCTGAATTCATATAATCCGGTTAGTTCCTCTCCGCTTGCAATATTTAAAGTAGTCTTTTGAGTTAACTTTGAAAATCCCTGTACATCATCACTGATAATCGGCTCCTCAATCCAATAGGGGTGAAAGGACTCAAGCTCTTTACACATCATTTCCGCATATTTGCTGTTCTTCCAAAGATACCCGATATCCAGCATCAGATCCGCTTCTTCTCCCATAGCCTCTCTTGCCGCCTTCACAAGACGTATATCTTTTTCCTTGGATTTTCCCAGCGCTCCCCAGCCAAATTTGATAGCGGTAAAGCCTTTTGCCATATATTCTTTTGCTTTCTTCCTTACCTCTTCTTCCGTATCCGGCATCAGCATACTTGCATATGCCCTTAACCGGTTATTCACCGCTCCGCCCAGCAGCTTATGAACCGGCTTTCCCACAGTTTTTCCCATAATATCC
>ERZ777305.3300-NODE-3300-length-11409-cov-10.679320_pt1 | contig 11409 bp, 9 predicted proteins | sample MGYA00374965_ERZ777305 | MGnify/ENA primary metagenome ERZ777305 (study PRJEB29328, sample SAMD00013331) | mouse gut metagenome | study: EMG produced TPA metagenomics assembly of the Metagenome analysis of fecal microbiota from mouse which was promoted...
ATAATCAGGTGAATTTTTGACTGAATTTGAGTTAAATCTCATGCGCCAGCCCTGGTGCTTTGTTGACTCTGAAAGCCGAGGGATCTTAATTGTCACAAAATTGTAACCAAAACAGCTTCTGCCATGCTGGCAGAAGCCGTTTTTGATTACTGTGCATCTATCAGGCAAGGAAGCCAAGCAGCACACCTGCTGCTACGGCCGAACCGATTACGCCGGCTACGTTGGGGCCCATGGCGTGCATGAGCAGGTAGTTCGACGGATCGTATTCCAGACCTAAGTTGTTGGAGATACGGGCCGACATGGGCACAGCCGATACGCCGGCATTGCCGATGAGCGGGTTGATTTTTTTGTCCTTGGGCAGAACCAGGTTGAACAGCTTCACAAACAGTACGCCTGACGAAGATGCAATGATGAAGGCCATGAAACCAAGGAAGAAAATGAAGATTGTCTGCGGGGTGAGGAACTGCGATGCCTGGGTGGAGGCGCCTACGGTCATACCGAGCAAAATGGTTACAATGTCGGTAAGAGCGTTCGAAGCGGTCTTGGCCAGACGGGTGGTAACGCCGCACTCACGCAGCAGGTTGCCGAAGAAGAGCATGCCAAGCAGAGGCAGACCGGAGGGAACCACAAAGCAGGTGAGGAGCATGCCCACGATGGGGAATACTATTTTCTCGTTCTGCGATACGGCACGGGCCGGCTTCATCTTTATCATACGCTCTTTCTTGGTGGTGAACAGGCGCATCAGCGGCGGCTGAATTACCGGCACCAGAGCCATGTAAGAGTACGCCGACACTGCGATTGCACCCATAAGGTTGGGAGCGAGCTTCGACGAGAGGAAGATTGCAGTGGGGCCGTCGGCACCGCCGATGATGGCGATGGCGCCTGCCTGGTCGGGTGCGAAACCTATGGCCAGAGCCACCATGTATGCTCCGAAGATACCGAACTGTGCGGCAGCTCCGATAAGCATCAGTTTAGGGTTGGCAATCAGGGCCGAGAAGTCGGTCATGGCACCTATGCCCAGAAAAATCAGGGGCGGATACCAGCCGGCGCTCACACCGTTGTAGAGTATGTTCAGCACCGAGCCTTCCTCGTAGATGCCTACTTCGAGGCCGGCCGCTGTGTTGAAAGGTACGTTGCCTATGAGGATACCGAAGCCGATGGGAACCAGGAGCATGGGTTCGAAGTTCTTCTTAATGGCAAGCCAGATGAAGAACAGACCTACCGCAAGCATCACAAAGTTGCCGACCTCGGCGTTGGCAAATCCCGTCAGTTCCCAGAACTGGCGGAGATTGTCGAGTACAAAATCACCGAATGACATAAGTTGTGGACTTTATGTTATTGATTTACTATTGCACTCGGGCTTATTCCAGGGTGATGAGTACGGCGCCCTCGAGTACAGAGTCGCCGGGATTCACACTGATTGAAGCTACCTTGCCGTCGCTGCCTGCGTGGATAGCGTTCTCCATCTTCATGGCTTCGAGTACCAGTACGGTATCGGCGGCCGACACGGTGTCGCCCACTTTTACAGGAATCGACAGTACCACACCGGGCAGCGGTGCCTTGATAGCGTTGGCTCCTACCGAGGCAGCGGGCTTTGCTATTACCTTTTCACCGGAAGCTGTACGCGGAGCGGCTGCCGGCTTGGGAGCGGATACCACCTTTACGTTTTTGGCAGCATCCTGTGCGAGTTCTACTTTGTAGGGTACGCCGTTGACTTCCACCTGGGCAACGTTGCCTTCGATGTCGCCCACTCCTACCTTGTAGGTGTTGCCGTTGATTTTATATTTGTATTCTTTCATTGCTGTTAATGACGGTTATGGTGCAATTCGGGTACCTGGCGCAAGTTGTAGATTTTGGAGCTCCAGGGCGAATAAGCGCGTTTTACTTTATTGATTGTAAGGATAGTATTCTCGGTGTCATGAGCGTTGAGGTGTTCGTGCAGGGCCATTACGATGGCTGCGATTTCCTCGCCCGAGTCATGGGCAAGGTTCTCGGCCTTGGCTTCCTGTCGGGTAAGACCTTGCGATCGAGCCTTGTTCATGCGGGTAACCATGGCGCCGATTTTACCGATGGCGTAGAAGCACAGGCACAGCACAAGCAGTGCGCTGAACACAATGGCCATAGCCATTACAGCCATACCCCAGCCATGGGCGTCCTGAGTGGCAAACTCCTCAATTTTGGGATTGGTGCCCTTGATGATGTTGGCGCTCGACGGGGTGATATAGTCGTTCTCGCCGCCGGTGCGCACGGCCCATTCGCCTGCACCGTCTTCAGTGCGGGCCCAGGTGTTGTCGCAAACCAGTTCGGCGGGCACCAGAACCTCGTCGATGAGGGTGATACCGTCGGCGTCGTAGATGCCAATCCAGTTGTCCTGACCCGGTGTAAGGGTAAAGTTGGTATGGAATGTGCCCTTGTTTGGTTCACCGTCGGTATAGAATACCACGTGCTGACGCTTGGCGATTTTGGTGTTTACGTCGCCTAACGGCACCGGATACTTCTTGGGGTCGTTCTTATCGTTGGTTATATAGATGCTGCTTATCTCCAAGGGTGAGAAGTTGGAGTTGAACAGCTCTATCCAGCCCGTATGGTTGCCGTATTCGTCCACGATGCTGCTGTCGTTTTCCACCATCACCTCGTTGAGGCGAAGAGCCGAACGGCCCTGGGCGAAAGCGGCGGTGCAGCACATGGCGGCCAAGGCCAGCGTTAATATTGATTTTTTCATACTGCTGTCGAGTGGGCTGTAGGATTAAAGGGGAATATTGCCGTGCTTCTTGGCAGGATTGGAAACCTTTTTTGTAGCCAGCTGCTGCAGCGCGCGGATAACACGGAAACGGGTGTTGCGAGGCTCGATAACGTCGTCGATGTAGCCATAGCGTGCTGCGTTGTAGGGGTTGCAGAAGAGCTTGTTGTATTCGGCTTCCTTCTCTGCGAGCACTTTCTTGGGGTCGTCGCTTGCCTTGGCTTCCTTGGCATAGAGTACTTCTACAGCGCCGGCACCGCCCATAACGGCGATTTCGGCTGTAGGCCATGCGTAGTTCATGTCGCCGCGCAGCTGCTTGCAGCTCATCACAATGTGGCTGCCGCCGTAGCTCTTGCGCAGTGTAACTGTAATCTTGGGCACAGTGGCTTCGCCGTAGGCGTATAGCAGTTTTGCGCCGTGCAGAATCACGCCGTTGTATTCCTGGCCTGTGCCGGGCAGGAATCCGGGAACGTCGACCAAAGTCACCAGAGGAATATTGAAGGCGTCGCAGAAGCGTACAAAGCGTGCACCCTTACGCGATGCGTTGCTGTCGAGTACGCCTGCGAGGTATTTGGGCTGGTTGGCCACAATACCCACGCTCTGACCGTTGAAGCGTGCGAAACCTACTATGATGTTCTTGGCATAGTCGGCCTGAACTTCAAGGAATTCGCCATTGTCGACAATGGCGCCGATAACCTCGTACATGTCGTAGGGGCGGTTGGCCGAGTCGGGAATGATTTCGTTGAGCGAGTCTTCCAGACGGTCGATGGGGTCGGTGCAGGGCACCAGGGGAGCTTCCTCAAGGTTGTTCTGAGGTATGTAGCTGAAGAGTTTGCGGATGATCTTGATGGCGTGTTCGCCGTCTTCGGCCTTGAAGTGGCATACACCGCTCTTGCTGGAGTGTACTTCGGGGCCGCCGAGAGCGTCCTGCGACACATCTTCGCCGGTTACAGTCTTCACTACCTTGGGACCGGTAAGGAACATATAGCTGATGCCCTTGGCCATGATGGTGAAGTCGGTGAGCGCGGGCGAGTAAACGGCACCGCCGGCGCAGGGACCGAGGATGGCCGAAATCTGGGGAATAACACCCGAAGCCATAATGTTGCGCTGGAAGATTTCGGCATAGCCGGCCAGTGCGTTGATGCCTTCCTGGATACGTGCGCCGCCGGAGTCGTTCAGACCTATTACGGGGGCACCCATCTTCATGGCCATATCCATGATTTTGCAGATTTTCAGGGCCATGGTTTCGGATAATGAACCGCCGAATACGGTGAAGTCCTGTGCGAATACATACACCAGACGGCCTTCGATTGTACCGTAGCCGGTAACCACGCCGTCGCCGAGGTACGATTTCTTTTCCTGGCCGAAGTTAGTGCAGCGGTGGCGCACAAACATATCGAGTTCTTCAAAAGAGCCTTCATCAAGGAGCTGTGCGATACGCTCACGGGCGGTATATTTGCCACGTTCGTGCTGCTTCTCGATAGCTTTTTCGCCGCCGCCGATACGGGCCTGGGCGCGAAGCTCTATGAGTTCTTTTACTTTTTCAAGCTGACTGCTCATACTTATATATTAATGTATTGGATGTTGTTCGATTACTTGTTGGGGTCTTCGCAGAGTTCAATCAGGGTGCCGACGGTCGACTTAGGATGGAGGAAGGCGATGTTGAGGCCTTCGGCGCCTTTGCGGGGAGCCTTGTCGATAAGGCGGCAGCCCTTCTCCTCGAGTTCACCTAATGCGTTGGCCACACCGTCCTGTACGGCAAAAGCAATGTGCTGTATGCCGCCACGGCCACCGTTGCCGGCGATGAACTTGCTGATGGCGCTGTCTTCCGAGGTGCCTTCAAGAAGCTCGAGTTTGGTCTGGCCCACCTTGAAAAAGGCGGTGCGTACTTTCTGGTCAGCTACTTCTTCGATTGCGAAGCACTTGAAACCAAGCATTTTTTCGTAGAAGGGGATGGCCTCGTCGAGGCTGGGAACGGCAATGCCGATGTGTTCGATATGGGAGATATCCATGGTGAAAGAAATTAATAATGATTTTTCAATTCAGGGCACGCGCAGTCGAGGCTGCGCGTAAAGTCCTGCAAATTTAGCAAAATTTCCCGTAATAAATCAAAATTCCTCCGATAATTATTGTTTTTTACCCGGAACGATGCCCGGAGCAGGTGTCGCAAAACGGCCGCAATACCCGGATGGCTCGCAGCGGCAAAGTATTCTACACTGTATGCAAGGAGGCCTCCATCCGGGAGCTAATTTGAAAAAATTCTAAATAAGGCCTCGATTTATTTTCATAGTCCGCAAAATTTTACGACCTTTGCAGCCATAAACTATCCGCTTATGAGACTCTCGGAACTTGAAACCGGCCAGACTGGTATAATAATCAAGATATTAGGCCACGGCGCCTTCCGTAAACGCGTTATCGAGATGGGCTTTGTAAAGGGCCATCCGGTAAAGGTGTTGCTGCACGCTCCGCTGAAAGACCCCATCAAATACAGCATTATGGGCTACAATGTGTCGCTGCGTGCGTCGGAGGCTGCTTTGATAGAGGTGATGCCGGTGGACAGCGAGCAGGAGGCACAGCAGCTCAACGGCAACGGCACCACCGAGAGCGAAAGCCTTAGCCGTGAACTCGAAAACATAAGCCGCACTATCAACGTGGCTCTTATAGGAAACCCAAACTGCGGCAAAACCTCGCTGTTCAACATCGCTTCCGGGGCCAAAGAGCATGTAGGAAACTACTCCGGAGTAACCGTCGATGCCAAAACCGGCCGGTTTGAGCACCGCGGATACCATTTCAATATAATCGACCTGCCGGGCACTTATTCGCTGACTTCGTACTCGCCGGAGGAATTGTATGTGCGCAATTATCTGCGCGACAAGACTCCCGACGTAATCATAAACGTGGCCGACGCTTCCAACCTCGAGCGCAATCTGTATCTCACCACCGAGCTTATCGATATGGACCACTCGATGGTGATTGCCTTGAATATGTACGACGAACTGCGACGCGACGGCACAAGCCTCGACTACAATACTCTGGGCAAGATGATAGGTGTGCCCATGGTGCCTGTAGTGGCTCGTACAGGCGAGGGAATCGGCCCCCTGTTCGACGAAGTTATAGAAGTGTTCGAGGGCCGGAACAAGGCTGTGCGACACATTCACGTGAGCCTGGGCAACGACATAGAGAACGCCCTGAGGCTGATTATCGACGCCATAAAGGCCAACAAGGACATTGACCGGCATTTCTCGCCGCGATACCTGGCCATCAAACTGCTTGAAGGCGACAAGGACACCGCCGCCCGCATTGCCCGCATAAGCGGCGGCGACGAGATTCTGCAACTGAGCCGCCGACTCGCCGACGAACTCAACCGCGTACACGGCGATGATGTGGCGTCGGTTATCGCCTCGGCCAAATACGGCTTCATTGCCGGCGCCCTCCACGAAACCATGGAGCCGGGCGAACGGACTAAGGAAAATACCTCGCACATCATCGACGCATTCGTCACAAACAAGCTATTCGGCTTTCCGCTGTTCTTTCTTATCATGTTCGGCATTTTCTGGCTCACATTCTCTCTGGGCCAGTATCCGATGGACTGGATTGAAAGCGGTGTGGCATGGCTGAGCGAAACAGTACAGAACCTGATGTCCGACGGACCGCTCAAAGACCTTGTCGCCGACGGTATAATCGGCGGCGTGGGTGGTGTGATTGTATTTCTGCCGAATATCCTGATATTGTATTTCTGCATATCGTTTATGGAAGACTCGGGCTACATGGCCCGCGCAGCCTTTATCATGGACAAGGTGATGCACCGCATAGGCCTGCACGGCAAGTCGTTCATACCGCTTGTGATGGGCTTCGGCTGCAATGTGCCGGCCATTATGGCCACACGCTCCATAGAGAGCCGCAGCAGCAGGCTCATTACCATACTAATCAACCCCTTTATGTCGTGCTCGGCCCGCCTGCCGATTTATGTACTGCTGGCCGGCACTTTCTTTCCAACGCATTCGGCACTGGTGTTCATGTGTATGTACGTGCTGGGCATACTGGTGGCTGTGGTCACGGCCAAAATGCTGCGTCGATTCTTCTTCACCACCGACGAAACTCCATTTGTGATGGAACTGCCTCCCTACCGGCTGCCGACCATGAAGGCATCGCTGCGCCATACCTGGGCCAAGGGACAGCAGTATCTGCGCAAGATGGGCGGCACAATACTCGTGGCAAGCATAATTGTTTGGGCGCTAAACTACTTTCCGCTGCACGACAGCGACAACACCACTGCCGACACTACTACCGCCTCTGCTGCCGTAGCCGACGACAACGCCATTGACTTCAATCGCGATTCATACCTTCAGATGTTAGGCAAGGCCGTCAATCCGGTCATGGAGCCGATTGGCTTCCACTGGCGTGCCACAGTGGCCGCCCTGGCCGGTGTGCCGGCAAAAGAAATAGTGGTATCGACCCTTGGAGTACTCTATACCAACGACGACGAAGTGAGCGATGCCCGCCTTGGCGAACGCCTCACCGCACCGTCACATATTACAGGCAAGCCCGACTTTACTCCGGCCTCCGCTATGGCGTTTATGATATTCATACTCCTTTACTGCCCGTGTATAGCCACTGTAGTGGCCATATCGCGCGAAAGCGGCAGTTGGCGCTGGGGCGCCTTTGCCATGCTGTATAATACTTTAGTGGCATGGCTGGTGGCCTTCGGCGCCTACAGAGTGATGTTGCTTTTTTGACAAACTTTTGCAAAGGTGCGTTTGTTATAACATCATAACAAATTTTTACTTTTGCAAAAAAATGAAAAAACTCGCATCACTTATGCTGTTGGGCGCTGTGGCTTCAGCTCCGCTGGCCATGGCAGTGACACCGCTTTACTCCGACACTCTGCTTATTCCGGAACGCGCCATTGTACTTTCCGGCGACATCACTCCGGAAAGCAAAGACCAGATTGCGATTTTGTACTCGCGCGAAAATTTATCGTACAACGACCCCGGCGCTCCACGCTTTCTGTTCCTTGACCGCGAGGGCCGCGCCGCACTCGGCATCGGCGGCGAAGTAAACGCAGTTGCCATGTACGACATGAAAGGAGCCATCGACAACGAAGGTTTCGCCACCTACGACATCCCCACCCCGGGCAATCCGGCTATGCGCAACCGCTTCGGAGCCGACGCCACAAACACTTCGCTGTTTCTGAAACTTGTGACAAAAAACACCGGAATCGGACGAGTGATTGTGTACGTACAGACCAATTTCACAGGCAACGACGGCAATTACGGTCTGAAACTGAAACAAGCCTACGTAAGCGTAGGCGGTTTCCTTATCGGAAAGGGTCGCTCGACATTCGCCGACGCGGCAGCCGAAGCCCCGACTGTCGACGCCCAGGGACCAAGCGGACAGGTAAGCGCAAAAAATCTGATGTTACAGTACAAAACTCCGTCGTACAAGGGTTTCAGCGCCGCCATATCGGCCGAACTGCCCGAGGCCGACTACACACTGGCCACCGGCACCGAAAGCATTTCGCAGCGCTTCCCCGATATTCCGGTGTACGTACAGTACGCCTGGGGCAGCGACAGCCATATTCGCGCCTCGGCTCTGCTGCGCGAGCTGTCGTACCGGAGTACACTTAAGCAGAAAAACCATTTTGCTACCGGATGGGGCGTGCAGCTCAGTGCAGTATCGGACCTCGGCGCCGGACTGAGTGTATTCGGACATGCCACCTACGGCCACGGCATAGCCGCCTACGTCAACGACCTCGGCGGAAACGGCTACGACCTCGTACCCGACGGCAACGGCAGGCTGCAAGCCCCCGGCACATTCGCATGGACAGCCGGATTTACCTATCAGCCCGTAAAACCGCTGCTGCTTTCGGCTTGCTACAGCCAGGCTCAGGCCTACGACCTAAAGTACATGACCGACGACAGCTACCGCTACGGCCAATATGCAGCATTCACAGCTTTCTATAACGCAAACTCCGACCTGCAGTTCGGCCTCGAATATCTGTGGGGACGACGAAACGACATCAACGGCCTTTCCGGCCACGCCAACCGGCTCGAAGCCTCAATTCAGTACAACTTCTGACATGCCCCATCCCGCCGCGGCGGAGGCATCCTTGCCTCCGCCGCGGCGCAATCAAACATAGGCTGTTCTGATGTATAGTATTTAATTATTTGATATTCAATATATGTCACAATTTTAGGTGTATTGAAAATATACTAATTGAGAAAATTAGTACAAGTAAATAGTAGGAATTTAAGTTTAATTTGCAGGAGTTAGTTATTTTTAGTTCTATTCTTCTGCCTCGGTTTTCTTCTTTCGACGGTCGGTATAGAGGTCATTTTTGCACAAGCTATTGATACGAACCATAAAAAGTTGTAACTTTGTGACCGATTGGGAGTAGTCCCGTCACGACATTTTGGAAAAATAAAGAAGCGTTATGCTTATCTTGTGACTTGAAAACGTAGGAAATTTTCAACCCGATGCAAGAGATAGCATAGTGGTTCTCACGCATATGCGTGGGTCACTATTGTTACATCTGCATCAAATGGTTTCCTACGACCTTCAAGTCAAGACGTGGCATAGTTGGCTCACGTTTCTGCATAACAACCAAGACATTAAAGAGCCATAGTGTCGATATTTAGTGACACCAATGAGAAAACTGATTAATCACTTGTTGCTCTTTCTCTCCGGTGTCAGTGTCTCTGCTTGTGATGACAAAGACACGGACACCGAAATTTCCACTCAATGGGAAGTTGTTTCAAATTCGGATACCGACTGTATCCGGGTAGTAAATCATACTTCTGATATATTCCTTCCTAAAATCATTTATGTCAACGCTATATACAAGGAGGGCGATGTTGAACTAAGATGTGAGAATAGTATAGGCTTCACTCTGATTGGTCCTAATGACGAATACAAATCAGTTGACGGACATTTTTCTGTATCAAAAACTGATAATCGCACTCTTAAAATCCATTTCGAGAGATGTGAATCAGGTAAACCTGAGTATCAAGAACAACTTATAGTATTCAATACGGATAATCAGACAACCGTCAATACGTTCATATACATATCCCGCACATTTGGCGAGTTGTCTCCGAATTTGTAGCCAATTAATACCTAAAAATATGTTACCACGTTTAATATGTTGTATGTTTCTCGCATTGACATTAAAGTCCTGCGCTGATGATATAGACGCGAATGAACCTCAAACGCCAATTTTGGCTCATATTTCCGGTACTCTCCCGGTTTTATATATCAATACCGAAAACCAAAAACCGATAACTTCAAAAACGGAATATATCAATGCCGACTATTGGCTCGATCCATTCGGCAAAGATGATGTAGCACCTCTTGGCTCGGAGGCAGAACCGTTGCCCATGCAGATACGAGGCCGAGGTCATTCTTCGTGGAAAGGTCCAAAGAGACCTTACAAAATCAAGTTAGGGGAAAAGACAGCAATTATGGGTATGCCTAAAAATAAACATTGGGCATTGCTGAAACCAACTGAAAACACTGTCGCCGGATTACAGTTGGGCAAACTTATGAATATGTCTTGGACACCAAGTTTTCGCCCCGTAGAAGTTGTATTGAACGGTGACTATATCGGGCTATACTTTCTTACCGAAACTATCCGTATAGGCAAAAATCGCGTTAATATCTATGAGCAACAAGACAAAGAAACCAATCCCGAATTAATAAGCGGGGGCTGGCTTGTCGAGGTTGACAATTACCATGACGAATGTCAGATTACAATTCCTGAAAATAATCGTTGGAATTTGACATTGCGCTATCACTCGCCGGAAGATTTATCTGATTTGCAACTGCAATGGCTCACGAATGAATTTAAGGCTATAAATACGGCGATATATTCGACAGATAAGAATTCGACTGCATGGGAGGAACATATTGATGTGGAAAGCATGGCTCGTTTCTTTATATTGCAGGAGGTAATGGATAACCCGGATGGTTTTCATGGCAGTTTCTATCTCCATAAGGATTTGAAAGATGGTGCTAAATGGGTTGCCGGCCCGATATGGAATTTGGTATGCTATAACCGTGAAAAAACCGACTATACCTTTAAGATGAAAGTCCATTATGGGTTTACCCCGCATTGGATTGGCGAGATAATCCAATATGACAGTTTTTGCCAGGCAGTCAGAAATGTGTGGCGTGAGGTTTATCCGAGCAAACTATCGGAAATATACGATTATATAGATGACATAGTTCTTCCTCTTGAAGAGGCTTGGAAGAATGACTGTGAGAGGTGGAATGATGACCCTACCCAGACCGCACAACTTAGAGCAGACCGGATTAAGAACGCTCTTAGACGCAATATGGAATGGTTCAATCAACACATTCCGGTTAGTCCTTATACGTCAATTCCTATGACCTCGACTCTCTATGTCGATGAAAAAATAAAGGTCTTTAATCTTCAAGGCATACTGATAGGCGAATTTAGTAATCTGTCCGATGCCAAATCAAATCTTAGACACGGTGTCTATATTATCAATGGCGAGAAGATGACTATAAGATAATCCTATGCCAATTTTATAAGTGTGCATAGTGATAAGCGTATCTTCTCGGCGAGTGCGAGGGTGTTCTTGTTCTGCGTCCTTTCTTGTAGATTTCTCGGATGTAGCCATATGTAAAGATTGAGGTTTTCTTTTCGG
>ERZ777305.3301-NODE-3301-length-11401-cov-7.782831_pt1 | contig 11401 bp, 11 predicted proteins | sample MGYA00374965_ERZ777305 | MGnify/ENA primary metagenome ERZ777305 (study PRJEB29328, sample SAMD00013331) | mouse gut metagenome | study: EMG produced TPA metagenomics assembly of the Metagenome analysis of fecal microbiota from mouse which was promoted...
TTCACTGCATGCCGCCCTAATGGGAGCAGGTTAGCTGAAATAACAAAAATAAGCCAGATGTTCTTTATGGAACACAGGCTTATTTTTTTGCCGTTTTTTAATATAGATTATGATTTTTGAAAGAGAGATCACAAAGTATATGTATCATATATAATAGATGTAACATGTATACCATATTTCCCTTGCATTTATAATGAGGGCACGCTATACTTAATAGGCATGAATGGGAGTAATATATTGAACATATTATAAATTTATTTTTGGGTGAAACCTTTTGGTGAAAACATTGCTCCCTTATATAACAGGATAAAACCTGAAATATTACAGTTAAAGGAGATACCTATGAGAAGAATGATGAACACACTATCGGTTGGCACACGAAGGAAAGGGGTTGAATGATATGGGAGAAGTAAAAACAAAACACAGGAAGTTGACAATAACAGATATCCTTTATAATGACACCTTATGGATTGTTTTCTATATCTTTAATACCATGTATGCACTTGGAAGGGTTATGGTCAGATATAATTACAGTTCTGTCGCGGACAGCAATCCAATATCGGTAGCTTTACATGGCGGATTTTATCTTGTATGTGCCATGGCGGTTTGCATTTTATGTATGAGGGCTAAATTTGCAAGATGCAGTGCGATGGAAATGCTTTACTTTGGTCTGAGAATAATAGTCCTCTGCCCGCAGTTTTCGGAGACCTTTTCTTATCTGCTGGCAGCGCGGGTTATCTGTATTCTGGTTGGGGTATTTATGGGGGTTACAGTGTTTAAGAAACAATACAGGGAGATGGATAAAAAGTATCACTTCCGTTGGAAAGTCATTTTGCCCGTGGCGGTGTTGAGCATTGTTCTGTTTGTCATAGTCTATCATGAATATGTGAAGCAGATGATCTGGGGAGCGGTTATAATCGCAATAATAGCAGTATTTGGCGCTTTAAAGGGCGACGTGAATGTAATACCGATTGAGGATATAGATTCTATAATCTTGAAAAAATAACAAGGAGAAGAACTTATATATAATATTGTAAGAAAGGAAAAGAGCTGAGAAAAATCTGGATAGAGAAAAATAAGCCTTATGTCCCTTGAAGAAAAGGAACATGGGCTTATTTTTTTGGCTTGTTTCTAAAGTTGCCGATTTCTTCTTTTCGTTGGCTTACTGATGCCATTTCTTCTTCGGTTGCGCTGAATTGGAGAATGTCCTGTACCCTGCAGTTGAGTATCAGGCATAATTCATTCAGAGTGCTGGAACTGATTGGTTCCCCATGCCCCATTCTCCGCAAAGTGTTGCTGCTTATTCCCCAATGGTAGATAAGCTGATATTTTGTAATACCGCGTTCTTTCATGGTAGACCATAATGGCTGATATGAAATCATTTTCCATACCCCCTGATATTAGAAATATATATTCATTTTAGTGCCGTTATAAAATATTGCACATTCATTATATGTTATACAGGTAAAATATTGAATATATTACGCTTGCGCTGTATGAAAGGGCGCGCTATAATCTGTAGAGGTAATAAATTGAACATATTTCTGGAAATGTGATATTGGTTGAAACTTTTCAGTGAATCAGTAGCTCTCTTATATCAGAAGCGGAAACCGAATTTCTGGAAAGGAGATGGGTATGGAGATATTTGGAATTGTACAGGGAGAACCGATGCTGATTGAGGATTGCTGTATCTTTTCCTTAGAAGGAAAGGAAGGGGTGTATCTGATTCTGTCAACAGAAAGACAGGCGGTAAAGGATCATATCTTTATAGGAAAAGGACAGGAAGTGCAAATTACAGGCAGCATTTTAGAACAGAAGAATTTTAAAGGAATTTTTTTTACAGAAAAGTCAAAAATCTTAATTAAAAAAATTTTTGAACAATATGAAACTTTTTTGGAAGGTTAATTCTCCCTTATATAACAGGGAAAAAGTTCTGAATAAAATATCACGGTTAAAGGAGAAAAACTATGAAGAAGAAAATTATGACGATGTTACTTGTAATGAGTATGATGTTTGAAGGTGGGATTACGGCATATGCTACCCCTGCAAGGATGGAAGATGGAACACTGTTTGACAGTGACTATTATGCAGAAACCTATCCTGACCTGATGGCAGCATATGGAAGGGATACAAAGAAGCTGTATCAGCATTATGTAAAATATGGGAAGTCTGAAGGAAGGTTGGCATTATCATCAGAATTTGTATATCCTGAATTGCCTGAACCAGCAGGAGATTCTTATACAGTGGAGGAAGCACTGGCAGTATATAGAAATATCATAGAAGCAAATGGAATCATATGGGATCCCAGTCTGAAAGGAAACTGGAGTGAAACAATCGGACAACATGACATATATGAGTGGTATAAATATGATGATGGTTACAATGGCGGAAGCTGGGGAACAGGATTTTTAGATCCCAAAGACATTGAAAGATGTGCTTACAGCGATCTTCAATCTTTTGCCTTTGATGATGGAACAGGACATACAACCACCAGATACTATTTTGAGGTATTGGGCTGGAATGAAAATATGGGAATGATAGAAATTGTTGCATGGTAAAAACAGAATAAATTTCAGGAGGAAGACAGCATGAAAAAAGCAATAAAATTAGTAGTGTTAGTTATGGCATCAGCAATGATGATGTCAGGTTGTGGAAAGGAAGAAAAGATTTCAAGTAAAGATTTGGCTGTGCAGGAGGACTATGGTAATGTAGAACAGGGTATTGTGCAGGGTGGAACAGAGGCACAGGAAGATCTGAAGGAAGTGGCGATTACTTCTTATGAGGAACTGGAAAACTATCAGGGCGGTAGGATGGAAAAAATTAAGGATGCATATGAAAGTTGTGGGATTGAATATGAAGTCACACCAAATCAATGCTTTTTGTATGGGGTAGAAGAAAGTTATGAAATATTAGAAAAAAAATATGAAATTTTACAGATGGCATATTCGCTATATAATTATGAACAGAACCAGCTTAATACAGTGATAGATTTTGAATATGATTTTCATCCAGACAAAGGTGTAAGTCTTGATGACAAATACATTCAGCTTTTATCAGCACTGATACATACAACAGAAAATAATGAATTAAAAGAAAAATTTCCAACGACTGATGTTCTTGTTTCGGAAATTACAAATTGTATTGGTGTGAGAGAAGACTGTATTATTTTTGAAACGCAGAATTGCAGGTTGAATATAGAAGTTGATGGAAGCGCCAGATATATTTTGGGTTTTGTAAGCGTGGAAAATGTAAGGTGCAATATTCCACGTGTAGAGCCTACATATAAAGAGTTTGCTTCATTGGATGAGTATATGGCATATGCAAATGCAGATATGCCCGTGGATACGAGTAAATATCAGGGAAGTCATCATAAATACCAATATTTTGAGTTGTCATTCATAGAGGTGAATCAGACAGTTCTGAGTGGTACTTTTCGAAGTACATCAACTGCCTATGGGATAGAAAATAACCTTGCGATGCTATTTGGTGAATACTCATATCCTGAACTGGGAACAGAGCATATGCCAGATGTAAGGGATGTTTTAGAGGATGCACTTGAATATTTAGAGATACCAGACCTTGACGTAGAGAAGGCGATAGATGAAATGATATCCAATGATATTGTGCGAATGAATCCGATTGAGTACTGTTATGCCAGTGAGTGGTTTGGTGCCAGCCCAACAGTAGACCAGTATCCATTTATGCAGCGTGGTGATGTGGTAATTCCCATAAAAGTTGAAGGGATGTTAAACCGATAAAAAGGAAGCCAAATATTATGAAGAAAAAACACATTATATTTTTGCAGGGAATAGCCATTATAGCAATTTTATCAGGCTGTGGCAGCACTTCGAATGAGATGGCTGGTCAAAATATCATCTCAGAAACAGAAACTTCCACAGAAGAAATTACTTCTATAGAAGAGATACAGGAAAAAGCACAAGAGGAAGCTGTACTGAAGAAGGTACAGGAAGCACCAGAAGCAGAAGCGGACACCACCATATATGGCAATACAGCGGGAAATATTTTGGGCGGTGGGTTACTTCTGGAAGATGATGACTATTACTATCTATATCACGGATATGATAACTGTGTTTATAGGACTGAGAAAAAAACGGGGGTTTCCGACAAGATTGCGGATGGGTACTGTCTTCAGCTTAATATGGTGGATGGCAAGATTTATGCGAATAATGCACAGGATGAAGTCATTGTAGAGATAAATCCTGAGAGCGGGGAAACGGCTGAAACAAGAAAGGGCAGCATAGAATACTTGCTGTCAGCAGACGGAGAACTTTATTTTACGGATATATCGGATAACAGCCTGCGGAAATATTCTCTGGGTTCTCAGGAAGAAACAGTTCTGGTGAATCAGGCGATTGTTACACCCTGCATTTATAAGGATGCAGTTTATTTCGCGATGGATAATGATGAGCATTATTTATACAGTGTACCTCGTAAAGGAGGAGAGATTACACAGATAAACAGTGTTTACTCCTTCATGCCTACAGTATACAAAGACAGAATTTATTTTCTTGGGAAAGAAAATGAGGAATATTCTATCCGCTCTGTGGAACTTGATGGAAGTAATCAAAAGGTGATTGTGGAGACAGATGCGGTCTTTATGAATCTGTATGATGGAAAGCTGTATTATGTGGATGGTGCGGACAGGGGCAAAATATATTTCCTTGATTTAGACAGTGAAGATATGGCTCCTGAAGTGCTTGAATTAGAAGAAAATATAAAAGAAGCTGTGAACAGATATGCCATAGTGCCTGTATCAGAATATAATCTGGAAGGTTATATGGGAATGAACTTCCAACAGAACCATATGGCTTTTATGTGTACGGAAACCATAAATGGTGAACAGTATATGGATGAATACATATATGATTTTGCTAAGGACAGTATTATGCCTGTGGCATACTTCTTTGTGAACAGGGAAGTTCTGGAAGCGGCGATGGAGGAATCCACGAAAGAATCAAAAGAGGAATCAGCAGATATAGGAGAGACTGCACCAGAAGTTCCACAAACGCCAGCCAGAACATATCCAGCGGGAAATTACAGCCCAGGCAGTGTTTATGGACCAAAACTGTCACAGGCAGAGTTGAATGAGGTAGCAGATGCCGTTCAGACTTATATGGACAGCTATGATTTTTCTTCTATGAGTGAATATGAAAAGGTTGCTACGGCACATGATTATCTGTGCAATACCTGTCAGTTTGCACCAGACTGGAGATATAATCGGGCAAATACAGCATGGGGCGCATTGATTTATCATGAGGCACAGTGTTCAGGTTATTCAAGGGCAATGAAAGCATTGTGTGATGCTATGGGAGTCGGATGCTATTATGTTCATGCGGATGACAATGCAATCAATCCAAGCCATCAGTGGAATGAGGTCTGCATTGATGGGAACTGGTACATTATAGACGTACAGGGAAATGATAAATCAGGGTTCAAAGCATTTTATTTGTTGTCAGGGGACACTTATGCAGCGATGAGTGGTATGAGCTGGGATAGGAACAGTGTACCTGCATGTCCAGCAGATTATTATTAAGAGGGAATAGCAGGCATATAGGAAACACAATAAAAGAGATCTCAATTACAATCAGATGATGAAAAAGGAGATAAATATTATGACAAAGAACATGGGAAGAAAAGGATATTTGAAAAGGCTTACGATGGCATTATCAGCAGTTATTCTGTCACTGTTTATTCCAATCACAGCATTGGCAGATGGCGAGTTTGCAGGGGATATTATCATTTCTAACGCTTTGGCGGGGTATGAGTATAGAGTTTATGAAGTGCTTGAATGTATTGGAGCGGGCGGTGACGATTCTGTTTTTATGGCAACGGAAAGCTGGAAAGAGTTCCTTAAAACAAATGAGAATGCTGTAGCGATGCTGGTACCAAAGGAAAATGATGGAAATTATCCTATGGCGGATGAAGGGAGTGACCTCTATACAGTGAATCTGGAGTCATCTAAGGAGGTCAGACAGGCCTTTGCGGAGGATGTACTGGAATATGCAAAAGAAAATGGGATAGATGCATACGAGAGCATAACAGCAGAGGGGAGCAAAGTAACATTTGAGTATGTTCCGTTGGGAATATATGTGATTGATACAGCAGATAAGGCAAGGATCACTGTCATGTGGGATATGGGCTGGGAATCGGAAATAAAGGAAAGTTATAAACCAGAGGCAGAAACAGCGGATACCAGTACAGAAGCGGTGGGAAAAACAGAGACAAAGCAGGAGCCTGTTAATATCACAGAGGAAAACAGCGATATGGCAACAGATATATCAAATGCGGAGGCAGAGAGTGAGGAGAAGACTGAGGAAGAAACTTTAACGGCAGGGGAAGAAGCTCCAAAAGCAGATAGCATTGTCCCTGTTATTATTGTGATAGCAGCAGTTGTGCTGGCAGTGTCGGCAATCCTGTTTGTTGTGAGAAAGAAAAAATAGAAAATCTAAATACTTATGAGGGAGTGGATATATGGAACCGACAGCAGAATTGAAACAGGCAGTAAAAAAATACAAAGAGGGAAAATCAGAAGCTTTTACCATGCTTTATGAGGAATCAAGCAAATATATATATACCTGTATCTATAAAGTCATGGGAGGCAATGATAATGTTCAGGATGCAGTCTGTGACATTATGCAGGATACATATGTGGAAATTAGCAGGAATATCACACAATTAGATAATGAAAACAGCTTTCTTTCGTGGGCTGGCACCATTGCTACAAGGAAATGCTATGCGTGGCTGAAAAAGAACAGGAAGTATGTGCTTCTGAATGAGGAAGATGATACTTTTGAAAATCTTGCGGATGATGACAATATTATTCCAGAGGAAGTTATGCAGGACAGGGAAAAACAGCGGCTTGTCAGGGAGATTATTGATACGCAGCTTACAGAAATACAGCGGATCTGTATCATTGCATTTTATTACAATGAACAGAAGCAGTCGGAAATCGCACGGGAGCTTGGGATTCCAGAGAATACAGTAAAAACAAATCTGTCAAGGGCAAAAGCGAAAATTAAGGGAGGCGTGCTTGATTTAGAAAAGAAACAGGATACAAGGCTATATAGTGTAGCGCCGTTTTTGCTTCTGCTTTTCAAGGAAGATATACGGGCCTGTATGGTTCCCAAAGAGATTACAGAAAGTGTGGCTGTATCTGTCTCATCATCAGCAGGAGTCGGAAGAATCTTCAGGAAGATCACAAAGGCATCTATAAAGACCAAAATGCTGGTTTCTGCAGTGATAGTTGTACTTATTGGAACAGTTCTTTTGCAGGATAGAAAACAGGAGACAGGTAATGCTGTGCCAGAACATGTTCAGCAGTCTCAGGAAAATGAAACTGAAAAAAATACAGATGTAGCGGATAGGGATATGGAAGATGATACATATATGGATAGTCCCAATGACATTACTGAATCACAGGATTTTGAAAGTAGAGAATTACAAAAGGAGATAGGATGGCAGAGTGCATATAAAGAGTTCCTGTTGGGGTTGGATCATAATATATATGAAGGATTTGAGCTACATGATTTGAATGAAGATGGGATCCCTGAAATTTTACTGAAAAGTACGGAAGAGAACCATATAATTGATATATATCATTTCCACAATCTTACGAATGAAGTAAGACCATTTCCATCATATACATATGGTATTGCTCCTACTATGGGATATGGGAGTACAGCAACGGAGTTTATATATTTATCGTATAAGGATGATAATTTTGAGCCCTACAACCCTGGTAATGTATTGGCTTACAGGGTGGTGGATTTTGAAATCGTGGAAATGGTTCGGGTGATTACAGAATGGTCAGGAGAAGGAGTGTCCGCAGAAATTGAAACAAATGATTCAAAAGTGGAGCTTACCTATGAACAGGGCTTGCAGAGGGTAGAGGAACTGGAGGCAATCTATCTGCCAATTGATTACAGGCCGCTGGATGAACAGACAATAAATAATGCAATGAGTATATATTAAGGATGAAATTGCAATTAAAAACTAATTGTAAAAATGAAATATTTGAATGAATAAAAGGTGAAGACAATGAAAAAAGAAGATTATGATTGATTTGCTGATGATAATATTGGTAGTATCCATTGTGGGGTGTGGAAATTATAATGTAGAATTGCAGCCGCAGGCAGATCAGGAGGCAATAGTGCAGGAAGATATTTTTTCGGCGGCGAAATGGAGGGTTACAGTTATCCTGTTAATGATATTGAAATGAATATAGGTCAAATAGTGGTTCTAAAATGGATTTTTTAGATGACCATAGCGTACGAGTGTCAGAAGGTGGTTCCAGCCATGGATATGATTATACCATTGACAGTATGGGAAATATTGTCATTGATCCTGAAAATGAAGCATTGGAAGGAACATATAATTCGGCAATAGATGAATTAAGCTTTTACGGAAAAAATACAAAAAATAAGAAACTGGACAGAGTACACGGCAAGAAAAGCCTGTAATAAAATGTAAACCAAGGAGGAAGAAATGAAAAGAAGAGTAGTAAGTATTTGGGTAACAGGAATGATTGTGGCATCCCTTACAGGGTGCGGAACAAAGACAGGGACAGTGGAGCGGGTGCCTGAAAGCAGCAATGCGATCGTTGATGTTAGTAATGAAATTACCGAAACAGAAGATACAGAAGCAGATGTTGAGGTCAAAGAAGAAAAAATAACTGAAAATGAGTTCGTTGGTGCGGAAGACGAAAACATAGTTCTGTATGCAGAAGTTGGAAGTCAGGATTATTGTCCGTTAGATGAAAAGAATTATGAATCAAGTGCTGATACTGTATCAGCTATGGAAGATATCCCTCTTTACAATGGCGGCGGTTATGCAGTTGGATATATCAAAAACGGCTCAAGTATTACACTTGATGAAACGGGGACCGATATTGGCTGGGCTCGTTTTGAAAATCCAATTCCTGAAGCGGGCTATGATTATCTGTATGTCTTAAAAGACTTCGTAACTGATGCAGATGAAATTAGTTTAACAGCAGAGGATATGAAACAGAGAATTGTTGATAGGATTTTAAATAGTTCCTTGAACGAAGAAATCAATTATGTTGTATTAGACGAAAAGGCTTCTGATATGGAAGTTTATGAGTGCAACATGATGTCTGTCTACACTGATGAACTTGATTTAGAGTATTGGCTCGATGAAGAGTTCTCACGAGGCATTCAGATGTTTGATTATCAGACATTGTATGTTGAGTGTGAAGATGGAGCTGATGGTTGGATTACAGTCAGACTTTACTACAAAGATAAGATTGATTGGAATAAAACCATCTAAAAAGAATAGGGGGTTGCAAGAAATTTGCAACCTCTTAATTAAAAGGAGAAATCATTATGAAAAAGAAATTTTTGGCAATCTTAATGGTTGTAACTATGGTAACAGTTGGTGGATGCGGAGATCAGGTTGAAACCAATAAGGCTACAGAAAGTGTTATTGTTAATGGTGATACAGAGGCAGTGGTGGCAGATGATTCTGAAACAACTGCGGAAGACATTGCAGAGGCGGTATCTATGGATGCAATACAGGAGTTTGATCCTGTAATCACAGAAAAAGATGATTCTGAGTTGCATCTGAAAAACTATCATGATTATCTTGAAGATAAGACTCTGTGTACAGATGAAGATGTTTTCAGTAATGGAGCATTTGAGTCTGTAGAAGATGTATATTTTCAGACAACAAAGAAAGTTCCTATGTATGCTTCAAATGGAGTTAGAACAGGTTATATTGATGAAGATGTAGGTTTTTCAGTAATTGCTACTTGTGGAGATTGGTGTTATTTCTATATTGGTATGGATAACGCTAAGAGATATGCAAGACTCTCTGAAATTGAAGAAAATTCAATGACTCTTGAAGAAATAGATGCAATGAGAGCAGAAGCTGAAGTACAGGCAAAAGTAGATGCAGAAGCTGAGAAACAGCAGACACAGACTAAACCTGTTGAGGATACTTCTTTACAGAATACTCCTCCTGCGACAGAGCCTGTTGAGATTCCTGTTGAAAGTAATAAATATACTCCTGAGGAAGCAATATCTATTTATCGTTCCATTATGGAAGGTGGAGGAATTACTTGGGATCCTTCTCTTAAGGGTGTATCAAGTTGGGGAACAGGTTTCTTCTATCTAGATAAGGGTTATCCCGAATGGGCAGGTGAATCAAGTCTTGAATCTTTTGCAATGGGAGATAGTGTTGGTAATCCTTGGACTCGTTATTATCTTGAAGTAACAGATTCGGATGATGAGTGTGTTTATTTCACATCATGGCATAATTAAAAAAAAGAGGTCTTTCCCACTGTATAATAAGAGAAATTTCATACATATCAGGGTTATTTAAGATAAACGAAGGAAGGAGATATGTAAGTATGAAAAGAAAAGTAAGATTGTTTTTACTTCTGCTGTGCGTTTTTATCATGGCATGGGGCATGACCGCAAATGCGGAAGATTTTTCAATCAGCCAGAAGACAGCGACTATGAATATAGGCGATCTGCTGGAACTTAAGGTGTCTGACACAGATAAGAAGCCTGTATGGATATCTTATAACGAAAATATAGTCAAGGTAGACCAGAATGGGACAGTAACTGCTTTTCGGGCAGGAAAGACAACCATTAAAGTAAGGTCAGGGTTTCAGACAAAAACCTGCACTGTAAAGGTAGTAAATTCAAGCATTAAGCTGAATAAGATAACTGCTACCATTTATCACGGTGGCACTTCGACAAATACACTACAATTAAAAGCAACCATTAAGGGTGCGACAAAGAATGTTGTATGGGAAAGTTCTGACATAAATGTTGCAACAGTAGACGCGAAGGGAAAAGTAACTTCTGTTTCAGAAGGAACTGCTACCATAACAGCAACAGCAAATGGAAAAAGTGCAAACTGTACAGTAACCGTAAAAGAAAGCAGTACTGCTCTCAATATGGATACAATGCAGTTAAGCAACAAGGGGATTGGAAGCAGTATGAAACTGACTCCCTCAATTGTTGGTTCCAAGAAAAGCATAAAGTGGGTTTCTTCTGATAAGACAGTTGCTACAGTAAGCAGTGGGAAAGTAACAGGTAAAAAGTCTGGAACAGCGACAATCACAGCAACGGCAAATGGCATTTCTGATACCTGTGTTGTAACTGTTACAGATGGACTTGTTTCTATCAATGAAGAGAAAGTACTGCTTTATGTTGGAGGAACAAAAACAGAAACAAAGCAATTAAAAACCAATGCTGGAAAGAAGGATGTTCTTGTTTGGAGCAGTTCTGATGACAGTATTGTAACTGTGGAGAATGGACTTGTTGCTGCAAAAGGGGAAGGAACAGCTATCGTCAGTGTTCAATGTAATGGAAAGACAGATTTCTGTGAAGTAACAGTAAAAAATACTGTTACA
>ERZ777305.3302-NODE-3302-length-11400-cov-4.183076_pt1 | contig 11400 bp, 14 predicted proteins | sample MGYA00374965_ERZ777305 | MGnify/ENA primary metagenome ERZ777305 (study PRJEB29328, sample SAMD00013331) | mouse gut metagenome | study: EMG produced TPA metagenomics assembly of the Metagenome analysis of fecal microbiota from mouse which was promoted...
TTATTTCAGATTGGGGGACAAGGCATGAATAAAAGCAGAGAGCCGCAGCGCTTCCCGGTTGAGCCGGAAACAGTTATGGCGGCATACGAGATTTTAATAAAAAATTGCAGGAACCATCACGACACCTGCCAGGGCTGCCCGCTTCACATTACAGATCCGGAACCATACCCCAGCGGAATCCTGCGTTACACTTGCGCGGCCTTCCCTTCCGGGAACATACCGCCTGCAGCATGGCCGGAGCTTGACCCGGATAACACGGACGGCGGCCAGGTAGTAGCGCTGGACGTTGAGGCACAGCGGATCGCCATAGCAATGGCCAGGGCAGGACAGCGGAACCCGGAAGGGGCGCGGGCGTTCTTTAAATTGATTGATAATTTTTGTAAGGAGGCAGAGCATGGGGAAACAGAAAAGAAGTGAGTATTTAATAACGCGGGCAAGATATAAGTCAATAAAGGCTTTCGACCACCGGCAGATGGAAAACTTTTGCGCGGACATTTATAAGAGCGGCTACGAGGATGGAAGGGCGAGCGTTCCGGGCGTCGACGTTGAAACCATTATGGAGGCAATACGGAGCGTAAAAGGGATCGGAGCAAAGAGGCTTTACGCCATACGGGACAGTATAGAGGCAACATTTAAGGGAGCCGGAGAAGATAAGAAGGGGGAATAAGATGGATATTGAACAGAGAACAAAAACGCTTACTACGGCGTATATTCATTCTTACAATTTGGCACTGCAGGAGGTAAAAAATCCGAACCTTGCGGCGCAGATAGCAACGGCGGTTATTATGGTTATTAACACAAATATCCCGGAGCAACCGGCAATAAACCCTTTAGCGGCTTTCTTCGCACAGTTGGCAGCGCAGCAGCCGGAGCCTGGGAAAAAGGAGGGAAGCGACAGTGACAGAGCAGAAAATGAAGCAGATTAACGCCTGGTTCCAGAAGGTAAACAAGATTAAGCTGGAGATGCAGGACAAGATGGCAATAGCCGGAATCACTATGGAGATGTTAGAGAAGCTGGAACCCATTTACGACAAATACAACGGGGAGAAGAAAGCGTAACCGTTGCGACGTCGCAACAAAAAGGGAGAAAAGATGATTGATTTTGAACAGTTCAGAACCAAGGCCGAGGTCATAAAGTACCTTAAGACCACGAAGGACATATCCTGCCGGACGACCACAGAGGCGGAGAAGTACCTGCGGGCGCATTTGCCGAAAGAAAGCTATTACCAGGATAAGATCATAAAACACATAAAGGAGCTGCTGCCTTCCGCTTTTGTTTGGAAGGCGGCGGCGGGGCCGTATAGCCGCCAGGGAATACCGGACGTTTGTGCCATAGTAAATGGCAGGTTTTACGGCTTCGAGGTAAAGCGGCCCTTTATCGGAGTATTGAGCAAAATCCAGGAGCGGACCATAAAGCAGATCCAGGAGGCAGGCGGGAAGGCTTACGTTGTTACATATACGGCTGAGGTAACAAGGATATTGCAAAAAGAGATGGAGGCAAGATGAAAGAGAATCCGGCGAACGCCATAAAAGACACCATGTGGACATTTTTAATGGATAAGGGGCAGGCTTCCAATATTCCAGCCTTGAAAGAATACGTTTACAACCTTATCGGGATGACCACGCAAAAGACAGCAGGGCAGAGAAAGACGGCAAAAAACGAGATACCCTGGGAGCAGCTAGACATGACGCTCATGAGTATTGTTATTGAGGCTACAGCGCTTGTATTATCCGGGGACTTAGAGAAATTAGAACAGTTCGGAGATAAAACGGGAAAATATGCGGGAATGATTGAGAGCTTCGAGTGCGATTTTTCCCTGGCAGTAGAACGGGGCAACGAGTACGGGCTGGATGATTTGCAGGTAAAAATAGAGCAGGGCAACAATAAGCTGCTTTCAGATATTGAACTACTAAAGGAACTTTCGTATGGATTGCGAAGCGGCTCATTGAAGATTATTAAGCAGCCGGAAAAAGGAGGCGATCCACCCATTGAGGAATAAAGAAGGATATAAGGACCCGACCGCCGGAGCAGCAATCGCCAGCGTAAGGCGGCAGGAGAAGCAGCGAAGGAAGGAGGAAAAGCGTGAACAGAAAGCAGGCAAGAGCCATGAAGCACGGGAAGGCGAAGGGGCCGAACCTAAACGACCCCAGGCAGGCGCAGGAAATGCTTGAAAATTTACCTATTGCCACATTGGTGGCCGGAATCAATAACAGCCTTGCAATTCTTCAAAAAAGAGGTATTCCCATTTCAGACTGGGACCAGAAAAAGCGGGAATTGTATCGGCTTAAGGTTTTCGGCGGCAAGGTTTATTTTTTGGCGGCTGAGTTAGACAGATCCGAGCAGAAAAACGAATAAGGAGAACGAAGCCGATGGATCAGAAAAATAAACAGCGGAAAAGCGAAAGAAACGAAGATAAAGAGCTGCTTAAAGCATATTTAAACCAGTATTACGCGGGCCGCATTAAGCGAACGCAGCTTGAAAGACGGCTTAAAAATATCCGGGAAGAAATGGCTACCCCTATAGGCGGCTACGGATATTCTCCGGTAAATTACGGAGGCACAAACAAGGTCGGACCCGGCGCCGCTTCTTTCGTTTACCGCATGAGCGAGATCGAAACCCGGATAGAGAGCCAAAAAAGCCGGGTAGAAAAAGCCCTTTTAAAAGTCATGGATATTATGGACTTCTTAGAGGAAAACAGCACGGAGCGGATGGTGTTAGAGCTTCGCTTTATTGATTGCAAGCCCTGGGCAGCCATTGAGCGCGAGTTAAATTTAAGCCGAAGCTCGCTTTTTTCCTACCAGGATAAAGGGTTGGAAAAATTATTGCAGTATAAAAAGGTCCGCCAGATTTTGAGGGAGTACAAAAAGGCCGGTTGAATATAGCCCCCTATGATACCCCCATATAATACCCCGTATTTTTTCCCGCATTTTTTACAAGGGGAATTTTTACGGGGCATTTTTACACCCAGGGGAAGCGCAGGAAAGCCAGCATATACAAGGCTTCGGCGGCTTTTTTAAAGTTCGGACTCTATTGGACTTTTAAGTGTGCTATTATAGTAGCATGGGAAATAAAGAACAGCACCCCCACATATAAGCCAGGAAATAAGCCCCTATTTTATACACCCCCTATTATATAGGCGTATTATAGGGGCATTATTTATGCACACCCCCATAATAGCAGGGTATAAAGTACGCCTATTATTATACATACAGAGCAAGGCATAGCAGCACAGCATACAGAGAGGACACAGCAGGCCAGGCACAAGAGAAGGGGCAAGGCATACATAGGAGCATGGCATAAGGCAGGCGACGCAGGCACAGCACGGCGCAGGCATTGAGGCAAGGGAGGCAAGGGCAGCCACGGCACACGGCGCACAGCGCAAGCAAAGAGCCAGGACACAAGGCAGCCAGGCGGACAGCGCAGCGCGGAGGCATAGCCGCACAAAAATTAAAAGGTACTTCCAAGACCTAAAAAGCCATGCGGGGCGGGGAAGGCGCAGTATTTTCGGCGCTGAAATCGAAAAAAAATTTTGCTTTTCGTTACGCGAAGCATAGGAAGGAGGGAAAACGGAACCATGGAGCTGATAAAACGGAACCTTTCAGACCTTAAACCGGCGGAGTATAATCCGCGTAAAGCGCTGACACCCAGCGATCCGGAATACCAGCGCATAGCCGCCAGTATAGAAGAATTTGGGTACGTTGACCCGATTATTATAAATTCAGACAATACCATCATAGGCGGCCACCAGCGCCGCACGGTTATGCTTGATTTAGGCTATACGGAGGCGGACTGTATTCTTGTTGAGATGGACAAGACCAGGGAAAAGGCGCTTAATATTGCCTTGAACAAAATAACCGGCGAATGGGACGAGGCAGCCTTAAAAGATTTATTGATTGATTTAGATAAGGCAGACTATAACGTGAACCTTACCGGCTTCGACGGCGACGAGATCGAAAAGCTCTTTGCAGCCGTTGAGCTTACCCAGGAGGCAAACGACGACGGCTACGACCCGGACGAGAAGCTGAAGGAGCTTACGGAGATACGGACGCGCCCCGGCGATATTTGGCAGTTAGGCAGCCACCGGCTGATGTGCGGCGACGCTACGGACCTTTCCGACGTTGAGCGGCTTATGGAGGGCGCAGCGGCGGACCTTATCATCACCGACCCGCCCTATAACGTAGATTACGAAACCAAAGACAAGAGCCTGGAGCGTTCCTATAAACGGAATAAGACCAGGACCAGCAACGAAATCCAAAACGACAAGATGAGCGATAACGCCTTTTACAGTTTTCTGTACAAGGCGTTTTGTAATTTCAACGAAGCAGCGCGGCCCGGCTGTTCGGTTTACATTTTCCACGCCGACAGCGAGGGTATAAACTTCCGAACCGCCATGAGGGAGGCGGGCTTTTACCAGGCGCAGACGCTTATATGGGAGAAAAACCAGTTTGTTATAGGCCGCCAGGATTACCACTGGCGGCATGAGCCTATTCTTTACGGTTGGAAGGAAGGCGCCGGTCATTACTTCGGAGGCGGACGCGGGCAAGATACGGTTTTCATTGAGGACGACATAGACTTTACCGCCATGAAGAAAGCGGAGCTTGTCGCCTACATTGAGGGCATCCGGGAGAAGCTGCAGCAGGACACAACGGTCTTGTACGAGAAGAAACCGGCCCGCAGCGATAAGCACCCGACCATGAAGCCCGTCGCCCTTTTCGGGCGGCTGATTACTAACAGCAGCAAGTACGGGGATAACGTGGCTGACTTTTTCGGAGGCAGCGGGACGACGCTGATCGCTTGCGAACAGCTAAACCGGAGCGCGTACCTTATGGAGATTAACGAAAAGTATTGCGACATTATTATTGACCGTTGGGAGGAATACACCGGTCAGAAGGCCGTAAGAGTAAGGGAGGGCGGAGCGTAATGGCAGAAGAAAAGAGCAGCGGCGGCCAGTTCGTAAAGGTTGAGGTCATAGCGCAGATTTTCGGCGTTACCGTCCGGAGAGTACAGCAGCTTACCCAGGAGGGCGTAGTTAAGACTACGGAGATCCCAGGGGAGGGCAGGCGCTACGAGCTGGTGCCGACCATTAAAACATATATTCAGTATTTGAGCGATAAGGCATACGGCAAGGGAAAATCCGAAAAGGAAACGGAGCTTAGGCAGCAGAAGCTGGAGGCGGAAATCGCTTTAAAGGAGAGCCAGGGCGAGATGCACCGCATGAGGGCGGAGATCGCCGCCGGGAAATATGTTGACGTTGAGGAAGTGGCGCTGGATTACCAAAAGTTTTTCGTTACGTTTAAGCGCTTCGCGTTGAGTATTCCTTCCCGGCTTGTAAGCATGATCAGCGACAGCCTGGAGCCGTTGGAGGCCCGCCGCGTAGAAAAGGAGATGAACGCCGAAGTAAAGCGTATGCTTCGGGCTTTTGTTGTTTCCGGTTGCGTACCGGAGGAACCGGGGGAGAAAAAGGCAAGAAAGAACCGTGCAGAAGCCTAAACAGCTACGCATAAGAAAATACGATTGCAAACAGTACCAAAAAGCCGCGCTTGAATACTTGAACCCCCCGGAAGAAATGACAGTATCCGAGTGGGCGGAGCAGTACCGGATGCTTGACAGCAGGACCAGCGCGGAACCAGGCCCATGGAATAACGAGCGGACGCCGTACCTTGTAGAGATAATGAATGAGCTTCTAAACTACGAAACGGAAGAAATTATTTTTTGCAAGTGTACCCAGGTAGGGGGGACGGAGGTCGAGCTTAATATGTTAGGCTACACGATCCAGCAGGACCCGTCCCCGGTTGAAGTTGTTTACCCGACGGAAACCATGGCGAACAGCGTATCAGAAAAAAGAATAAAGCCCATGATTGAAAGCACTTCGACGCTTTATAAAAAGTACGATAAGAACAGCAGCAACCTGGAGCTTGACTTTGATGATATGTTTATAAAACTTGTTTGGAGTAACAGCCCTTCCGGCCTTGCTTCTTTTGCCATGAAGTACCTTTTTTTGGATGAGGTAGACAAGTACCCAGGAGCCAGCAAGAAGGAGGCCGACCCGATCAGCCTGGCGAAAGAACGTACACATACTTTCCGAAACAGCAAGGTCTATATAACCAGCACCCCGACCATACGCACGAACCATATATGGAAGGCCAAGGAAGGAGCGGACGCAGAAAAACATTTTTTCATACCATGCCCACACTGCGGGGAGTTTATAGAGCTTAAATTTGACAACCTTAAGTGGCCGGGCAAGGATAAGGATCTGGTGGAAGCCTACGGCGAGGACGCCATAAAGGAGAAGCTCGGCGCATTGGAGCCGGTAGACGAGGCGGAAGGCTTAAGCAACGCAGACCGGGCGGAATTTGCCTTTTACGTTTGCCAGGAATGCGGCTGCGTTATTTCAGACGCGCAGAAACAGCAGGCCGTAAAGAAGGGACGCTGGGAAATAGTAAAGAAAAAAACTCGGTTTGTAAAAAAAGTTTGTTTTTGGATAAACGTGCTTTATAGCCCCTTCGTCCGGTTTTCCGAAATTGCGAAGGAATTTATGGACAGCAAAGACGACCCGGAGCGCTTGCAAAACTTTGTAAATTCCTGGCTTGCGGAACCGTGGGAAGATACCAAGCTAAAGACCAGCAAAGAGCTGGTTTTAGAGAGGCAGACGGAGCTGCCGGAGTTTATAGTCCCAGGATGGGCGAAACTTCTTACCGGCGGCGTAGACGTTCAAGAAAATTGCGTATATTGGACCATAAGAGCCTGGGGCGATTACGTTACAAGCCAGAATATAGCCCACGGCCAGGCATACAACCTGGCAGAGGTTGAGAGCATTATGAACCTTGAATATAAGATAGAGGGCGGCGGCGTTGCAGTAGTAAACCTTTGCTTCATAGACTCCGGCTACGAAGCCGACGCGGTTTACGATTTTTGCGTCGACAATATGGACTGGGCGAAACCGGCTAAAGGTTCCAGCAACCCCATGCAGAGCCATTTTAAAATAAGCACCGTAAACAGAGAGGCATCCAGGGCATACGGAATGGAGCTTGTTATAGTTGACGGCGGAAAATATAAGGACATGATCGCCAGCAGGATGCACAAGAAAAACGGGCGGGCAAGTTGGATGGTTTACCAGGGCTGCGACGAGGAATACGCCGCGCAGGTTACGGCGGAGCATAAAATCCTCGTTAAGAACGGCAACGCGAAGCCACGCCTTGAATGGGTGCCGAAGCACAGCCACGCCGACAACCATTATTTAGATGCCGAAGTATACGCCATGGCAGCAGCCGACACCCTGGGCGTCCGGATGCTTCATTTGCAGGGCGAACAGCAGCAGGCCCAGCCAGAAAAGAAGGAGCAGTACACGCCGGAGGAAGAATGGATCAGCCAAAACGAGAGCTGGCTATAGGAAGGAGGAAACCGGGTGGAACAACAGATGACAGCGCAGGAAATGCTTACCGAAGTAAATAACGCTATTTACGCTATTTGCGTAGGAGGGCAAAGTTATAAAATCGGTTCCCGGCAGCTTAACCGGGCAGACCTTAAGACGCTTTACGACATTAAAAATGACCTTACGGCGCAGGTCGCCGGAGATACGCCGGGCTTTTTGGATGATTGCTACGTCGCAGTATTTGACCGGAGATAGGAGGGAAAGAAGTGGGAAACGTATTAGACAATATAATCGGCTTCATTTCTCCCGCAGCCGGAGCCAGGAGGGAGGCGTGGCGGCAGTATTTAGACGAACAGCGCCATTATGACGCCGGAAGCTACGACCGCCTTAACGCCGGGTGGGTGGCTTACAATCAGAGCGCGGAGCAAACGGATCGCTACAGCAGGGACACGATCCGCGCAAGGGCGCGGGACCTTGAGCGAAACAGCGACATGGCTAACAGCATAATCGGAGCTTACCGCCGGAACGTAGTAGGACACGGCTGGACGCTTCGGGCAAGGACCAGCAACGAAACCCTTAATAAGAAGATCCAGGAAGCCTGGGCGGAGTGGTGCAAGCGTAAAAATTGCGACGTAACCGAAACGCAGAGCTTTAATCAGATGCTTAGAATGGCGGAGCGCCGGAAGAAAGTAGACGGCGGAATCCTTTTTAAGAAATGCTATACCGGAGGCGGCCTGCTGCCCTTTAAGTTGCAGGCGTTGGAAGTTGACGAGCTGGACACCGGACGGGCAGCGCCGCACAACCCGAAACACCGGGTGGTCGGAGGGATTGAGCTTAACACCTATAACAAGCCCATGGGCTACTGGATCCGCCAGTATAACGTAGACGGCTTCGGGCAGATTGAACCCGTCTATGTTCCGGCAAAAGATATTATTTTCTATTTCACGAAAGACCGCCCTTCCCAGGTTCGGGAGATGAGCGACCTGGCCCCGACCATTACCAGGGTAAGGGACGCGAATGAGTTTATGACGGCGGTAAGCGTAAAGGAGCGCATAGCCGCCTGCCTTGCCGTTTTCGTAAAGAAGATCATACCGACAACCGGGAACTTTGCAAGGGGCGTGGGAGTAAGCGACGGGAGGCCCCGCGAGGACTACGACGGAAAAAGGATAAGCCCCGGCATGATAAAGGAGCTTAACGCCGGGGACGAGATCCAGGTCGTAAACCCGACCGGACAGGCAACGGATGCCGCCAGCTATATCAAGCTGCAGCAACGGCTTATAGGAGCCGGGCAGGGCTTAAGCTACGAGGCTACCAGCCGGGACATGAGCCAGAGCAACTATAGCAGCGCAAGGCAGGGAATCATTGAGGACGGCCAGACCTACATAGAGGACATAGAGCTGCTGAAGGAAGTAGTTATGGACGAGGTATACGAAACCTTCATAATTTCCGGCGTCCTTTCCGGCTTATTCAATATCCCCGGCTTTTGGGAGGATAAGCAGAAATATTTTAAGCACGAGTGGGTGGCGGCGCCGAAGCCGTGGATCGACCCGGCGAAAGAAGCCACAGCTACCAAGGTCGCACTGCAGACCGGACAAAAGACATACCAGCAGGTCGCAGCGGAGAACGGCAAGGACTGGAAAGAGCAGATAGACGAAACCGTCGCCGTTTTAGAATACGCCAGGAAAAAAGGCATTGAGATGGGAGGTGTTATATTTGACAGAACCGAAGCGGAGCTTACACCTGCAGACGAGCAGAAGCCAGAACCGGGAGCAGTTCCCGGCGGACCTACTGACCAGGGCGGAGGAAACCAGCCACCAGGGCAGCAGCCGGGGAACGGGCAGCAGGACGGCAACCAGCCAGCCGCAGACGGCGGCGAAGGACAGCCAGAAGGAAAACCAGATAAGGGCGTTTAGTTCGGCAACAATCCGGGCTATGGAAGGGGAAGGGAATGAACGGAAGTTCATTCTTTCGTTTTCTTCGGAAGAACCTTACGAGCGTTTCTGGGGTAAGGAGATTTTAGACCATAACCCGGCAGCCGTTGACCTTACCCGGCTTAACACAATAGGAGTCCTTCTTTTTAACCATAACCGGGATAAGGTTATAGGCAAGATCAACCGCGCCTGGATTGAAAACCAGCGGGGCATGGCTGAGGTAGAATTTGACAGCGACGAAGAAAGCGAGGTCATTTTTCAGAAGGTAAAAAGCGGGACGCTCAAGGGCGTTTCCGTTGGGTATAAGATTGGTGTGATTGAGGAAGTCATGCCGGGGAAGATATCCACCGACGGACGTTTTAACGGTCCTTGCGACGTCGCAAGGGAATGGATGCCCTACGAGATAAGCGTAGTAAGCGTCCCAGCAGACGCTACCGTGGGAGTAGGGCGGGAGCTTAAAGGGAATCCGCAGGCTCCGGAAACTTTAACTTGTTTTGAAGCACAACTTCAAATAAATAAAAACAGAAAATAGGAGGTACAGAGATGACACCGAAACAAAGACGAGAAGCCGCCATGCTGAAGCAGCAGGCCATTGTGAACGCCGCCAAGGCAGACGGCAACCGTGCGCTGACGGCGGAAGAACAGGCACAGTTTAACGCTCTCCAGAGGGAGATTGACGAAGCCCAGGCAGAGATCGACGCACAGGAGAGAGGGCTGGCAGGAGGAACCGGAGCGGCAGCAGCACCCCCGGCGGCGAATCCCCAGCAGACGACACCACCCCCGGCAACCGCACCGCAGACAGTACCTGCAGATGGACAGCGGAGCGCAACCGAGGCGGAGCGTAACCGGGTAACGGAAATTATGGCACTTTGCCGGGACTTCGATGTGGATCCGGCGGAGCATATCCGCAACGGTTCCAGTTTGGATCAGGTACGCAGTTCCATCCTTGACGGCATGAGGCAGACCGGAAGCCCTGTGGGCGTACAGGTCACCAGGGACGAAAACGAAACTTTCAGACAGAGGGCAACCGACGCGCTTATGCTTCGGGCAGGCGTACCCGTAGCCACCCCGGCAGACGGAGCGAATGAGCTTAGATCCATGAGCCTCCGCGACCTTGCTATTGAGTGTTTGAGCAGGGACGGGCGGGACACTATGCAGCTTTTGAGGATGCAGCCCGACGATATGTACGGCGAGCTTTGCCGCCAGTTCTACAACCCTACGGCAGCCTTTCCGGCGATCCTTGACAACACGATCCGGAAAAGCATTGTGCAGCTTTACAACGCAGTACCTACGACCTTCCAGGCATGGACCACAAAGGGCAGCCTGAAAGACTTTAAGACCACGGCGGACCACGAATACGTGATCGGAGGCATGGGCGACTTTTTACTGGTTCCCGAAAACGGAGAGCTTAAGCCCATGATCCCGAAAACGGAGTTACTGCCGAACCGCAAGCTGGACACTTACGGGCGTACATTCAGCATGACCCGCCAGGCGTTCATCAACGACGATATCGGCTTTTTAACGGAGGTTCCGGGGCTTTACGCAGCAGCGGCAAAGAAAACCATTGATAAGCAGGTCTATAGCTTGCTTTACAATAACGGGAAGATTTTCGACGGCGTAAACCTTTTCCATAAGAACCACGGGAACCTGATCGCAAAGGGCGGCAAGCCTACCCAGGCTTCGATCCAGGCTATTATCCTGCAGATGCAGCACCAGCGCGACCAGTTCGGGGAAGCTATTTACATTACCCCGCAGCATATTATTGTGCCTGTTGGCTATGAGTTTGAGCTGGCGGTCATTCTTCACAGCACCCAGGTAGTAGGCAGCAATAACAACGATATCAACCCGCTGTACAACTACCCGATCAATATTATTCAGACCCCGGTGCTTAACGCCCTGGCAGGGGATAAGGAAGTGCCGTGGTTTATGGTTGCAAACACCGCCAGCGCAAAACATATCCAGGTGGACTACTTGAACGGGCAGGAAACCCCGACCGTAAGAAGGATGGAAACGCCGGGTGTTTTGGGCTTCCAGTGGGATATTTACCTTGACTGGGGAATCGCCGTAAGGGACTTCCGCGGAATTGCAAAGAACCC
>ERZ777305.3303-NODE-3303-length-11399-cov-31.671809_pt1 | contig 11399 bp, 11 predicted proteins | sample MGYA00374965_ERZ777305 | MGnify/ENA primary metagenome ERZ777305 (study PRJEB29328, sample SAMD00013331) | mouse gut metagenome | study: EMG produced TPA metagenomics assembly of the Metagenome analysis of fecal microbiota from mouse which was promoted...
CCTTAATCTGCGTAATTCGTTATAAATCTACGCAAATTTACGGGCAAATGGTGTAATAAGTGGTGTAGTGATTTGATTCATTTTCAACCTGATTTTCTCTGTTTCCCTTGCGTATCAGCTTTGAAGTCTAATATTTTCGTCATCTGTTCCGCCGCGCGGTCATAGCTGGCGTGAGTATAAACATTCAGCGTAACGCCTACATCGGAATGTCCCATTACATATTGCAAGGTCTTAATATCCATTCCTACATTTGCCATGTTGGTACAGAATGTATGCCGGAATACATGAGGCGTAATATGTGGCAATGGATTGTCCGGATGCTGCTTCTTGTATTTCTTCATTGCCCAACGCATCTCATTTTCAATGTGTAGCGCCGCTTTCGGCTTATCATCTTTGTCCAGCAGAAGAAAACTGCTGTATCCTTCAACAATCATTTCTGTTTTCAACCGCTTACGATTGGCAAGGATATTTTTCAGGCTTCGATAGACTTCTTCTGTCATGGGAATAAAACGGCATCCACACTCGGTCTTTGTTTTCTCAACATAATATTTTCCGCCCCGTTCCCTGACAAGCTGATGATCCACACGGATTTTCCGGCTTTCAAAGTCCAAATCACTTTTTGTCAAGCCGCAAAACTCACTGACACGCATTCCTGTTCCCAGCAACACGACAAATTCATCATAATACTTTGTATAGGTTTTATCTTCACGAATAAACCCCATCCAAAGTTCCTGCTGCTCCTCTGTCATGGCGATACGTTTCTGTGAATCGTTTGGAACAACATCTACCAGCTTAAAATCAAATGGATTCCTTCGGATAATGTCCTCATTATATGCCATTTGAAAAGCAGGCTTGACGACACCTCGGACACTTGTAATCGTGCTGTATTCTTTACCGTCATTATGCAGCTTCATAATCCACTGCTGGGCATCCGACACCTTAATATCCCTTATCTGCCGATAACCAAACTTTTCTTTCTTAATCAGATTCAGCACAAAATTGTATCCGACTTTGGTATTGTAGCGCACACCCTGTTTCAAACTGATATAGCGTTCCAATAGAGCGATAACCGTAACTTCTCCAGCAGCATAATCAATCCCATCATCAAGCTGTTTCTGGATTGTCTTTTCTTTTTCCCGCAGTTCTTTTAAATCCGAAGAATAAATTGTCTGCCGCTTTCCATGAACATCCGTGTACCGATATTGATAAATCAGGTCTTTTCTCTGGGTACCGCCTTTTTATTATTAGTGTTTTCGCAATCCAAATTTTTTCTTGGTTGGATTTGCTGTATCATCATACTTCTTTTTTAAAGTCTCATATAAAGATTTGAGTGCGAAAAATTCTCCCTTAATAGGAAATGAATTGTCCATAATAATATCATATGCCACTTCATTATATGGATTCGGTTTTAAACACGCCTCAACATCAATTCCACAGAGAAATCCTTTCATTTCATCGATATCGTCTGAAGAATATATATTATTTGCTTCCTTATAACTCGTTGGAATTTCAAATCTCTGCACTAATCTCATATTACCCGGATGCGATGTATGTCCGAACCAACATTCGGCAATCCAAAAATATTCTTCTGAATCATCTGCATATCCCTCATCACGTTCAAAACTCATAGAAATATACCCATGGTCAATTCCAAACTGCTTTTTAATAAAACAATACATTGCTGATGTATGGTCATCATTGGAACACATATCCTCATCCAAATCGCCTGTTACATATTCCAAACGTGGGTAGTACTTTCTTAAATAGTCCTTATAATCTGCGTCATCATTATTATATGCAAACATTTCTTCTAAGAACGGTAATATCACATATTTTTCCATTGTTTTATCATCCATACCATACATCATAGATAATATTTCATCTTTTCTTATTTTTTCATCCAATGCCTTGAGTGTTTCGATCACAGTATCCTTATCAATAGATAGCATCATCAAATAGTAAAATGCAGCAAAATATTCTTGAAATGACCTATGTATAAATTCATAAACACTTCCGTCTTTATAAATCAAACACAATTTTTCCGTCACATCTCTTATAAATAATTCCGGGTCGATATTTAAACCATTATCTTCCACCACCTGATAAAAATACTCCATCATCAAATCTCGGTCAAATTCATATTTAGAATCAGAATATGTCAATGCACAGAATTCAGCAAAATATTTCTGGAAGGTTTTCTCATTTAACCCTGTAAAGAACGGTCTTGTCATTCGCTTAGTCTTTGAATCGTACTCCGAAGCCATGGCTATATATGTTTTTTCATAAAATACATAACGTTGTGTTGGAATATCATGAATCATATCATATGTTCTTATCATTAACGATAAAAATAACGGATTACCAACAAAATCCCTTTTTTCATCTCTATTAAATCTAAAAGCGTCTTTTTGCAACTTGTTTATAAAATCTTTCTTTAGTTCATCATCCACTCTATCCGAGTCTAATCTATTAATGAGTTCACACGCTTGTTCTAGATTCAAATTTTGCAAATCGTACTCAAAATAATGATTCAACGTTCTTATTTCAGGGATATCTCTTGAAGACATAATAAAAAATGTATCTAGTCTACCATCTTTGATTACATCTAATTCATCCTGAAAATCATTAATATAATCTCTATTTACTTCATCAAATCCATCCAAAAGACACACCGCACGACCGGTATCTAATAAATAATATAAATCAGATAATTGCAGTGCAGGGTCAAATCTTTTCAATTCCATAGCAAGCAATGTTTCCAAATTCTTCTCATCTGGCTTATAGCTTCTTAATGTAACCATGATTGGGACTCTTCCACCTGGTTTATATGACTCAGCCTCATCTAGCAAGAATTTTATAAGCAACATGGACTTTCCCATACCACCAATTCCCGAAAAAACACAAAAATGTCTACCAAGGTTATCTAGCATAATATTAGACATAGCACGATTTAATTGCTTATCTTTATAATCAGGTCTTAACTCACCATTAGGGTTTCTCCTAACTTCCCTCATACGTTGGCAAACGTCATTGCACACATAAAATTGTCGGAAAGGACGTTCTTTTGTATCCAAAAAACCTTTTTTATTTTCGTAATTTCTTAATGCGCCCTCAATATATTTTGAAAATTTATCATATACAACCTGCTTGGTTACTTGTTCCAATACAAGAACGCCATTTTTATCTTCCGGGTCAAATGTAGCAAGATCTGGTACTATTCCATTTGGCATTATGATAGCTTTTGGACCCTCTGCGACCTCTTCAGTAACTTCTTGAGTGTCAAAAATTGTTTTTGTTTCATAAGAAATTCTTATACCATCATACTTATCTGAATTTCCTAAATTACAATCTACTTTGTCTGCTGTATAATCTTTGGTCTTCTCTGTCCAATGCTCTATCGTAGACTGACCTGCAGTATGTCCATCAAAATACTGATAGACGTAATACCACACGCCAATCAAGAAATTGTAAAAATAAATCTCTTCCTCACCATTTAAAATTTCATCTTTAAAAGCAGGAACTAATCCGGGCTTTACAAATAATGAACGGTTATGTTCCTCAATAGATTTATCAGCTTCTATCAATTCAAGCAATGCCTTTATTAACAACTTATGTGACGCATCTTCGAAATAAATACTTACAAAATTTTTCATTCTTTCAAGTACTGCTTCTTCGTTATTTTTAAATTCATCACGAAAAGTAGTACATACATCTGTATCGCCAAATCTTACATAATTTCCCTCGACTGGCAACTCTTTAGCATTCTTACATTCAGAAGCGTATTTATGTAACGATGCCTCATATACATCCTTCACTGCCGGAGGGTCAATTATTCCTAAAAAGTCTTTAAAACATTCTTCTTGTTTTCCCGTTCTTCTTTTCCTCAACCGCAAAACAGTAAATAGCAAAGTAGAACCACATAATCTAGGGTAAAACTCCTCTTCTGTTTTTCTTCTAATGATAGCCATTTTTCTCACACTCTTTTCTTTTACACAATTAACCCAAATTAACCGTGCTTCATCTTTGATTAACTTTGTTTTCACCACGATAATAAAATCATCGAGGGAAACATCTGCAGATAACACTCCTTGATGTCTGGCTCATTTGCCATTGCAGACTAACAAGACTCACAAACAAAAGGAGAAAAATTATTATGTATAACCCAACATTTTATCATCAATATGACATCGTATGGATTAACAATCCTGTAACCAATGAGGAAGAGACCCGCAGAATGCGTGGTGACCATTATGGCATCATCCTTTCAGAGGATTTTCAGAATGCTACATCCGGCACCTGCATCTGCTGCTATCTCACTAGCAACCTTTCTCATTTGGACGTTAAGTCCAATGTATTATTGCAGTTCTACGATTGCCTTAGAAGCCCAAGTGTTGCAAAGCTGATTACTACAGTACAACTTGACAATTCTTGTATCGACCGTAAGGTTGGAAAACTGACGGAAGCCGATGTACAAAGAATCCGTGAGGGACTCATGCATGTTTTCTCAATCGGCTAAATCGTTATATATAGTGTAAACAACATAGTCCATTACTTTGGAGTGCAATGCCTCTGATCAAGGCATTCATTCCAAGCCTCCAAGGTAATGGCAAATACTTCTTAACTTCTTTAACGTCCTCTTTTAGCAAGTAACTTTTTCCTGTACCCGGTGCACCAAAAACAATACGATTTCTTTCATACGGAGTATCAAGTCCTGTTTTAAATATCAACTATTCATGTTTGTTTTCTTGTTGCGAATCATCATCCGAATCGTTCTCTGCATTTACATGGCTAATATAACTATTGCGGAAGTGCAGTTTCGCCTAAAATTGTAAAAACATGCACAAAGAGTATCTTTGAGATGTTCATAACTAATTTCTTTATGCATAAAGCAGACGGCAGTATCCTCTTTTTAGGAGAGCTGCCATCTTGCATCCCTGTATTATAGTTACATCATCTCAAGGCTCTTTCAAAAATGGTGTAGTAGTGGTATAGTAAGCGCCTCTTCCTGCCAAAAAATCATTGATTTTATGGGATTTTCCGGGATTCTTCAAGATACTGCCGTGGCAGATAAAAAGTATTCTAATCATAATAAATTTTCCTCCTAAAATGCTCTGGTTTGCCGTGTTTTGGCACGATTTGCTTTCTCGGTGGAGATTGTTAAAAATGTAACGAAAATGGCAAATCGGGGCATATTGATTCCGTCAATCGTAGTAAAAACGTAGTAGGAATTGGGGGTTTTTACTACTGTGGGGTTTAACACGAGCCTGTGTTATAAAACAATGAAGTAGTGACTTTGATATTGTAATAATGTTTTTAAACGTCATACCTTGTTCTAATTCTTCACTCCACCGCCCAATCCCTATCTAAAAAGTTTGGTATTTCGTCCATTTGTATAGGTTGGTATTTCATTCCAAAAAAGTTATCCGGTCCTAAAAAACCTAGATTGGGATAACCCGTATTTTCCTGAGCAAGTTGTATCAACTTTTCATTCGACCCTATATCCATCTGAATCGTTTTGGAAATAAAATAATTCTCTGCATATGCAAATACAATATAATTCAAAAACTGGAGAACTTTCTGTTTTGATGAACTATTTAGTTGGTGCCTTAATTTTCTATATAATTTATCTCTTTTAAGACAAAATGCTAAAATGACGCTTTCTTCTTTCAAAGGCAAAATCACCAAATGCATAAACTGCATTCTTACCGTGTCTGACATATCAAAAACATCATTGACTTCATTCCCCTCTAAATCTTTCGCCAAAGCAATGGCACTCTGAATTGCAATGGGAACTTTATAGGGTAACATAGACCAATATAATATCCGATATCCGCCCGTAATATTTTTATCAGCAATGTCCTTATGAAACTGTAGTTCTTCTGTATAATCTTTTACATCTAATTCTTTAATCTCTTCTAAATCCTCCAAATTAGTATAAGCATGAAATTCTTTTTGCAATTCACGATACATTTCTTTTTCCTGTCCTCGTTTACTTAATTGCAATAGTATATTCTTTACTGCAATTTCTGCAAGCATTTTATCAGTGGGCATTGCTTTTAAATTCTGCTCGTTCTCATAATCTTGAAAAAACGTCCCATCACATTCATTGCATATAAAATGAAATGTACCTGAGTTATTAACCCCTTTTTCAATATCTATAACATCTATTCCCATCAACACTGACGCATGTAACACTTTTCCATTCTCGGCAATATTTTTAAGTGATAATTGCGGAACCGAATGTGAATTACAAAAACTTGTTTGAGACTTTCCACATAAAATGCATTTATCTGGTTTTGCACTTTTTCTCGCTTTTGAAAGTAAGTCATTCACTTTTTTACGAACGCCAATCATGTCCGTTTCTTCAGGTATATCAATTAGCTTTGGCATAAAATATCCTTTCACATCTTTCATGAGTTTTCACAAGTCTTCCTAAATATTCATTATAAAGCGTCTAGCTGACATACACAATATATCTCTTTAATAGTTCAATAAAAAAATGCCCTGCCGAAGCAGGACGCAAAACTCTCCTTATTCAGATTGCCCGGAACATCTTCTGTGAAACGGGCTTCTCTTCCCTGTTCTTTTCCAATTCCTTTCTGGCGTTCTCCAAGTCCTCCATCCGCCGCAGCTCGTCCGTTGCATCCTCCAAGCCAAGATGCGTGTAGGTATTTAACGTCACCCCAATATCACTGTGCCCCATCAGGTATTGGAGCGTCTTGGGGTTCATGCCGGACTTCGCCATGTTGCTGCAGTAGGTATGGCGGCAGACATGGGGTGTGATGTTCGGCATCTGCACCCGGTAGATATCGTTGTACCTCTTGACCATGTGGTTGAATCGGTGTTCCCAATGCAAGGCCACCAGAGGGTTGCAGTCCTTATCCACAAAAAGGAATCCGCTGTACCCGTCAATCACCTTTTCAAACCTTGGCGGTTCCCTGTCCTCGATGATTGCCCGGAAGCACTGCGCCACATCCTCCGTCATGGGCAGTTTCCTTGTCCCCGCATTCGTCTTGGTGGATTCGATGACCAGACGCATGTCAGAAGTCCGCTGTAGCTGGTGGTCGATATTGATGACCTTATTCTCTAAGTCAATATCCCGGAGTGTCAATCCACAAAACTCTGAAATACGCAGCCCTGTGTGGAAAAGGATATAGACTACTTCATAATATTTGCAGTAGACATTGTCGTCATGGATGAATTTTAGGAACTTCCGCATCTGGTCTTTCGTAATGGCTTCCCTCGTCACGCTGTCATTGACCACCACCCCGGCAAGTTCAAAGCCGAAGGGGTTCTTCATCAGCACGTCATCGTCAACCGCCATCTGGAAAGCCGGGCGCAGGACGCCCCGCACGGTCTTGACGGTGCTGTAATGCCTCCCGTCCTGCTGCAGCTTGATCAGGAACAGCTTTGCGTCCGATGTCTTTACCTGCGATATCTTTTTGTCGTTAAAAGTCTCGCCTTTGAGAAGGTTCTTTACAAACTTATAATTCGTGAGCGTGTTCGGCTTGGCCCCCGTTTTCGTTGCAAGGTACCGCTCCGCTAGCTCCCCTACCGTGATGTTCTTCCCCAAAGGGTCTGCCAAAGAATCAAGGTCATACCCGATCTGCTTTTCCAGCTCCCGCAATGATAAGCAGGGCTTCTTCCCCACCGGGAGGGTGTCTGTGGGTTCCAGCCGCCAGCTGTATACGAAATGCGGTCTGTCGTTTACATGGTACTTGAACTGGTATTTCCCGTCCGCGCGGATGGATCTCCCCTGTGCAGGACGCGGTGCTTGGAATCACGCCGTGACTTTGCTCTTCCCGCCATTTAACAGCCCCTCCTTTACCTCCGGGTTTTCTTCCAGATATTTTTCAAACTCCCTCCGCAGGATCAGCCTGCGCCTGCCGTATAAAGCAGTGTGCTTTTTAAATTTCCCGTCCCTGAGCATCCCGAAAAATTTCCTCCTGCTGAAACCGAAGTATTGGACTGCTTCCTCCGGGTTCAGCACATCTTTTTGTGCAAGTTGTGGTTTTCTCATTGTGGTATTTCCTCCTTTCCCGCCAAAAGTGAATTAATATAATCTTCAAATTTCATACGGATAATCAGGTAGCGGTTTCCCATCAGAATGGCAAAAAAGTCAGTATTGTCTTCTGCCAGCCGACGCATTTTCTTAATTCCGATATTAAAATAAGCCGACGCTTCCTTAATAGTCAGCATATACTTTTCGCTGATCGGAATTTCCGTCCCTCCAAGATCCGTTTTGTTACAAGCTCCTTTCATGCCTTGAGTCTCCTTTCCAACCGCTGGGTTTCCCGGTCATGACATCTATCACTCTAAAGCCCCCAAAAGTCAACTACTTACGGTAAGTAAAAGGGATTTATAACGCGGAACATTCCTCCACGAATTTCTCAAATTTCTGACGGATGATGAAATACCTGTTCCCGCTGAAAATTGCGAAACGTCCGGCATTATCCTCCGCCAGACGTCTCATCTTCTTAATCCCGATATTGAAATAGACCGATGCCTCCCGGATGGTCAGCATATATTTTTCGCTGACTGGCACCGTTACATTTTCAGTTTTTATTTCCTGCATAAATTCCCCTCTCTTTCCATCTATATCCTTGTGGTGAACAAAAGCGAAATCCACCCATCCCTCTTTTCCTCATAGGCTTTCAGCGGCCCCCAGCCGTCCTTTTCCTCAACCACGGTAAAAATACCTGCGCCGGTAAATTTCCCCGTCTTTGGGTATGAAGTTCCTGAGCCTCGGCGGATTGAATATTATCCCCCTTGGGAGCCACCAGTTTCCCGCTTCAGAGCCACCTCAGACACAAGATATAGTAATACTGCCCCTGTCGCTTGAAAATACAACAGAGGCAATATTAGGTCTAATGATGTTCAGATGATTATGCTTCTATCTCGTCAACAAGCCTTTTGAGCTTCTTTGAATCATACAGCTTTCTCAGGTTTGTTTCATTTGTAGGGATTTCATAGGCATTATGGATAATCCTGTCCATGATGGAATCCGCCTGCGTCCCTCCGCCGAGCCTGTTATGCCATTCATCCACAGGATACTGTCCGACAAAGATTGTTGAGTTATTGCCACTGCGTTGTTCAAACAGCTCATAGAGGTTCTTGGCATCCTTTTCAGTAAGTTTATAATTCAGCCATTCATCAAGGATGAGGATCTGATAGTTACCGATCCTTTTCCTGTATTTTGTAAGCTCCCTGAGGTTGTCGCTCTGGTTCTCAAAGTTACGCATCAGGTCAGGCATCCTGATATACAAAACCCTGTAAGTCTGTCTGCATGCTTCCACGCCAAGGGCACATGCAAGGTAAGTCTTTCCCGCACCGGTCGGTCCTGTGATGACAAGATTTGTTGCATTGGCAACAAATCCCATTGTGGCGAGATTCAGAATCGTGGACTTTTTTATCTGCCTTGCATCATAATCCAGTGACTCGATGCTTGCGGAAGGATATTTAAAATAGGCATTTTTGATAAGCCGGTTTATGAGCCTGTTCTCCCGTTCCTGTATCAGTGTTTCAAGGAGCAGTTCCAGACGCTTTTCGTAGCTTAGATCCACAAGCTTTATATCTTTTTCCTGCATTTCTATGATCCTTGCAAGGTCGCCAAGTTCCAATACAGATAAACTCTTTTTTATTTCAATGTTCATTTGTTGTCTCTCCTTTTCTGTAGTAATCCGCGCCTCTGACAATTCCGGATTTTTTATTGTTTTCCTTAAACTCTGTAAGTTCCTTCTCACTGTTTATGCTCTTTGCATTGGAATAGATGGTCTTATAATAAGGCATATGGTATTGCCTGAGCGCTTTATCACATGCTTTTTCAAGGATCTGGGGTGAATAGATGTCAGCTATGGAAAGTATGGCTCCTGCTGTCTGCATGGGCTGTTCTTCTACTTTTGCCTCGTCAAACATCCTGCGGATTACTTCAAAGGTTTTGGGGCCTGTTTCCCTTGCCCTGTCGCGCAGGGCCTCCACTGACAGATTTTTCCGAAGCGGGAATGGCAGATGAGCCGGCTCTGTCCGCATGCCGTTTGCCATATGTCTGGGAAGTATCTGATGTCTTCCTATCTCTGTTCTGTTATAATAGATAAATACAAGATGGCTGTTAAATTTGACATCCACCTTGCAGCCGATATATCTGTATGGAACGGAGTACTGGCCTTTGTTCCACCATATATGGGAGTTGCTGCCAACTTTATGCCCATAAGACCATTCACAGACTTCATAGGGGATAAGCGGCAGGGTTCTCAGATATGGCTTTTCTTCCATTTCAAAGATGCTCCGGCGGCTGCCGGGGCGTTTTTGGAACGGCTTGTCATTGAATTCTTTTACTGCTTTCCGGATACCGGCATTTAATGCGGCTAATGATGTGAATACATCGTTCCTGAGTTTTGCGATGACAGCCGTGGCAATCTTACCCACACTCCCTTCAACGCTTGCTTTCTGCTTCGGCTTTTTGACACCTGTAGGCATGATGGCAACGGAATAATACTCGCTAAGGGAAAGATAAGCCTCATTTAGTATGATCTCGCCTCTTTTAGGATGCAGGGTCACTCCGGTTTTCAGGTTATCACAGACAATCTTTACTGGTGTGCCGCCAAAGAACTGGAACATGTTCACATGACAGGAAAGCCATGCTTTTTCATTCATGCTTGTTGCGGCTTCCACATAGATCATCTGACTGTATGGCATTGTTGCAACAAACAGGTATGCCGTTACACGCTCACCGGTATCAGGGTCCATATAGTTCATTGACGGACCTGACCAGTCGACTTCAACCTCTAATCCGGGTTTATGCTCTATGTGGCTCGTATAGTTTTTATCTGCCGTAAATTTCTTGTAATTTTTGGCAAATGTTATATAAGAACATGCATTCACCCCGTCTTTCTCACATCTGGCACAGTATTCTTCCCAAAGGAGCTTTTCTGTGACGCCTGTCTTTTTTAACTCTCTATGGACGTAAGAATAATCAACCGGAGCATATCTGGGTTTATATTTAAACTTATCCGGATAGAACAGTTCATAAAGCCTGTCGTCATCCCATTCAGAAATATCATCCCATGATTTGTCCGATTGTAAGAATAACGCCTGTACTTCAGCGACGGTATTTCTTGATACACCTAAAACTTTTGACACCTCCCTTGCGCTTAGATTTTTTCCCAGAAGTTCCAGAATACTTCTGACTTTTGTCTTCTTAAACATAAAAAGACCTCCCTATAGATTATTTGGTGATACTGCATCAGCAGTTCTCCAAGAATAACTATAAGGAGATTTATAGTGAAATCAAATATGTGTGCTGCCACAATATGTTGTGGTGGCTCTGAAGGTGGAAAATACCATTTCCGGGTGGCTCTGAAGCGGGAAACTGGTGGCTCCCAAGGGGGATAATATTCAAT
>ERZ777305.3305-NODE-3305-length-11394-cov-2.696446_pt1 | contig 11394 bp, 9 predicted proteins | sample MGYA00374965_ERZ777305 | MGnify/ENA primary metagenome ERZ777305 (study PRJEB29328, sample SAMD00013331) | mouse gut metagenome | study: EMG produced TPA metagenomics assembly of the Metagenome analysis of fecal microbiota from mouse which was promoted...
CTGTCCCCGCCGATGGAAACCGCATTCCGGACGGCATCCTCGTAGGAATCCGATTCCAGAAATGCCTCCAGCGCGGGCGGGACGGATCGGGATGCGCGGCTGTCAAACATGTAATCGGCCCGGATTTCGTTCAGGCGGGCCAGGCGGCGTCCGCAGTACTTTTCCGCGCAGCGGCGGATTTCTTCTCTGGAGGCGCCGGTTCTGGCCAGAAAAACGCAGAGGGCGACCGCCTCGGCGCCGCGTCTGGCCTCCCTGTGATGGTGGGTATAATAACAGCTGGCCCGGATCTCTTTTTTCAGCTCTTTAATGGAGTCCGCAGCATATCCGATGGCGGCGGCGCGCATGGCTCCTCCGTTTCCGTAGCTCCGCTGTATCCGGAACGTATCCGCCTCCGCCCATTGCGAAAACATCTGTCCGAAGCCGGCATGGGGATATCTCCGGTAATACTGCCGGTACCACATGGCATAGCTGCGCTCCGGACTTACGCCGGAATGCTCCCTGTTCAGCAGAGCGTCCGCTACGGCGACGGAGAGCACGGTATCGTCGGTGAAACGGCTTCCCGCAGGGAATAATTCAAAATTTTTGGTCTTGACATTGTGCCACTCGTAGGTGGATCCGATGATGTCTCCGATTACCGCGCCGAGCATGGAAATTCCTCCTCTATTTGTTCTGTGCCTTACCGGCTGTCCGGTCGGCTGATTTGATTATAGCAGCTGCCCGGACGCTGATCAACCGTCGATTTTACAGCGGACACAGCGGACGGCAGCTGCAAGGAAAAATAATACTGGAAAAGCAGGGGCTGTTGTGTTACGATAAATAAAATATTCTGCTGCAGTGAAGCAGTATGGGAAGGATTTTGGAGGGGGAAGCAGATGAGAATTATATTGACGGAAAAAATGAAGAAAAAGGTTGCGAAGGGGGGCAGCGTGCTGAAAGCCTGCCGGACCCGTGTGGGAGGGGCAAAGGGGCTGATGGCCGGCGGGATTACTCTTGTTGTGTCCGGCGTGCTCACGGGGCTTCCCTTTCTGATGTCCGGCCCGGGAGGTCTGGTGCTGCTCTGCTTTTTCGGGATACCGGGTCTGCTCTGCATCATATCCGGCGCGGTTCTCCAGGTACGGAAGGCAGCGCAGTATACCAAGTTTTACAGTGAACAGACCGGTTACAGCGAATCGGATATTCTGATGGCGGACAGGGAGCTTCTGATGCCTCAGACGGCAGTGTTTGGCAATTCTGCATCGCGCAAGGATATCCGCTGCTATATTACGGAGCATTTCCTGGTATCCGTTACAAGGCTGGAATGCTATGTGCGCAGGCTGGAAGATCTGCGCGCGGCGTTCTATTCGGAGGAGATTCCGGGCGCTGAAGCCCTGGAGTCCGGAATGGTGTTTGTCTCCCGGCAGGAGATTGAGGGAGAACCGCGCATTAATCCGTATACCTACCGCAAATGCGGCGGGGATATGAACGGGTTTTTAAACCGGGAAAGCTGTGCGGAAATAGCGGAAGAGCTGAATAAGCGGGCGCCGCATGTGATCACCAGCCAGAAGGTGGTGCGCGGCGGCGTACCGTATGATCTGATGGGTCTGAGCCGCTGGAGCGAGGACTGGAGGGAGCTGGAGAGAAGGGAGGAAGAAGCATGACCAGGAAAAATAAGGAAAAAACGGAGCGGAAATTTCTGGCCGGGGGAGAAAATGCTGCGGAAAACAATGCGGAAAATTCGGAAAACTTAGAAGCGCATTCGGAGTTCCCGGTTCTCTACGGAGAAGAGGAATGGAATGCGGTGGAACAGAGTATTATGGAATGCTTTGGAAAATACGAAAATGTATTCCACGAGATTGCTTCCCCGGATATCCATGTGGATATCTTCATTGTTCCGCCTGCGCCGAAGGAAGGACGGGATTACTGCACTCTGATTACCTTCGGAATGGGAGCTTACCGGATGAAGGTGCCGGAGGCGCTGGCGGAGCAGAAGCTTGAACGGGCGGAGCTGTTCCTTCGTCTGCCTGCCGGCTGGCGTCTGGATCGCGAGGCTCTGCAGGATGAGTGCTGGTACTGGCCGGTGCGCCTGCTGAAAACGACCGCCAGACTTCCGATTGAGGAGGACAGCTGGCTTGGGTGGGGGCATACCATCGGCATGGAGGAGGGGGAAACCTACGCGGATAATACGGAACTATGCGGCTGTATGCTTACAGGAACCGATCCCATGACAGGGGACACCATGTACTGCGAGCTTCCGAACGGCGACGAGGTAGTCTATTATCAGCTTATTCCGCTGTACGGGGAGGAGATTGCTTATAAAATCGAGAACGGAGCGGATGCATTGCTGGAGAAATTTCCGGAAAAGCTACTGGAAGTGATCGATCCTGCCAGGCCGAACGTTATAAAAAAATAGTATTTCGCTTTGCAGTGTCAAAAAGCATTGAGGATTGTAAGACTTTGGGAGGCCGTTTTCAAAGAATAATATGGAAAACATGATGAGATTTGTTTTCCGTGGCCAAAATGACGTCCGGTTATACAAAAATTTACATAACAGGAGGATGCTGTTTTGTTAGAAAAAACATTCGGCATAAAAAAGTCTAATACAATATACAAAGAACGAACCGGTGCGTATGGTATAGGTTTTTCGGCGGATGGCAAAATACCTGTCGCAATGACTCATTTGTATAATGGAGGGAAAGGTTATTTTTTGCTTGGCGGCGGTATTGAAAATAATGAAAGTCATATTGATTGCATGATCAGAGAAACGTTGGAGGAGGCCGGCCTTTCTGTAATTCCAAAAGAGCTTATATGCAAAGGTGACTATTATCATTTTATAGAACAAACAAAAACAGATTTTCATGGTATCGGCTATTTTTATTATGGAAATTGGAGATATTGTATCAGAACCAACGGAACCTGACCACAGTCTGGTATGGTTAACTCTTGAGCAAATCAAAGAAAAACTATTCTTACCTCATCAAATCTGGGCGGTTGAACAAGTTTGTAATATTTATGGATTAATTTGCTGAAACGGCAGGGCTGCCGTGTATTTGAATAACAGAACAGGGAACCGTCCGAATCAGGAATCAGCCGAATCAGGAACCGGCCGGTTCGGACAGCAAAAACAAAAACGGCAGAACAGCGGAAAGCAGAACAGCGGAAAGCAGAATGGCGGAAAACAGAACCAGCAGACCAGCAGAAAACAGAACCAGTAACTCAGCGGAAAATCGTCCGTAAAATTTAATTTGCAAAATTATCAAAAAACGGTTGACAATTCGATTTCTCTGATATATAATAATGTCTGTGTTCGGGAGATAAGAAACCGGAAAGCACAGAATGCGATAGTAGTACAGTTGGTAGTACGCCACCTTGCCAAGGTGGAGGTCGCGGGTTCGAGCCCCGTCTATCGCTCTTATTTTTTGAGTCTGATTAGTAAAAATATTACTATTCTGGAAAGATGATTATAAAAAATACCATGTGAGGGTGAGAGCATACTTCAGATTCAGGTACTATAATTATCAAGTGTTACAAAGAAATCAGAATGAAAAGGCTTTCCCGGAAACGGGGAAGCCTTTTTTGTTTTGCAGCATGGAAATTTTGCCGCCGCAGTTTTTGCAATTTCATCTCAGATGAAAGGAGGCGTCTATGGAAGTTTCTTCATGAAATGGCAATTGTAGCGGAGGCTGTTTATCATACATTTAAGCCGGACAAGCTGAATTATGAGCTTTTAGGTGCGGGCAGCGGCATCCATATGCACTGGCATCTTTTTCCCAGAAGAAAAGGGGACACGGAAACCGGAGGACTTGTCTGGAAATTAGGTTCGGAATTGATAGCGGATGAATTTTTGCCGGCGCCCGAAGAACTGGATGATTTCAAAACTCGATTGCGCGCCGAATTGGATAAGCTTCTGGAAAAAGAAAAGGGATGATTTTCGTAGGCGGTGCTTTCTGACGAGGCGGCATCGCCCCCGGCGCACCGCGGAAATATCCAAGCATTCTTGTTTCAATGGAGCAGGGAAGTGCCCGGAGGGCAGAAAATCGGGAAAAGCCCTGCACATCTGCTGTCTTGTGTATTAAGATTAGAAAAAACAGGGGGAACAGGGCAATGATCTATACGGTTACCTTAAATCCGGCGCTGGATTACGCGGCGTCGGTGGAGGAGCTGAACATCGGCGGGACGAACCGCACGGTTTACGAAAAGCTTCTGCCGGGCGGAAAGGGACTGAATGTATCCGCCGTGCTGCAGGAGCTTGGAATCCCGAGCACGGCCTTTGGGTTTGTTGCAGGATTTACGGGGGAGGAAATCTGCAGGCGGGTCAGGGAATACGGCATAAATACACGTTTCCTCAAGCTCGAGGAGGGAAATTCCCGCATCAATGTCAAACTGAAATCAGGCTGGCCCCAGACGCGGGGAGAGACGGAAATAAACGGTATGGGGCCGCAGATTCCGCCCGAAAAGCTGGAAGAGCTGAAAGGACAGCTTTCGGAAATCGGAGAGGGCGATACGCTCGTGCTGGCAGGAAGCATTCCGCCGTCGCTGCCGGCCACCGTCTACCGGGATATTATGGAGCAGCTGCAAAGCAGCGGCGCGCGGATTGCGGTGGATGCTGCGGGCGAGGCGCTCAGGAGCGTGCTCGGACTCGGTCCGTTTCTGATCAAGCCGAACGAATATGAGCTGGGAGCGCTGTTCGGACTCGGGCCGGTGAACGACAGGGATGGGGTTGTATGCCTTGCAGGCCGTCTGCAGCGTATGGGAGCGCGCAATGTCCTCGTATCCAGGGGAGCGAAGGGGGCCGTGCTGCTGGATCAAAACGGAGCGGTGCACGAGTGCGCCGCCCCGAAGGGAACTGTAAAAAATACGGTCGGTTCCGGTGATTCCATGGTTGCCGGCTTCCTCGCCACCCTGGAGAGGGGCGGGGATTACCGGGAAGCACTCCGGCTTGCGGTAGCTGCGGGCAGCGCGGGCGCGTTCTCGGAAGAGCTTGCAACCGGGAAGGAAATCCTTGCAGTGCTTGGCTTTATGGAATAAAACAGAAGGTCTAATAATTCTAAACCATAAAAGAAATGAAAATTATTTCTTTTTCAGTTTAAACAGTTTTGCTCCGTGCGCGGCGACCTCCGCCTGTGCGGTGAATGCTGTGCCGTCGTTTTCCCATACAGCGATTTCGCCGTCCCAGAGCTCTCGTGCGGAAACAGAGCCCGAAATTCCTTCGTCGGAGAGGTCGGCGCGGACGACAGCCTTCTCGTCGGACAGGTTGAAGAGAGCGAGATAATCCGCGTCTTCCAGGGTATCGTGCGAGAACCATACCGCATGCTTTTCGTCGCGCGTGAGCTGTCTTGCGCCGCGGGAGTGATGGATCAGGCCGAGTACATCCGCATTGGTAAGCAGCGAGAGCGTCCACTCGTCGAGGCGTGTCATCTCAGTGCCCAGCATAAGCGGCGAGCGGAAGATGCACCAGAGCGTCATCATCGTGCGCTGCTCTTCCTTTGTAAAATTCGTATGCCAGGTGTGCTTGTCCGCGTGGAAGCCCTGGCCGAGCCAGCCGAGAGGCAGCATGTCGCAGTCCGGAAAACATCCTTCGGAAACATGGTTCTGCCAGAGCTCGCAGCGCTCAAACATATTCAGAAGAAGCTTCCAGTTATCCCAGAAATCGTCCGTAATACGCCACATATTCGCATATTTTTCATAATGCCATGCCTTGTCGATCAGGGCCGGTCCCGGGGAGAGGCTTAAAACAATCGGCCGGCCGGTCTTCATAATGGCCTCGTGCAGCATCTCGATCTCATCCTTCGCGGAATACTGGTTTTCCCGGTAGAGGTTCGTGTTGCAGATATCGTCGCATTTTACATAATCAACACCCCAGTCCGCGTACTGCTGGAAAACAGAATCGTAATACTGCTGAGCGCCCCTGCGGGAGCGGATAACGCCGTACATGTCAGGGTTCCAGCCGCAGATCGAGGAAGGATTGGCGATCTCGTTCGCGGTTGCGTCCGTGCCGAGGATTTTGCCGTGATTGTGTGCGGCAATGCGTGGAATTCCGCGCATAATATGGATACCGAATTTTAATCCAAGGCTGTGAATATAGTCGGCAAGCGGGCCGAAGCCTTTTCCGCCGACCGAGGACGGGAAGCGCGCCGGATCCGGCAGCAGGCGGGAATATTCGTCCATTTCCACATCCCAGAACGGTATGTACTGATAGCGGTCGCGCTGGCTTCCGGCATCATGGGCATACCACTGGATGTCCACGACGATGTATTCCCAGCCGTACTGCTTCATGTTGGCAGCCATATAGTCTGCATTCGCTCTTACGTCGGCCTCGGTGACGGTCGTGTCATAGTAATCGTAGCTGTTCCAGCCCATCGGCGGGGTGACGGCAAATTGATTTTTGTTCATGAAAACCTCCGTTGTTCTCAGAATATTTGCGGCGGGCAGGAGCGGACGGCGGCAAAATACGGGCCGCGGGCGGCGGGTGCCTGCGCTATCCCGATTATACTTTGCGGCGGCGGAGGATTCAAGCGAAATCGGAGAGGTTTTATGCTCCGGCATGCATCGGACGGCCGGTTGCCGTCTCAGGTGCGATAAATCGTTTGACTTTCTGACGGGAATTCCCTATAATGATAACGATATGCCTGTATCCGGAGAGGGTACGGATCGGGAGTGAGGACGAAAGAACCGCTGCGGGCGGAGCGATATGGAGGCGGATTATGGGATTGTTCGGATTCGGAAAGAAAAATAAACGGAATGCCGGGGAGACGGAGCAGGAGAGCTTTGCCGCGGCGGAACGGGAGGCGGATACCTTTGAGCCGGGGGATATGATGTTTGAAATTGACGGAGTGCATCCCTGGAATGAGCAGGGCAGCGTGCTGATCGGGCGGATGACGGGCGGCGAGCTGCTGCCGGGAACAAGGGTATCCTACCACGGCGCGGACGGAAAAAGGGTTTTTGACTGCACGGTCGAAACGGTTGAACAGGGCGGGAGGGCGCTCAAGAAGGGCTCGGCCTGCTGCTTCGGCGTGTACGGGCCGGTTTTTTCCCTGATTGTCCCGGACTTTGCGCCGAATGCCTTCTGTGTGGGGAATACCATCCGCCGCAGGGCCGGCGAGGAGGCGCTTTCGCCGGTGCTGGAAGCATTTGAGGCGTGCCGGATGACAAAGGAGCGGACGCAGGCCGTACAGGAAACGCTCCGGGGCGAGGAACTGACGGAGGAAACCTGCGCTTCGTTCTCCATCCAGGAGCTGATCTGCGCGCTTTCCTTCGTGAGGACGGAGGAAAAAAATGCGGAGGAGGATGCGGAGGCAGAAGAGTGGAAACGCAGAAGCGGGCTGCTTTACTCCTGCATGCTGGAAAAAATCAAGTCGGCGGACGCCGTCTACATGACCTTCGACAAAGCAACCGGTTTCCCGTTCTACAACAACGGCATGGTCGATCTGTACTCCAGAAAAGAATACGCGGAGCTCGCCGTGCTTTACTACCAGGAAATGTTCCGTGAGCTGGAGGTGCGCGAGCTGACCGTGCTGCCTGCAGAAGTCCGCTTCCCCGGCGGGCCGTCTGCGGAGGAACAGCCGGATAAGAGAATCCCGGCCTTCGCGATGCTGTACTATCTCGGAATGGAGCGGGTAATGATCGACAACGGCTTTTACCGGGCACTGATCGGGCGCGCGGAGGTGCTGCCGCCGCCGGACTATACCGGAAAGCCGGAGGCGCAGATTCCGGTGATAAATCCGGCGCTTCGCACCCGCATGCTTGACTTTTTCGGGGAGGTTCGCTGGAAGGTAAGTTATGACAAGCGCACGGAGGTGCTTCAGACAAAGGAGCAGGCAATGCTTGCGGAGGTTGCGAAGAGCCGGCTGCTCGTGCCGATGCGCTGCGAGGGGACGATGCAGAAAAAGCCGGGGGAAAATCAGCTTGTGCTCGGCAAGGGAGCAAAGCTGCTGTTTGCTGCGATCAAAAATACGGCCGGTGAGAGCTACACGCCGGTTTTCACGGATATTACCGAGTTTGCCAAGCTGTATCCGATGAAGGAATGGGGGGCGACCGTCATGACGATCCGGGATGTGATCAACGTCAACAAGGGCGTGGGCATCGCGGTGAATCCGGCGGGGGAAAACCTTGTTCTGAAGGAGCGGGCGATCACCGCGATCCGCGAGCTGCTGGACGGGCCGAAGGAGCAGGAACGCGCGCAGGAGGATATGGAGCAGGAAGGTACAGAGCAGGAGGATACAAAACAGAAGGCGTGAGGCGGAAACTATGTACCGTTTTTATGTGGAAAAAAGCGAGATCCAGAGCGGCGAAGTAAGGCTGACCGGGGAGGATCACAACCATATCCGCAATGTACTGCGCATGCAGCCGGGCCAGGAGATTACGGTCTGCGACGGCGAGGGAACGGATTATCTCTGCCGTCTGAAGGCGCTTGACAGGGAGCAGGTTACGGCGGAGCTTCTAAGCGGGAAGCCCTCGCAGACGGAGCTCCCGGTTCAGCTTGTCCTGTATCAGGGACTTCCGAAAAAGGATAAAATGGAGCTTATCATCCAGAAAGCGGTTGAACTCGGCGCGTCACGGATCGTTCCTGTAATGACAAAGCGGACAGTGATACGGCTGGAGGATGAAAAAAAGGAGGCCAGAAAGCGGGAGCGCTGGCAGTCCATTGCGCGCGCCGCAGCCATGCAGTCCATGCGCGGCATTATTCCGCAGGTAAGCCCGGTGATTCCATTTTCCGGCGCGCTGCGGGAGGCGTCCGGGCTCGGCGGCGCGGTGATCCCTTATGAGTGCGCGCGGGGGATCGAAGAAACGAGACGGTTCATTGCCGGGCTGGCCGAAAAACGGGCGGGTTCCGTGGGAATTTTCATCGGGCCGGAGGGCGGCTTTGCGCCGGAGGAGATTACGGCGGCCGCGGCGGCCGGCGTGCGTCCGATTACACTAGGAAGGCGCATTCTGCGGACGGAGACGGCGGGGCTTGCAGCGCTGTCCATTCTGATGCTTGCGTTCGAGGAGGACGGGGCGGAAGGAGAGGCTGCGGGAAATTGACGGTGCTGAACCGGCAGCGGGATGCCGCAGATATGCAAAAGCCGCCGGGGAGTGCGGGAAGCAACGATATACGGAACGGGAGCATCGGAAAATGGAAGCATACTTGGATAATGCGGCGACGACCAGGGTTTCGGACGGCGTCAGGGAGATAATGGAGCGGACGATGGCGGTCGATTTCGGCAATCCGTCCTCCAAGCACAGAAAAGGAATGGAGGCGGAGCGCTATCTTAGGGACGCCGCGGAGCAGGCGGCAAAGTCGCTGCGGGCGGAGCCGAAGGAGATCGTGTTTACGTCCGGCGGCACGGAATCCAATAATCTGGCGCTGATCGGAACCGCGCTGGCGATGCGGCGCAGGGGAAAGCATCTGATTGCCGCGCAGTTTGAGCATGCCTCCGTAAACAGCCCGCTGCTGTTTCTCGAGGAAATGGGCTTTGACATTGACTTTGTCCCGGTGGACGGGCAGGGTCATGTGTGCCTGCCCAGGCTGTGCAGCCTGGTGCGCCCGGATACCATTCTGGTATCTTTGATGTACGTAAATAACGAGATCGGAGCCGTGCAGGATATCGCAGCGCTTTCTGCCGCCGTGAAGAAACAGAATCCCGGGGTTCTGTTTCATTCGGACGCGGTGCAGGCCTACGGGAAATACCGCATCCATCCGAAAAAGGAGGGGATTGACCTCCTGAGCGTCAGCGGGCATAAAATTCACGGGCCGAAGGGGAGCGGTTTCCTTTATATCCGGGAGGGAGTCCGCATCCGTCCGATCCTGTGGGGCGGAGGACAGCAGAGAGGGCTGCGCTCCGGCACGGAAAATGTACCTGCCATTGCCGGACTGGGCTGTGCAGTCAGGGAGATCTATGAGGAGCACGAGAGCAAGATAAGCCGTATGTACGGGCTGAAGGAGCATCTGATTGGGAGGCTTGCGGCGCTTCCCGGGGTGACAGTGAACGCGGTGTCAGAGCCGATTACCGGCTGCGCTCCCCATATTGTGAGTGCAAGCTTTGAGGGTGTGCGCAGCGAGGTGCTTCTGCATGCGCTGGAGGAGCGCGGGGTGTATGTTTCCTCGGGTTCTGCATGCTCATCAAACCATCCGGGCATCAGCGGAAGCCTCCGGGCAATCGGACTGCGGGAGGATCTGCTGGATTCCACGCTGCGGTTCAGTTTTTCGGTGTACACCCGGGAGAACGAAATTGATTACGCGGCTTTACAGCTTGGCGAGCTGCTGCCGGTGCTGCGCAGGTACACGAAGCGGTGAACCGGCCGATAAAGAGAAAAACCGGACAATAGAGAAGGAAAAAATGTAAAAATAATACAGAAAATTGAGGAACTGGAAATGTACAGAGCTTTTTTGATTAAATATGCGGAAATCGGTCTGAAGGGAAAGAACCGCTATATTTTTGAGAACGCGCTGCGTGACCGTGTCCAGGCGGCACTGGATCGCATCGGACGGTATCATGTCGTGCGTGAGCAGGGCAGAATTTTTGTGGAATGTCCGGAGGATTCGGATTACGACGAGACGGTCGAGGCGCTGCAGAAGGTGTTCGGCGTATCGGGAATCTGCCCGGTTGTCGTGATTGACAGCATGGAGTGGGATGACATTACCGCGGGTGTCGGCGCCTACGTGGAGGAATTTTACGAGGAGCAGAATTTTACCTTCAAGGTGGAAGCAAAGCGAGCGAGCAAACAATATCCGATGACCTCGCCGGAAATCTGTGCCGAGATGGGGGCCTATCTGCTGGGCCGCTTCCCGGCGCTGCGGGTGGATGTACACCATCCGGAGGTCAGCATCCATGTGGAGCTTCGAACCAAAACCTATGTCTATTCCAAAACGATCCCGGGACCTTGCGGCATGCCCGTCGGGACGGGCGGGAAGGCGATGCTCCTGCTTTCGGGCGGGATCGACAGCCCGGTAGCCGGATACATGATTGCGAAGCGCGGCGTGGCTGTTGAGGCGACTTATTTTCATGCGCCACCCTACACGAGCGAACGGGCAAAGCAGAAGGTTGTGGATCTGGCGCGCATTATTTCCGCCTACACGGGACCGATCCGGCTGCATGTCGTGAATTTTACGGATATACAGCTTAGTATTTATGAGACCTGCCCGCACGAGGAGCTCACAATTATCATGCGGCGCTATATGATGCGGATCGCGGAGCATTTTGCGAAAAAGTCGGATTGCCTTGCGCTTGTCACGGGGGAGAGCATCGGCCAGGTCGCAAGCCAGACGCTGCAGAGTCTTCTGGCGACAAACGCCGTGTGCGGACTTCCGGTGTTCCGGCCGCTGATCGGCTTTGACAAGCAGGAGATTGTGACGATTGCGAAGAAGCTCAAGACCTTTGAGACGTCCATCGAGCCTTATGAGGACTGCTGTACAATCTTTGTTGCAAAGCATCCGGT
>ERZ777305.3308-NODE-3308-length-11390-cov-14.018086_pt1 | contig 11390 bp, 16 predicted proteins | sample MGYA00374965_ERZ777305 | MGnify/ENA primary metagenome ERZ777305 (study PRJEB29328, sample SAMD00013331) | mouse gut metagenome | study: EMG produced TPA metagenomics assembly of the Metagenome analysis of fecal microbiota from mouse which was promoted...
TAAATTATCGTTTATTGGAAATAGTGGCGAGAGAAAACAGGAGAAAAATATTTGCTTACAAACCGATACCGTGGTACTTTAATCAGAGAAAAAACGATTGACCGCTGAAAGGATGTGGAATTGAATGGATAATAAATTGATGAATTTCGGACAAAATAGCATTATGGCTGATTTTCAAAAAACAGACGATATATTAAAAGATATGTGCGGGATTATCGAATCCTCACAAAGAGCCGCATATCAGGCGGTCAATACAACGCTTGTGCAGCGGAACTGGCTGCTTGGATACAGAATAGCAAGCGAAGAAATGCAGGGCGAGGACAGGGCGAAATACGGAGCTGAGGTCATAAAGAAGCTGGCGGGAGAATTGTCTGCTGAGTATGGAAAGGGATTTACTAAATCCAATCTATACAGCTTTTATTCCTTTTATAAAACATATCCTGAAATTTTCCAGACAGTGTCTGGAAAATCTGCGGGACTTCTTTCGTGGTCACATTATGCGGTACTGTTGCAGGTCAAAGACTCCAAAGCCCGTGCTTGGTATGAAAAAGAAGCACTGGAACAGACTTGGAGCGTCAGAACCTTACAGCGCAATGTTTCTTCGCAGTATTATTACCGTATGCTCCAAACGCAGAAGCAGGAGCTTGTAGAAAAAGAAATGAAGAAATTAACCGCAGAATATCAGAGCGATAAACTGGAGTTCATTAAAAACCCGGTGGTGGCGGAATTTTTAGGGCTGGCATCCAATACGGATTTTACGGAAAGCGACCTTGAAAAGAGTATTCTGACAAATTTGCAGAAGTTCCTGATGGAGCTTGGCAAGGGTTATGCGTTTGTCGCAAGGCAGCAACATATCCATACCGAAAAGCAGGAGTATTTCATCGACCTCGTTTTCTATAATTACATCCTGAAATGTTTTGTACTGATTGACCTGAAAACACAGAAGATCACCCATCAGGATGTGGGGCAGATGGATATGTATATCCGGATGTATGATGAATTGAAGCGGAGCGAGGGCGACAACCCGACAATCGGGATTGTACTGTGTTCCGAAACCGACGAGGATATTGCAAGATACTCTGTTATGCATGGAAACGAACAGCTATTTGCTTCAAAATATAAGCTCTATTTACCAACAGAAGAAGAATTGAGAGAAGAAATCGAGACGCAGAAAACGATGTTCTACTTGCAGCAAAAGGAACAGCTTTCCGAAGAAAAATAATGCACCTGACAGAAAAGACCGCCTACTGAGGACGGTCTTTCGTGTTTTCTATATATCACCGGAGGAATCGAGTACCGGGCTTTTAATATCTGATATGTCCGGGATAAAGATTTCATCACCGCTCTGCATAGTGACGGTTTGCTCATATTCATCAATTTTTTTCATAAATTCGGTGCAGTCAAAGTATTTGCCGCCGGATTTTCTTTCGTCTGCCCGAAAATAAGTAATCGTAACGGAAAATGGCTGGTCTAAATGTTCCACGATGTAATTCAGCTTTCTGTCCAATTCGTCAAGCTCCGTTTCGCTTAGTTCACGTTTTCTGTCGGTTAATCGTGTTGTTTCCTGTATGGCGGAATCATATCCGGTAAGAGCGGCAAACAGAGCAAACTGCGCCGCACGGTCGGAAACAGACATATGCGGTCGGGTGTCGGATTGCTTGTGCGGCAGATGAAGAATGCCTTTGTATTTATCGTTCATAGGTCCCCTATCACGCTTTATGTCCGCCGATTTGTCTGTTCCTGTCCTTTGCCGTTGCTCCCTCTTCAAAATTCATACCCCGAAGGATAGAGTTCTTTCCGTAGCGGTTGCGTATTTCAAGAATCGCTTCCTGCCTGTTCCGTTCTCTTTCGAGTTTGGCTTTTTCTTTTTCACGCCGTTTTTCCAATGCATCGTAATCGGTGAAAAGTGTAAGCTGCTCGCCGCCGGTGTTTTCAGGTATGTCTTTCTCGTTGATTACCCGGTTCACCGTCACATTGATACGGCAGACAAGCAGGTTTTTATCCACAATCCGGTCGAATAAATCCGTAGCAGCTTTCATAATCAGCTTGCTTGAAGAGGTATAGCTGTCAAGATTTGCCGTGCCGTAGGCGTGTTTTGGGATTTTGCGCCCATAGCGGTCGGTGGTTACTTCTCCCTTGTACTGTTTTGCCCGTTCCTTATCCTTCAAATTCTCAATGTCATATCCGATAGTAAGAACAAGTTGATTCGTTACAAGCTTCTTTTCCATTAAATCAAGAACAAGAAGACCAGTCATTTCCCTTGTAACCAGTGAAAGCTTCCGCCTCAAATTTAACACCACTTTAGTTAAAGCTACCGTCCCAGACCGGAAAATCGGACAGATATTTGCCGCTGACCGCAGGCACATAGTAAGCGCCATAGCAGGTGAGACCCTCCGCCATGTCCACGTTGTAATCGGTCAGTTCCACATAGAACCGATAGTAGGGCATAAACAGCTCTTCGGTATTGCCGGTGCGGTAAACAAGCTCCGTTTTGGCGATCTGCGACTCAGTGATCGTGCCGTCCCTGAGATATTCTGACGGTACGGTCGTGATATAATCGCCGTTTAAGAGCAGGCAGCGCGCTGTCTCGGCACTGATCAAAGGATAATCGCCCACTTTTTCCGCGGCAGTCAGCAGGTCTCCGAGCCAGATAATGAACAGCTTTCCGTCATCATCGGGAGAAAAAGAAATCTTGTCGAAATGATAGTTCAGGATCTGCTGTGTGAGATCGCCGCTGTTGTCATACGCCTGATAGAAACGGATGCGCTCGCCGCTGTAAGTATAGTCGCCGCCGGTGCAATAGAAAGCCCGGTCAAATGCGCACAGCGCCTGATAGCGTCCGGTCAGATACCGAAGAATTTCACCGGCTTCATCATCCGTCGTTTCGGAGTAGGTAAACCGGTATTCTTCGGGAAGCGTTACCGGTTCCGAAAAGAAGATCTTGATCCGACCGTTTCCATAAACGGTAATCTCCCCAAGCGCTGTTTTCGCGGTCAGGCTGTATGCCTCCGTGCCGTCACATCCGGCAGGCGGCTGTTCCGTAATATCGCTGATGCGTTGGTACGTGGTGCTTTCAATGGAAGCAGCAAGCGCGTCTGCGGTACGCGCGGCAAGATCCGACATTTCGTCCTTGTCCAAGAATACGGTGATCCCGCTCATATCCGTGCGGGCGCGATTGCGATAGACCGGCAGTGAGCTCAGAACCTGTCCTTCGGTCCACGGATTTCCGTTTTCTGCCTCGGAAATGTCATAGTACATCATTCCTTCAAAGCCCATGGCAGTTCCGGTGTCGAAGCGGGCGGTCAGCAGGGGAAGGTCAGATGCGGAGGACGGATCGTCTGACGGAACATCGGATACCGGCGTCGGCACGGAAGGATTTTTCGTACCCAGAGTATCCGACTCCGCAGGCAGAAAATGAAGGCAGGCAAACAGGGCGGCAGCCGCTGTGAGCGCGGCGGCTGCGACTGCGGGAAAATAACGTTTTGCGCGTGAAGAGCGGATATCCGCGGCTTCCTCAATATATTGGTCGTTGATTTCACCGAGCGCTGTCAGGATTCTTTTTTCATTCACTTCATAAGCGGTTTCTTTTCTCATATGCAGATTCCCTCCTTTTCTAATAATTGTTTCAATTTGCCGCGCGAGCGCAGCAGGGACATTTTGACTTTACTCTCACTGATACGGAAAGCGGCGGCGATTTCCGCAATCGTATCAAAATACCAATACCGCCGCAGGAAGATGACTCTTGCCTGAGCGGAAAGACCGGCTAAAAAACGGTTCAGGATTTCTGCCAGTGCTATATTGTCCGCAATGCCTGCAACAGGATCAAAAGCAGGGGCATAAGCCGGGATGCACTCTTTGAGTTCCTCAAGTGCTAGGGCGGTTCTTCCCATGCCGCGCTTTTCGGCATGATATTTTTCGTAAATATGCAGTGCCAAATTGCGCGTCAGCTTTCCCAAATATGTGCGCAGCTTTTCGGGGCGTTTGGGAGGTATGCTCTCCCATGCTTTCAGGTATGTATCGCTGACACATTCCTCGCTGTCTTCCTGATTCTGAAGGATACGCCATGCGATCGTATGGCAGTATCCGCCGTATTTCTGCGCGGTTTCAGATATGGCGTTTTCCGAGCGGGCAAAAAACAGTCCGATGATCTTTTCGTCCTCCATAGGATATCCCTTTCTCTGTATACAACGTGTTTCGACAAGGTATCTCGGAGCGTATGCGTCCTTGTCCGGTGAACGCTTTGCAGTCCGGTGTTTTTGCAGGCGTCTTTTGCAGGTGGCACCGTTACATATTTTGAAAGCGCCTGATACTATCATACACCGGAAAAGTATGGCGCACGTCACATATTTTTATAGATTTGTTCTGATGTCATGGAATTGACAACAGATACAAGAAAGAAGTAGACTAAAAACAGGATTTTGATCAGGTAATGTTGGAGTAGGAGGCACTTGTATCGGAATGATTGGTACGAACGGGATACTTTGGAGGTAATTACATGAAGCTCCCTCAAATGATACTGTTTGATTACGGTCAGACACTGATTGCGGAATAAAAATTTGACGGCGTAAAGGGAACAGATGCTGTTTCACAGTATGCCGTAAAAAATACATACCATATGAAGAATATAGAAAGGACAACGGTATAGAAGCATGAACGACATCTTACAATTTGCAGACAGGGAAGAATTCAGGAATTGGCTTTGCGATCATTGTCAGTCCAAGGAGGGCGTCTGGCTTTTATTTGGCAAAGCGGGCGGACCGAAAACGATCAAGGCGGACGAAGCGCTGGAAGAAGCGCTTTGCTTTGGCTGGATCGACGGGCAGATGCAGAGCATCGACGACAAAACATATCGGAAATATTTTTCCATGCGCAGGGAAAAAAGCAAGTGGTCACAGAAAAATAAAGAGTTGGTAAAAAGCCTTGAAGAACAGGGACTGATGACCGACTTTGGCAGAGAAAAGATAGAGGAAGCGAAGAAGAACGGTATGTGGGACGCGCCAAAACCGCAGGGGATCACAGAGGAACAGATTGCACAGGTGTTGGAGATCTTAAGACCGTACGAGCCTGCCTGCACCAATTTTCAGGCGATGTCCCTGTCGGTAAAGAAGACTTATACGAGGGCTTATTTTGATGCAAAAACCGAAGCCGGACGGGAAAAACGGGTGGCATGGATGGTGGAGAGGCTGAATCAGAACTTAAAGCCGATGTAACAGTTGGATGCTATAGGAGAACAACATGGAGAACAGCATAGAAAACAATACGAAGAGCAGCATGCAGAGCAACGCGAAGAACAACACGAAGAGCAACACGCAGAACAACGTCAGGAACAATCATCTGACGATGCGCAGAGCGCAGGCGGGGGATCTGACTCTGATACAGGAACTGATCAGGGGATTAGCGGTTTATGAGAAACGGCCGCAGGATGTGACGGGGACGAAAGAGCAGTTACGGTACTGGCTTTTTGAAAAAAACATTGCCACGGTATGGCTTGCGGAATATGACAAAGAGACGGCAGGGTATGCGCTGTATTATCCGGTATTCGGTTCATTTGCGGCGGCTGGGAGCGTGTATCTGGAGGATTTTTACTTAAAAGAGGAATTTCGCGGACGCGGGCTTGGCAGGCACTTTTTTTCCAAGATCGCGGAAGCTGTGCTGGCTGAGGGCTATATTGGCATGGAGTGGAGCTGCCTTGACTGGAATCAGACCGCGATCGGCTTTTACCGGAGAGGGGAAGCAAAGCAGGAAACGGGAAGGGTCTATTTTGGACTCGACCATGCAGGGCTTGAGAAAACCGCGGAGCAAAATCTTTGTGAGGGCAGTGGAATTACGTGATTGGCAGAATAAAAGATATACAATCACTGCCTAAGAGCGTTTGAATCGTATTTAAATACTTTTTAATATCAAAGGCTCTGCACGTATTGTGTGAGAATAGTATCGTCATTCAAAAAATGTTAACGTGAGGCATCAAAATATCTAATACCGGGAGAGTATCATGACACAATCAAATATCATCATGTACACTACAGAGCTCAAGTGATGAAAAATTTATACTGATTATTTCATATGGTAGGTAATTTTTAATAGGTTGCCTACCATATTTTTCTAATATGTATTATTTGATTTGGTCAACGTAAATGTTGCCAATAATAAAAGTGAGAAACAAATAAAGATTTAACTAGAAACAGAGAATAAAGCTTGATAAGTAACGGCAAATGCGTTACAATAGCCCCAAAGGAGATGAGTTTATATGGAAAAGACAGCAACATTAAATTTGCGAGTAAATCCTACAGTAAAACAGCGGGCAGAAGACGTACTGACAAGATTAGGCATTCCCATGTCAACAGCTATAGATATTTACCTCAATCAAATATCTCTGACAGGGGGAATACCATTTGCTGTTACCTTACCTAATGCGCCCTCTGCTCTCAATGCGGATTTAATGACATCGGAGGAAATCCATACAAGGCTGCAGGAAGGATATGATGACTTACGGGCAGGCAGGGTACAGGATGCAGTCTCAGCATTTGAGAAGTTTAGGGAGAACCATTAGGTATGACGCAATATAAAGTAAGAATCACTGATAAGGCACTGGCTGACATGGAAGAAATACATAACTATATTGCGATACAACTCCAGGCACCGGAAAATGCAATGGCACAATATAACCGGATTGCGAAAGCAATCGAGGATCTAAATATGTTTCCGGAAAAATTAAGGCTCATGGAGTCTGAGCCGGAACGGACGATGGGGTTACGGCAATTGGTAATAGATAATTATTCAGCTTTTTATGTAATTGAGGATTTGGAAGTTATAGTAACAAGGGTTCTATATAATGGCATGGATATAAGTAGAAGATTGATGGAAGATAATAAGAATATTCAATAAGTGATTAAGAAAAATATAGCAAATTTGATAATAGTATTAAATATTTTTAGATATGCAGGGTATATTAAAAGCTTGTGAATTTGTATAGAGTTTGTTGCCAATATCATTGTGATTGTATGAGGAGAAGTACATGGAAATACAAGAACTTAGAGATAAGGCTTCAGTGCTAAAAAGAGAAAAGCAATCATTTTTAAATGATACTTTTTTCTGGGTAAAGTTGGCACGAGAGGCTGTTGAGGCATTGCCAGATACAAAATTTGAATTTGAGGTTCCTAAAGCTGGAACGGCAGGAAAAATGAGAACAGTAGCACGTAACGACGGACAAAGAATTAAAAATAGAATAGTAAGACGTGATATATATAACAGCGCATTTGTTACCTCAGTTGCGGCGGTAGAAGATTATTTGTCTAAGATTATGATGTGGATTCTTCTCTGTGATAATAAACGTATTAAATGTACAATTTCAGGTGTTAATTTTTCTAAAGAAGTAGCAATCGTGGATTTAATTGATGAGGATAAAGACACCATTATTAAAAATATAATAGATCAACGTGTAGAAGGACTATTTTATGCCAGTCCACAAAAACAGAAGGAGTATTTTGATAAAGCATTAGGAATTAAAGTTGATGATGATATTTGGGGTAAATGGATTGAAATTAAGGCAAGGAGAGATTTGTGGGTACATAATGCAGGTATAGTTAATCAGGTATACATAGATAAAGTCAGGGAATATAAATTGTGTGATTTTGGAAATGAAGCAGTTATTGACGAGCAGTACTTTAGTGATTGTGTTGTAATTTTAAAAACAATGATTGGGCGTATTGATAGAGATATTAGAAACCTATATAAAGAATGATGGCAACATTTTGGCAGCAGAAAATCAGCAAGCCATAATAAATGATGTAAAAATAGGCGTGTATTTGCATAAAACTTAAATGAATACAGTTAAGGACAACAAAGAACACGCCGAGGAGCAGATCGCACAGGTGTTAGAAAGCTTAGGCTCATATGAGCGCCTGCCTGCACAAATTTTCAGAAGATGTCTTTATCGGTAAAGAAGACTTACACGCGAGCCTATTTTGATGCAAAGGCGGATGAGGGACGAAAAAAACGGATCGCATGGATGGCAGAGCAGCTTAATCAGAACTTAAAACCGATGTAACTGCTGTTAATGCCTTGTATTTTAGGTTGAAGGTGAGCCGATACATTGTGCCAGGAGTCCTGATTTCAGGACATGTATATTGTTGTTAAATGCCGGCAGGATGGGAGAAAGGGATGTATCTTTGCAAAATTGCTTCTTTTGAGGAAATGAACCGCAAATGGGATGATGAAATAGAACGCCATATTCATGACAGAGAGAACTGGATCATATGGAGAGAGAACGCGCTGGAACGCTTTCAAGATGGCAGCACCATTCCGTATTATGGAATTTTGGATGAGCAGATCATCTGTGAAGCAACTGCCGCAATAAATCCCGAAGTGGTTCAAAACAGTGAGAGGCTTGTCGGAGACGGTGCGGTCTATTTGTCCGCCTTTCGGACGATCGAAGAATATCGCGGAAAAGGATATTTTTCAAAGCTGATGAAATTTATGTTGGATGATTTGGTACAGAAAGGCTTTACGAGAGCAACACTCGGCGTAGAGCCTGTTGAAGAAGTAAATAGAAGAATCTATGCGCACTATGGTTTCACAACATATATCAAGCGGGCAGAGGAAGTTTATCCTGATAAAACGGTGATTACCGTAGATTATTATGAAAAAAGCTTAGGACAGTACCGGTAAACGGAACAGAATCTAATGGATCTTATTTTCGGCGATCAGGCAGCAGGAAAATACGATTTCGTTTACGAGCATGAAAGCAGCGACAGCCGCAGGAGGACAGTTCAGTCCGAGCAGAAAGGCAATGACTGTCGTGGTCAATGAAAAAGTATAGTATGTTTTCGAGCGGTACAGCCATCCGTACGGGAGCAGATGCGCGCCAAAGATCATGGCGTAGACCATCAGCATTTTTTCCGGTACGGCGGCATAGATCCACATTGCGATCAGAATGTATAAAATCTGATTGAGCGAAAAAAGCAGCCCTAAGCCGGTGAGCGGGTTCGACTTACCCTCAAAATCAATCCCAAGCCGTCTGGATATGAGATACGCCAAAGGAAGAAGCGGGCAGGAGCAGCAAAAGGTCAATAAATTTCTCTGCAGGATCGGCAGAGGGGAAGCATGGATAGCCAGAATGAGCGTCCATATGACGACGGAGGCGCTGATGATATGAATGCCACGCTTTTGCTCCTGTGCAATGTCCGTCCTCATTTGAAAAAGCACCGCATAGGAGATTTCTTTCTGTTTGGACTCCATACTGTCCATGCTTTCTTCTTTCTTTTCCCACGTCATGTTGTTCATATTTTTCCTTTCTTTTCGAGAACTATGAGATTTACGCATTCTTCCTTTTCGAAAGTCATGCGATTCGTGCATTCTCCTTTTTTTGAGCTTCATGCGATTATGCATTCTTCTTTTGTCGAGATCCATGCAGTTCATGCTTCTTCTTTTTTCAAGAGTTATGCGATCTACACTTTCTTTTTTACGACATTTATTGCTGCATTTTCCCATTCGTTGAGCGAAGACCCTTACGGGATGTCCTTAGCGCGACGCTCTTTATTTTGCTGGTATTGCCGTAATGCCTGTGTGTAAATGCCGCCCTGCTTTTTGCTGTGAAGCTGATAAATCGCGATGCATGTCAGATACAGGGCTAAGACAATGGCGGTAAACAGAAGCCATCGCCATAGGGTTCCTTTGCCGGTAAATATGCCGGAAACATAAAATCCGAAACATTCATACAGGCTGACAGCGCCCATAAAGCAGGTCAGTCTTTTTGTGAAGCTCCATCTGCGTATCATAAGGCGCGTAAAGCATAGATTAAAAATGAGGACGCCGCCGTTCACCCAGAGCAGAAAGCGGATCAGGCGATATGTGGAAAGCGTTTGAATATGAAAAAAAGAATGGTGTGCCAGCAGGAGGATGAGAAACCATGTCGTGCAAAATGCAATGCCGTTTCTCATCCATACCCAAAATTGAATGAGATCCTGTTTATGAATTTTCATTTTTTATGACCTCCTATAGCAATAGCAGCGCACGGATCGCCGGTACATATTTTCTCGATATGCTGAGCTGCTCTCCGTTGCATAAGGTTGCCAAAATGGTCCGGTTCAGCTCCGGCTTTAGGGCTTTCAGTTTGTTGAGATTGACGATCTGCGATTTCGAAATGCGGATAAAATCTGCGTCCGAAAGGCTATATTCCAGCTCATACAAACGCCGGCTGACTTCGAATATATGATCCTGCGTATATAAAAAGGTCCGGTCATTTACGGACTCGAAGTACAGTACGTCGGAGGAAGAAATATAGTATGTCTGATGATCTTTTTTTGCAGCAATTTTTTTGTCAAATAAGCTGATATATTTTTTTAAACGCAGAACTTCTTCATCCGCCTGCGTACATTTGATAACGACCTGCAAGCGGGATTGCGGCTGTTCAATGATTTCAATATCCATCCTGCACCTCCTACTTCAGTATAGGCGCTCCCGGTTATTTTCTCAAGTACAGTCGGGGTAAGGGGGACGGGGATGGGCGGTAAGAAGCCATTCCGGTGATGACAGCTTTGAAATCTCATGTTATGATTGAAGGGATGAAATTGTCTGAGGGGGAAGTAAAACCGTGACAAAAAATAATAAAAGGTCCGTTTATGCTTTTTTGACATTATCCGTATTGTTCTGGGCGGTATTATGCGACGCATGGGGATACTCTAAACATCTGCCCATAAGCTTACCGAATGATTGGAATTGGTATGTTTATGGCGTGATAAGCAGAATGATATGGGTAATGCCTTTTATTCTTTTGGTCGTAAGAGGCAAGTATCAGGGTTTGGTTTTGCCAAAAGAATTATTCGGATTTCATTTTCATTGGAAATCCTTTTTGACGGTACTCGCGCTCAGTACGATTTATGTATTGTGCGCAATGCTTTTCACTCATGGCAGTCTGTGGAGGAACCCTGATTTCGTTTTGGGGCAGGATTTATTAAGATTTTCGGTTGTGGGATTTGTTGAGGAGCTCGTATACCGCGGTTTTGGGCTTAACATGCTGTCTGTTTTTTCAAGCCGCAGAACAGCATATGTGATATCAAGCTTGTTTTTTGCGGCAGTACATATTCCGGCATATTTTATCCGTTGGTTTTGCGGCGGTCCGTTTTTATTCACAGAAATGATAACACAGATCATAACTGTTTTTATACTCGGTTTGATTTTTGGAATCGTGTTTGTAAAAAGCAAATCAATATGGTCTTCGGTAATCATTCATTTTTGGTGGGATTTCATGTTTGTTTTATTTATCGGATAGAAAGTGCGGTGTTGACAGGAATTAGCTTGAGTTTCCGCAAATTGTAATTGATAAATGGGTATGTCCACCCAAAGCACCAGTCTGCCCGATTTTTGAGATGATAAGAATGGCAGTTTCTTGA
>ERZ777305.3311-NODE-3311-length-11386-cov-2.169800_pt1 | contig 11386 bp, 10 predicted proteins | sample MGYA00374965_ERZ777305 | MGnify/ENA primary metagenome ERZ777305 (study PRJEB29328, sample SAMD00013331) | mouse gut metagenome | study: EMG produced TPA metagenomics assembly of the Metagenome analysis of fecal microbiota from mouse which was promoted...
AAATACATTATTTTAGGGGTTCTTGCTGTTGCACTTCTCATTGGCCTTGGGTTTGGCATCTATTATTTGGTAGACAATTTTTATTTGATAAAATATAAGTTAGAATGCAGGAAACAGCGGAAAATGGGTTTTAAGGATATGAAATTTAAGCGGGGCAGGCGGCGGAAATAACAAAAACATGACAGCAGCCCCTTTGGCTGGATGGCATAGAGGGAGGTAGTATATTTGGGAAAATATATTACCTCTTTTTCTGTTCTATTCATAATTGACAGGGTAAGTGGATAAGAATATAATAAAACTGCATGTTAAATTTCGGAATGAGAAACTAAAATAGATAGATTTAAGGATGAACAGAATGGATAAAGAGTGCGGAATGTATCAGATTCTGGAAATAAATCTGACAGCGGGGAATGGAGCAGAAAAAATTATACAGGAAATTGCCGCATCCCCATTACATGGGAAATTAATCCTGCGGGATGATAAATTTCTGGGAAAAGAATGGTATGGGGAGCATTTGGTGAACCATCTGGAATTTTTCACTCCAAAAAGGGAGCTTGCCGATGCAGCGGCGCTCCTGGAAAAATTATTTCCAATGGAATCCCCTGATGCCCAACAGCCTGGGCAGGAAGATCCTGGGCAGGAATGCAGGGTTTTTTTATATCAAAAAATGGAGGGGAACTGGAAGGATGGGGGGAAAAACCCAAGGATTTACTTAAAAATTGTGAAGTGGCCGTTCCAGATTCCCTTTGTGCTGGAACTGATTCCCTTTGAGGGCGCAACGCTGCCATTGCAGGAAAAGGCTTTGGAACGTGGGCAGCAGGAAGAACAGGCCACTTACCATATGTTTACGGCAGAGGAATACCTGTCCAGAAGCTTTTACCATATTATGGACGACTTGGAGCTGGTTTACAGCCTTTCATGGTACAGGGATGTTTATGGTATTTTGACAGGCCATGTGGTGGAAGGGAGGAAGGTGTCCCAAAGCTTTGGGCAGCTTCTGTTGGAAGATGCAATTCCACGTTTGGAGGAACGTCTGGAAATTATCAGCAGTTTTGAAGAATATGGGTATATGCAAAAGAGGTGGGAAAACTTTTGCGGGCGCGTATCAGGCGTAAGCCAGCCAGAAGCAGAAGAAAGACATGGCGGGGAAGAAAAGGGGGATTCCCTTGGCTCAGAAGAATGCCCCGAATGGGGACATGTCATACAGCTTTTGGTAAAGTTTATTTCCCCTGTGGTTGACGCAACCCTGCGGGACGAATTATTTATTGGGGACTGGATGCCCCAGTTTGGCAGGTATTTAGGCTAAATGGCTAAAATAATAAGCAGCAGGATGAAAAAAGCAGCCATGTAAGAAAAGTGGTAAGCAGCAGGAAGCAGAAGGAGGAGAACAGGCAGGAAAAAGTATGGGCAGCAGGGAACAGAAGGAGGAAAGCGGGCAGCTTAAATAGGAAAGCTGCTTTGTGGGCGGAAGAAATAGGAAAGGGAGAGTTTGCATGGATTTTAATTCTTTTTTAAAGACAGTGGATGATTTAGTATGGGGAATCCCGTTGATTGTCCTGATTTTGGCAGTTGGTTTTTTACTGACATTCCGGCTGCGGGGGCTTCAAATCCGCCGCCTGCCATTGGCAATCCGGAATTTGGTTGCGGATGAATCCGCAGGGGACGAAGGGGAAGTGTCAGGTTTTGGGGCGCTTTGCACAGCCTTGTCAGCTACCATTGGGACAGGGAATATTGTGGGCGTTGCCACGGCGTTGGTTGCAGGGGGCCCAGGGGCGTTGTTTTGGATGGTGATGGCTGCAGTTTTAGGTACAGTCACAAAATATGCGGAATGCCTGCTGGCTATCAAATACCGGGTGGTAGCAGAGGATGGCCATATTGTGGGCGGGCCTTTTTATTACATAGAACGCGGCATGGGGAAGCATTGGGGGTGGCTTGGGAAGGTATTTGCCTTTTTCGGCGTAGGCGCCGGGCTGCTGGGAATCGGCACGTTTACCCAAATCAATGGGATTACCAGCGCTGTCAACACTTTCTTTGACCCTGAAAACCAGTGGAGCGTGGAAATCCTGGGGAAGGATTATTCCTGGACGGTTATCATAGCCGGCGTCCTCCTGACGGCTTGCGTTGCCCTTGTGCTGATTGGGGGCCTGCAGAGGATTTCGGGGGTAGCCCAGGTGCTTGTGCCATTTATGGCAGCTACCTATATTACAGCGGCTGCGCTGATTCTTGTGTTCCATTATAAGGAAATCCCGGCAGCTTTTGTGACAATTGTCCAGAGCGCATTTGGCCTGCGGGCAGCAGCAGGCGGCGCGTTGGGAGCCATGCTTTTGGCAATGCAAAAGGGCGTTGCAAGGGGAATTTTTTCCAATGAGGCAGGCCTGGGGAGCGCCCCGATTGCCGCTGCGGCAGTCCAGACAGACGAACCGGCATCCCAGGGCCTGGGGACGGTGATTGACACAGTTATCATCTGTACGATGACTGGGCTTACCATTGTAATTACGGATACGTGGAATATTGGCCTGGACGGCGTGGACGTTACCACAAAGGCATTCCAGATCGGCCTGCCCTTTGAGCCGGCGGTGTCCTCTTTTATCCTGATGGTATGCTTAGTGTGCTTTGCGTTTACCACCATCCTTGGGTGGGATTATTACAGCGAACGGTGCCTGGAATATCTGACAGGTGGAAACCAGAACGCGGTAAAAACATACCGTTGGGTGTATATCCTTTGTGTGTTTATCGGCCCGTTTATGACGGTTTCCGCAGTTTGGACCATTGCAGATATCTTTAATGGCCTGATGGCAGTCCCAAACTTAATTGCGATTATTGCGTTAAGCGGCGTAGTTGCAGCGGAAACAAAGCAATACCTGAAAAAAATTGACGGCAAATAAAACCTTGTTTTGCAGCAGCCCCGTTTGCTTACATCACCTGTGCAAGAATAACGCTTGCAATCGTCCCGATTAAAGTAGTGAAAAGCGCCCCTGCCAAAGTATACCGTGTTTTCTGGACTTTGGCAGTCATAAAATAAATGCTCATGGTATAGAAAATCGTTTCCGTGCAGCTCATCATAATGGAAGTTATGGTGCCAAAATAAGAATCCGGGCCAAATTCCTTGAAAATGTCCAGCACCAGCCCTGTGGCTGCCGAGGAGGAAAACATTTTTACAATGGAAACTGGGACTAGTTCTGCCGGAAAATGCAGTGGCTCGGTGAGTATCCCAAGGGCTGCAGAAAGCGAATCCAGAAACCCGGATGCCCGCAGGATGCCCACGCCTACCATCAGGCCAATCAGGGTGGGCATAATGCCAATGACAGTCTGGAACCCGTCTTTTGCCCCTTTGATAAAATCGTCGTATACATTGTGGCGTGTCAGGAGCCCATACCCTACAATGGAAAAAATAAGGAGCGGTATCATTGCGTCGGATAAGAAAAGGAGTATTTTCAATGGGAATTACCTCCTTTTTTCTGTTCTGGCAGGGCATACATGAATTTGGCAAACACAATGCCGGCCAGGGTGGAAAAGAAGGTGGCAATCATGGCTGGCCCTAATATGGCGGCAGGGTTGGCGGAGCCGTATTGGCTGCGGTATGCAATCATATTCACTGGGATAAGCTGGAAGGAGGAAACATTCAGGATCAGGAAAGTACACATGTCCTTGCTGGCTATTTTGCTGTGGCCGTTTAATTCCCCTAATTCCTCCATGGCTTTTAGGCCGGCAGGGGTGGCTGCCCAGCCAAGGCCAAATACATTGGCGATGATATTCGTAGATATGTATTCATTTGCTTTGTGCCCTTTTGGGACTTTTGGGAACATAAAGCGCAGGAATGGGTTTAAGGTGCGGGCTGCACCGGAAATGATGCCGCAGTTTTCTGCAATGCGCATAAGCCCAACCCACAGGGACATGACGCCAAGCATGGTAATGCAGAGGGTGACGGCTTCTTTGGAGGAGTCCAGGGCGGCGTTAGTGACAGCCGGAAGGTTCCCGGTAAAGGCGGCATAGACAATGCCAAGGACAATCATAAAGCCCCATAAATAATTAAGCATAAATCAGTTCTCCAAAAAATACAGTTGTTTATATCTTATGCAGGAGATCCAAAAAGGTGCAGGGTGGGGGCAGAAATATTTTTTACAGTATTCGCAATAAATGGGAGCTGGGCAGTGCTCCGCTGGGAAGGGATATCAGGTTTATGCCAAATATTCTTCCCATTGGAACGCTGCCTGCTTTATGGTCAGGTTTGCAATAAAGTTTACCTATTTACTCCAGGTCCTCCCCATTGGATTTCAGCACTTTCTGATACCAGTAGAAGGAATCTTTTTTCAGACGCCTGCACTCTTTTGGGTCATCGTCTGTCCGGTCTACATAAATGAAGCCGTACCGTTTTTTCACTCCGTTGCTGGTGGAAACCAGGTCCAGCGCAGACCAGGGGCAGTAAGCCAGTATTTCTACGCCATAGTCTATGGCTCGTTTCATGGCTTTGATATGTTCACGCAGGTAGGAGATACGGTAACGGTCATGGATTTTACCATCTTCTGTCAGAGTATCAAAGGCTCCCATGCCGTTTTCTGTAATCATTAAAGGCTTGTTATAGCGCATGTAAATATCCCGGAAAATGTATTCCAGCCCAGTGGGGTCAATGGCTCAGTCCCAGTCGGTAGTGTCAAGGTTTGGGTTTTGGCACATTTCGTAGAACCCCGGATGTGTTTCAAATGCAGAAATATTTCCTTTTTCCCCGGAAAGGTTTACCCCTCCATAGCTGATGTTTTTGCCAGAACCTTCCGGGCAGGCTTTTGCACAGTCACTGTAGTAATAATTCAGGGCAAGGAAGTCGGATTCCCCTTCTTTTATCAAATCCATGTCACCGGGGGCAATCTCTGGGGCAAGGCCGTGGTTTTCCAAGTAAACCATGGCTGATTTGGTATACATCCCTTTAAAATAAATATCCAGATAATAGCCGTTGCGCAGATCATGGGCATTTTGGGCGGCCATAACGTCCGCTGGCTTTGAAGTGAGGGGATACACTGGGGCATAGCCTAAGGCTGCCCCAGCCATTCCGCCTGGGACTAATTCATGGACCAGCTTGCAGGCAATGGCATGGGCAAGGTTCATATGGTGGTTGATTTGGTAGCGGATTTGGTTGTTGCCCCGGTATTTTTCCGGGATATAGCATTTCTGTTCAATGTACTGGGCTATAATGCTCTGTTCATTAATGGTTGTCCAGTATTTTACCTTGCCCTTAAATTCATTTATGACATAACGGGCATAGGCTTCAAAGTCTGCTACCACCTGCCGCCCTATCCAGCCGTCATATTTTTCCACTAAAGCCCAAGGCAGGTCATAGTGGTAAAGGGTAACGATTGGCTCTATGCCATTTTTCTTTAATTCATCAATCAAATCCCGGTAAAACTGGATGCCTTTCTCATTTACTTCCCCTACGCCTTCTGGGAATACCCGGGCCCATGCAATGGAAAAACGGTAAGCCGTAAAACCCATTTCTTTCATTAAAGCCACGTCTTCTTTAAAGTGGTGGTAATGGTCGCTGGCAATGTCGGCGTTGGCAAAGCCGTATTTTTTATAATTTTCCTGATTAATGATATCCTGCTGGGAAGCCATCTTCATAGGCCACGCCTTCTACTTGGTAGGCGCTGGTAGAAGCCCCCCAAAGGAAATCTTTTGGGAATGCTTTTTTTTGCATAATAATCACTTGTTCCTTTCATTACGGGCGGTATGAAAATTAGTTTCACGCTATGATATTTTTTCGTTGATTAGTTTTAGGACATCTATGATTTCATATGCCATCCGTACTTCGGAGTTAATTGTCATCATAGTGTCCTGTGCGTGGGCGAACAGCAGGGAGAATCCATAGCTGATGCCGCTGGCTTCGTCTTGGATGATTTCTGTCTGGCAGTTGTGGGCAAGGGTAATTTCGTGTTTTGCCTCTTTCATTTCTTCGTCTGCCCGTTTAAAATCAAACTGCTTAGCTGATTTCAGGGCATCGGTAATCCGAAGCCTTGCATCCCCTGCGTGCATAATAATCTGCATTGCCACAGGGACTAATGGGCTTTCTTCTGTTTCTTCCAATACCTTCTTTTCTTTTTCACTCATAGTTATTGCCTCCTTAAGCTGCTTCATCAGCAAGTTTATTTTTTTCAAATACTTTAAAAAATGGATACCAGATTGCGGTGTAAATCACCAGTAAAACGGCTCACCATAAAATAGCCCTCATATCCTGCGTAATCATGACGCTGGAAGCTGGCGCAGGGATTTGGCCTACCTGTACCATCATGGAAGGGATTTTTAAAAGGCCTGCGCTCATTAAAATCCAGACATAGGTGGGTCCTACAATGGCATTAATCCATGCCGGGAGCATTAAAAGGGGGTTGAATACAATCGGCGTACCAAACATCATGGGTTCGTTAATATTAAAGACAGAAGGTGCGATAAATACCCGCCCCAGCATTTTAAGCTGCTTGGATTTGGAAAAACACATCAGGATGTTTAGGCCAAGTGTTGCGCAGACCCCTCCCATGGTGATAAATGCCATGGTAAAAAATGCTTCTGAGGTTACAATGTTAGCGGCTGTGCCCCCTGCTGCCACGGCGTCAATATTTTCTTGGATGGCAACCATAAAAATTGGCGTGGTAAGGGCGTTCCATAGCCATGTGGAAATACCCAGAGTATAGAAAAATGCATATAGCAGGGAAATCAGGATAAATCCCGGCAATGTCTGGGCAACCTTTGCCAGCGGCATGAATATTCCTACAATCAGTTCCAATATATTGATATTTAATTTAAATACCAAAACCATGGCAATGCCAAGGACAACGACATTTGGTATAATAACATTAATCCATGATACCACAAAATCTGGGATGCTGCTGTTCTCCAAAAAATGCAGCTTTGCCCAAAGGTGGAATACCAAAGATACACACATCCCGCATATCATGCCTACTGCAATGCCGGTAGGGCCTACATTTCCCAGAAATGCGGAAAAGCTGCCGGCCTGCTCCCCGCTTGGGGTGGAAAGCATAAGCATGACGCAGATGGCTGTCAGACCGGCATTTATCAGGTAGGCGGGATGCTGCAGCTTTTCCATGCACTGGTTTGCCATCATAAATGCAATCATGATAGAGATAAGCCCGAAGCTGTAATTTGCAATGGGCGACAAATCCGGCAGTGCTGGGACAAAGGATTTGATAACGTTGTAAAAGTAAATTAAGGAGCCTGTTAAGATAAATGGGACCACTTTCTGCATGGACGCGGAAATTGCGGCAATCCATGGTTTCGAAAATAATTTATTGGCATTTGGCGCAAAGCTTTCGCTGAGCCAGTTCATTAGCTTGTTCATGATAATCTCCTTTTCTGCCGTAGGCTACTTCCCTTCTGCCAGTGATTTTGCCAGGTCAATCAGCCGCGCTCCGTCCAGAGATGCATAGATGTCTTGGGGAATCACGCCTACTTTTACATTGTAAGGCGCTGCCGTTTCCTGAAAGGTATCCAGTTCCATGGCATAATGGGGGCCAATCAGCAGTACGTCAATATAATTTAAGTGTTCTGCCACTTCGGAATGGCTCCTTGCTTCTACGCTCACGGAAAGCTTTTGCTTTTTTGCAACTTTTCTGGCGTTGCTAGCCAGAAACCCGCTGGACATGCCATCGCCACAGCACAGTAAGATTTTTAAGTTTTCCATAATCAGTTTCTCCTTTTTGTGTTAGTATTGTTCCGCGGTGCGGGAGTTCCTTCGGGGTGCGCACCCGTCTTGTTACTGTTATTATCCATGATTTTTAAGGTTCCCTCAACTTATCTTTTGCACTGTCCGGTGCAGGGGCGGCTGACAGGGTTTTGCACCGAAGGGTGCAATTTTTGAGTTGTTTTGGCGTTCTTTTCCGCCTATAATAAAAAGAAAAACATTGCCATTGGCGGATGTCAGGGGGTGGTTCCATGCAGAGAAAATTAAATGAGCTGTTGAAATATCTGTCAGGACAGAACAGGCCGCAGACCAGCGCAGAAATTGCCAATGCCCTTTCCATTTCCGTAAGGTCCGTAAAAAACCATGTGAAAGAAATTAATTCCTTGTATGGCAGGAGGGTTATTTTTTCTTCCCGGAACGGCTATCTGCTCAACAGCCAAATTTCTCCCCACCTGCTGGTGGATGACTTAGGTGAAAGCATCCCGCAGACTTGGGAGGAACGGGCGTTTTATATGATAAAGCAGTTGATTTTAGGGCATACCTCCAAGTTGGATTTGTTTGATTTATGCGACACCCTTTGCATTAGTTATTCTACAGTGAAATCTGTTATTTCCAGAATGAACAAAACTTTTTCCTCTTACCAGGTGGAATTTATCTGTGAAAATGACTGTGTCCATATCAAAGGGAAGGAAAAAGACAAGCGCAAGCTGATTAGCTATATTATTAATGAAGAATCTGGGGCAAGCTTTATGGATATACGGCAGTTGAAGGAATGTTTTCCGGGGGTTGATATTGACAGGCTGAACCAGATTGTGGTATCGGATTTTAAGAAAAATGATTTTTACTTAAATGATTTTGCAGCAGTGAATCTTGTACTGCACCTGCTGATACTGATTGGCAGGGAATTGGCGGGGAATGTGCTGGATTCGGAGCCATCCTGTTATGTTGTGGAGCATGGCCGGGAACAGCAGCTTTTGGAGGATCTTTGCGATGATTTGGAGGAAACATTCCAAATCCATTTGAATGAATCTGGGCGGTTTGAACTCTATATGCTTATGAAAGCAAACGCAAGCTATTCCCTTTCTGACGGAGGACAGGATTTAAAGGCGCTTGCAGGGGAAGAAATTGTACGTCTGACAGAATATTATATGGAGCAAATCAAGAACCGTTACCTGCTGGATTTATCGGGGGAAAGCTTTATGGCGCCATTCTGCCTGCACCTGAAAAATTTGCTGTTCCGGGCAAAGGCTAACTGCCCTGCGTCCAACCCCATGACGGAATCCATTAAGCGGAGCTGCCCAACAATTTTTGATATGGCAATTTTTATTGGGCTGGACTTGATGGAGCGTTACCAGATTTCCGTACCAGAGGAGGAGATAGCCTTCCTTGCCATCCATATTGGCGGGGAAATTGAACGGCAGAACGCCAATTACTCTAAGATTTCAGCCGTGCTCCTGTGCCCGGATTACCGGGGGCTCTGTATGGAGCTTTCCAATAAGCTGATGCTTTCCTTTGGGAACCAAATGAAGCTGATTGGTGTGGTGCATAATTTGGAGGAATTGGAATCCTTTACGGAAAAGACGCAGGAAATAGGGTTTAAAATGCTTTTTACCACAATCCCAGTAGAACAGGGCATCCATAACGTGTATACGGTGGTGAAGATTATGCCCTTTAATTTATCTTCCCAATACCATCTGATTCAGGAGGCTTTGGTAAAGTATGGAATGCTGTACAGCAATTATAAATTGCGGACTTGTTTCCATACATTTTTTGAAGAAGGGCTTACTCTAATTAATCCGAAAATAGGGGATTGGAAACAAGTAATTTCCTGCCTGTGCCAGAAGCTTTATGAAAAAAAATATACGAATAAGGATTTTGAGGAGAAGGTATTCAAACGGGAATATGCTGCAACAACGGCTTTTGGGAGCATCGCAATCCCCCATTCCGTGGACATGGATGCCATCAAGACCAGCATAGCCCTTGCGATTTCAAAAAAGGGCATCCCTTGGGGGGAAGATACGGTCCATTTGGTTCTTTTGCTGGCAATCAATAAGGCGGATAAGAAAATGTTCCGTTTCCTGTATGAAGCGTTGATTTCCCAGTTTGGGGAGGAGGGAATGATGCAGGAGGTGAAGAATTGCAGTTCATTTCAAGAATTTGAAGCATTGATTAATAGCAGTATTCCTAAAGATATGGAATAAAAAGGAACCTGCCCCATGCAGATGGTTCGGGGACATTCTTTCCAGAGTATTGTCCTGCCTGCAGGGGAGGTTCCTTTTGAAAACGGCATTATTACTCAGGCTGCTCTTGCACTTCCTGTGTATCGGCAAGGTTGGATACAATAACCGCAGCAAGGATAATAACGCATCCGCAGACCATACGGAGCGTCACCTGTTCATGGAGGATGAGGATGGAAAATAAAGTGCCAAATACGGATTCCATGGACAGGATAATGGCTGCTTTTGTTTCATCCACATACTTCTGGCTGGCAGTCTGCAGAAGGTAGCACAGGGCGGTGCTGACAACCCCCAGGTAGAGGACGCTGAGCCACCCCTGCGGGGTAACATGGAAGTCTGTTTCCCCAAAGAGGAACAGGCAGATGGCAGACAGGAGGACGGCGGTCAGCATCTGTATAAAGTTCAGGACTACAGCCCGGTATTTTTTCACAAATTCACTGGTGAAAAAAATCTGGAAAGCAAAGCCTACAGCGCAGACTAATGTCAATGCATCCCCCATACTGAGGGACATGTTTTTTTCAAGGGATAAAAGACCTACCCCTACAATTGCCATGGCTGCCCCTGCAATACTTTTCCGGCTGATTTTCTTCCTTAGGAGAATAAAGGAGATAAATGGCACCATTACTACATTCAGTGCAGTTAAAAATGCATTCTTAGAAGGTGTAGTGTACTGCAGCCCGACAATTTGGAAGGCAAAGCCTACAAAAAGGGCAGTTCCCATCAGGATTCCGGCCTGCAGTTCCTTGAAATTAATCCCTTTCAGTTCCCGTATGCTTGCAGCCCCCATCAGGACAGATGCCATTAGGAACCGGATAGCCATAATTTGGAAGGGGCGGAGGCTCTCTAATGCCATGTCGCTGGCAACAAACCCACCTCCCCAGATAATGGTTACAGTAACCAGGCCTGTAATTGCAAGATATTTTTTCATGGTATTGATATTCCTTTCTAAAAATGTTCCCCATAGAAAATGCAAGGGCTTTGTGGTAAATTTAGGTTCAGGATAGGATATCCTGCTGATGAAAGAATATTTATGTTTTACACCCTGTTTTATGTGGCAGAATAATAAATGTTGTGATTAGTTCCGTGTAATATCATAGCATAATTTGCCAGTTTTGTGGCAGTTCCTTGCAGGATTTTCCGGAACTTTTTTAGAATCCAAGTATTTTTGGGAATTGTAAAAGTTACAGGCTAAAAAGATATGGGACTTTCCAGGGGGGATATGGTATAATATTGATAAATATTATACCGCCCGGAGCGGAGCGAAGTGGCATAGGAGGCCATAGCTTATCACAAAGTGATTATGGCATAATGAAAAGATATAAAAGTTTGGGAGGAGGTAACTCCATGGACAGCTACCATACAATTAACGAAGTTTTAGTAAAGCTTTTTAATGAAATTATGGATATAGAGGAAAAAGCCATTATTACAGAAGAATTTAAGGACATTTCTAATAATGACATGCATATTA
>ERZ777305.3313-NODE-3313-length-11376-cov-2.610812_pt1 | contig 11376 bp, 9 predicted proteins | sample MGYA00374965_ERZ777305 | MGnify/ENA primary metagenome ERZ777305 (study PRJEB29328, sample SAMD00013331) | mouse gut metagenome | study: EMG produced TPA metagenomics assembly of the Metagenome analysis of fecal microbiota from mouse which was promoted...
TCCGGGCAGAACACTGCATCCCCCTGCCCAATTCCATGCGCCATATAAATAAGCTGCAAAGCTGCTGTTCCATCCGAACAGCCAATTACATGTTTCACTCCCACATATTCAGCCAGCTTTTCTTCAAATTCCTTTTCTTCCTCACCCAAAATAAAATGCGTGCTGGAAAGTACCTTCCCAATATTTTCATTTATTTCTTCCCTTAAGGCAGCATACTGTGCTTTTAAATCAATAAATTCCATCCTCGCAAACCATGACGTCTTCAGCTAATTGATAGCGTTTTTTACAACTTTCACAACAAAATCCAGCTTCGTCTTTAGTCAGTTTTTCTCCACATTTACAAACATAACCTACCCTTTTTGCCGGGTTTCCCAGCACCAATTCATAATCTCCTATATCTTTTGTAATAACACTTCCTGCACCAATCATTGCAAATTTGCCAATATGATTTCCACATACAATAGTAGCATTGGCACCTATTGTTGCACCTGCACAGATATAAGTCTGCTTCATTTGATCTTTCTTTTCAATAAAACTTCTGGGATTAATTACATTTGTAAAAACACAGTTAGGCCCAAGAAAAACCCCATCCTCACATGTCACACCCTGATAAATCGAAATATTATTTTTTATTTTAACACGGTTGCCAATTTTTACCCCTGACTCAATAAATACATTCTGTCCAATATTGCAGTTTTCTCCAATTTCAACTCCACTCATAATATTACAAAACTGCCAGATTCTCGTGTTTTTTCCTATAATTGCCTTAGGACCAATCAAACTGGTTTCGTGTACATAATACTCTTTCTCCATGAAAGCACCTATCTGTCAAATTGTTTTTTGAAATCTGTTGTTTTACATTTCTGCAAAGGCAGTTTAACGCTGCTTCCAGTCGATGCAGACAAATAAATTGCCAGCACTAACTCCAGTGCCCTTCTTCCGGCCTCGCCATCCACGTAAGGCGGTCTGTCATTTTCTATCGCATCAACTACATCTGCATATAACTTACTGTGTCCAAATCCATATACGTTAGGCGGCTGTTCATGGCATTCTTTTTTTACTTCTTCAGGATCATCCAGATAATCAGAAAAGCGCCATTCTTCAATAATATTTACCGCTTCGCCTCCCGCTTTTACGGTTCCCTTTTCTCCAAAAATATATAAAGTCTCCTCCAAATTTTTAGGATATATATTAGTGGTTCCCTCTACAATACCATAACTGCCGTTTTTAAACCTAATGAGGGCAATTCCCAGATCTTCTGCCTCAATGAAATCATGCTTCAAACGATCTGTCATTCCTACTACTTCCTCAATTTCATCCCCCATCATCCAGCGAAGCAGGTCTATATCATGAATACACTGATTCATTAATGCTCCTCCATCCTGCTCCCATGTTCCGCGCCACTTTGCCCTTGCATAGTATTCGTAATCCCTTGCCCATCTGATATGGGCAGTTCCATATAAGAGCTTTCCAAATCGTTTCTTTTCAACTGCTTCTCTGATTTTCAAAACAGATTTATTAAATCTGTTTTGATGGCAGGCACATACTTTTACATTTTTTTCTTTTGCCTTTTCAATAATCTGATCTGCATCTTCCAGTGACAACGCAATGGGTTTTTCAATAATTACATTGCACCCTGCCTCTATACAGTCCAGCGCAATTTGTGCATGCTTTCCGCTTTCCGTTGCAATTGCAACAAGTTCCGGAGCCTGTTCTTTCAGCATGACCTTATAATCTGTATATTGGGGAATCTCTTTATCCAGACTAAACTTTAATAACTTATCTTCCATTTGTGCTTTATCTATATCACACAATGCCGCTATCTCCAAATGATTATTGACTGCTGCAACAATATGATTGGGGGAAATTCTTCCACACCCTACAAGAGCAAATCTCATAATTCTCCTCCTGCTTTCTATTCTTGATAATAATTAACAATTGGTTCTATGACCTGTTTCATGCTGCATTTTTGCTCTGCCAGTTTTCTAATATCACTGGCAATTTTTTCTTTTTTCACTCCATTATACATCAAATCATAAAACATTACAATCTTCTCAACATCTATACTATTTTCATTTGGCTGGAATTTCAGCACAAATTCCGCATCATTAAATCCGTCAACTATACAAGACGTAATAAAGGGCAGTCCTTTGGCTCCGTATTCCCGGGATTTTAATGTACTTTCATGGTATATCCCGCTTCTGTGAAAACCAAGATTTTCCACCCCAATATCACAAAGATTATATAATTCATCCAGTTCCTTTCCAAATTTCATCCCATGAAAGATTACATAAGGCTGAATATTATATTTTGATACAATTTCTTCATATTCTTTTCTTACCGCACCGTCCCCCACAAGATGAAATATCACTCTTCTCTGAGGTGCCTTACTATAATATTCTCCCAAGCCAACTAAAAGTCTGTCATAACCATGCCATTTTGCAAATGCAGCTACAGCAATTAAATGAATACCATCCATAGGCTCCGGCTCCATAGGCTCCCTGATTTTTACAGTGCTAAAATCAATCCCATTGTAAATGTTAATTGTTGGAATATTAAAAATATATTTATCCTCTGAATAAGTTGCTATCCTATTTACATACAATCCTAATTTTCTTCTGCATGCTTTATCTAAAGCATACAACATCCACCATACAATTCCCGGCATGCATTCCTTGTCATACGGATAACTTGGAATTTCCACCACAATCTTTGCATTCTTTTTAGCAAATATCTTTAATAGTTTTAAGTAAAATACATCAGCCAGCCCATACCTGCTATAAATATAATCATAATTTTCCTGTTTTAACCGTTTTGTCAAATAAAAATTAGCAGCCAGTTTTCTGAATTTTCCAACTCTCCCCAATGATACTGACTGTCCATCTTTGCATAATATTGTTTTCCCATTTGATATACAGGTATAATCCACCAAAAATCCATAGGACTCAAAGGCTTTAATCTGCGCTTTAATTTTATTGGTAATTCCGGACGATGCCCCATCGCTGAAATCCCATGTTGTTAAATATAAAAGTCTTTTCATCTTTATATCCATGCCTTTCCCGCTTGAGCTTCTCCCTGTTTGGCAGATATTTTTGTCATTGTTCTTCCACTCATCCTCTTAAGCCGCTGTAAACTCTTAGAAATAGTTTTAAAACCCTTATTTTCTTCATAAAAAGAACCAGTGCCACACACAATCTTACTTTAAACTGTTCTCCTTTTGGATTTGTTACAGCTTTCCACGCATACTTTAAAAAATCAGGGTAGTTCTCCTCCAGCCATGTAAAAACTTCTGTGGCGCGTTCTTTCACTTTTTTATATTCCGCCCCTTTGCTGCTGAACAAAAGATACCAGACTAAATATTTTGTAAAGAAAAAGGTCATTTCTTCCTTCTTAATCAGGGCGCTGTCCCCCATTTTTTTATGAAGTTCATCCAACATAGTCAGAGGATTCCTCTCATCCGACAGCTTTGACCAATTCCCATGTGATTCCGAATTCTGGTTCTGCACCCAATTATATCCTACATAAGGGATTACTTTCACACGTTTTGCATAGCTCATAAAAAGAATATTAAAATATAAGTCTTCACTTATCTTCGTATTAAAAAAGGACAGCCCCTCCTCATCAATAAGCGATTTTTTAAACACTCTTCCCCAAGGAGCTGTAATGCGGAATTTGCTCCAAGACGATTGCTCATCCAGGCTCCATCTATCAATTATTTTTCCTGCGCCATTTACCTTATTTACGCCGCCTATTACAATATCAGCATCACTTTCCACTGCTTCCTGCATTAGCTTTTTCAAACAATCAGCTTCCATTTGATCATCCTGATCAATAAAGCAGACATATTCTCCTTTTGCCTCTTTTATCCCCCGATTTCTTGCTTCCGCTATTCCACAGTTTTCCTGATTTATATACCTGATCTTTCTGCCATAATTTTCAGAAATTATTCTAAACGCCACATTTTCCGATTCATCAGAAGAACCATCATTAATTAATATCAGCTCCAGTTCCTGGTACGACTGTTTAAGAACTGACATTATACTTTCAGAAATATATTTCTCGCCATTATATATTGGCATAATTACGCTGACCAGCATTTTTTTCTCCATATCACATTCTCTGAACAATTGCGCTGAAATTGCACATTACGGCAAGTAAATTAAGAATAAATAAGAGCAGAAGTACATTCTTTTCCTTTTCTTCATCAATATAAATTGAATCATTTTTAATTATAAATGGTAGAAATAACAGAAATGGCAAAAAATACCTTCCCTGTACTCCCGAAATGGTTCCAATGCTATATAGATGAATATAAGAATACACTAAAAGCATTGAAGTTAATACCAAGCCACAGCCTAACGTAAAAATGCCTAATGCTATATATCTATCCTGTTTTCTCCAATACACCTTTCTAACATTATTCATCATGATAAGCAATATTACAAAAAATATCATATATATAATGATTTTAGGAACTTCTACTGCCAAAAAAGAACCATTTATACACTTATAAATATAGTTTTCTCCTTGTTCAAATAAAGTATTAATATACACTTTAATGGTATAAACTGGATTCTCCAATATTGTTGTAAGTGTCCATCGTTTCCGCTCCACATTTTCCACAGATACACTTCTTACATCCACTTTTTGGGTTACGGCATAGCTCACTGCACTGCCTCCTCTTGCAAGAAAAGCAGACAACAACGTTGCTCCGCAAACTCCAGCATAGGATGCAAACTGCCATATCCTGCTTTTGAATTTTTCCTTTGGAATAAAAAACACAGAAAACGCCATTACAAAATAAATAAATTTAGCTGGCGCCAGTACCATTCCCAATCCTGAAATAATAAGTACATCCCAGATGGAAATTGCTTTTTCTCTGCTGCGGCAGTGCATACAATACGCAAACAGCAGTATACTAAACGCCATGTTCCACGCATCATAGGAATAAGAAGAATATAGCCACACAACAGAAGGCACCAATAAAATAGCCAATAGTGACTGCTGAAAACTTTTTCCAACCTTTAACGCAAGACTACTGATCGCTCCCATCAACAATAAATTAGTAAATCTTCCTGCCAATAAAATAATCTGATAGGGAGCATGGAATAATCTTGCGATAGTTACTCCCACTGCTGGTACATAATAAAGATATTGAGGTAAATGGCGTGCATAAGTATAATATCCGCTCCTATACTGCCCTTCTCTATTCCCATAGTCCCAATCTCTCCAAAACCGGTATATTGTCTGCCGGTCATCACAACGGTTAATTCTTACCAGCCCACTTTCGTAAATATAAACATACCCGTCTTCACTAACTGCTTCTTTTCCAATCCACTTACTGGAAGTGGCATATGACTGTGCAAAATGCGTCCACTCGTCCTGCACTGAAAATGGGGGAAGCACTATACTATAAAGGATCCCAAGTATCATGTAAATAATAACAAATGCCTTACATCCCTTAATTTTATTACTGTCGAAGGTAAAATAAATTGTCAGCATAAGAAGCAGCATGATTAAGATACAAACCACCAGAAATTGTGGCAGCAAATCCTTCTCAAGGCCATACACGGCTATCGTTAAAGACTGCTTTGATAGTTCATCACAGGAATAAAAAATTTGATAATTTTGTCCCACTTCCAGCATTAATGGAAGATTTGTCCAATTATAATATTCGGTAATTGCAAAAGAACTTATATTAATTTCTTCAATCTCCTGCTCCCATAACACATTGCCCTGATCATCAGAAATACCCACATGGAGGGCAACCGGATTTTCATCCAAATAAGTTTCCATAGCTGGATCATCATTACAGAACGCCATAGAATGAACCTGCTCAAACTTTGCTGCAAAACTCATATCAGTTCCACTCTCAACAATTACTTCTTCCCTCGCAAATTCGTATTGCAGCCTTACCTGCCACCATAAAAGCATAAGAAGCACGCACCCAGGAAAAATGATTATATACTTAAATATTTTACTTTTACAAAATTTACTTACTCTATTCATATCTAACTCGTTCCTTGTTCCCTATAATTTCTTCCACAATACTCTTATAAACCTGATTAAATACTTCTGCCACATCATCATCACTTTTTCCGGTCTGCTTCAACACATCTTCCCAATATTTATTAAGCTGCGTCATAACACGATGCTTTCCTGATTCTTTCCTTAGCATATACCGCATCCCAGTTATAATATTTTTTCTCCATAATGTTCTGCCCCATCTCTTCTGGCATAAATCCGCTTTATGAGACTGCAATTTTATCAAAGTTGTTTTCCCCTCACTGGAAAAGGGCAACTTACAATCACACAACACCGTTATACTCTTTGTTTTCTTCATCAGCAACTCTATTTCTTCAAATCTTCCCATGACAATATCAAATCCATATTCTTCCCCGTCCATATTACAGGCCGCCTCAATTTCAATTTTCTTTCCTCTCAGACAATTCCAAAGATTAATATAATTTACCTTATATCCTTTCTCTGCAAGCCTTACAGATATCTCGAACATTCCCCTTCGAAACCATTTGCTATATCTTTCACAAGTGATGACAAAAAATTCTTCCCCATTTCTTTTCATCTTTTTTCGTAAGGACTTTGCCGGATTTTCTCTGATGTTTAACTCTCTTTCCTGCTTCTCCCACGAAATACCGCCATACTTCACATCATATTCACATATCTGCTCTTTCGACAAATACCGGATACTTCCCTCTATCCCCTTATACTCATATTCTCCACTCTTTTTTTCTTCAAGCAGCGCAAAGCCTTCCGCATTTCGAACTGCCGCAAATGTATTTGCCAATAAACCATAACTACTATAGTTGGATAAAATACGAAAATTGCAAAAAGACATACAAAACAATTCTTCAATATCCCCTGTTTTTTCTTCCTGCGCATGCACATAATGAAATTGTCTGTTATCCCCAAACTGCTCTTTCACCCATTCCAAATCATTGGAAAAGAAATAAAATTGCGTTTTAGGATTTCGCTCATAAAACCAGGCAATTGCAGCACAAAAATATGTACTTTTACTTTCCTGCCCTAAGGTAACAAAATCACCTCTTCTGATGTGAACCGCAACAGAAGTGTACTGAGCAATCTCTTTTACAAAATTCTCAATAAATTCTGAAGGACTCTTTAACTCCAACGTTTTTATATAAGGCGTGGTTATATCCACTTCAAATTCCGGATGTCTCCAAAAAAACTCAGCATAGTCTGTTTCCTCGCGAAAAATATAATAATCTCCTTTTCGTCTGCCTGCTATCATCTTTTCCATATCATCTGAATTTCTCACCATAATTAAATGTGGATATTTTTTCTCAATTTCACGTGTACATATAGTTTGAAAAACTGGAATTTTAAGCATATGCAGATTATATGTGCGGAAATAACCGTCATAATAATCGCTGACATCCAAAATCAACTCCGTATGCAAATATTCCGATATCTTTGCCCCCAAAAAAAACTTATAAACCTGACTGGCAAATCCCCCCATGATCTTTATGATTAACATCAATCTTCTCCATCATCATTTAACAGACTATATTCTAATAAATAACTTTTTATCTTATCTACAGAATTAAACATCAAAATATCAATCATAGATAAATTAGGAATAAATTGATCATTAAACTGTTTATAAAAAATATTAGCGGTTTTTAAAAATTTTAATTCTATTCCAAATTTACGAAATTCCTGATAAGAATATAATTTTTGTCCGCCAATTGCATTATAATACTCATCTGCACCTAGTAATTGACAGACAGCAATTACCTTGTCCTGCCCACGCAATTTATTATCTTTCTGTAAGTCAGAAGATAAAAGAAGTTTAGTAATTATACCAAGATATTGATTTATTTCTTCAAACGAATGCATAATAAACAAAGCCAAATTATCTGCCTTATATAATAGTATTTTTTCCATAACAGGCATAATCTGATCAAAAAGGGGAGCCTTTTTATACGCCGCTTCCAAAATTCGAATATTTTTATTAATCACTGCTGAATTGTTTGAGATGCCAATCTCGTTAATGTGTTTATATGAACTTGCTCCTCCGGCCATCTGTATATTGAAATATTTCGCTTCTCCATTTAACAAGATTCTGTTTCTGTTAATCCATCCGCCTTTTATAAAATTAACATCATCATAAATCACATATTGATCTACTGCGTTCATCAACTGCCAATATCCTATATATGGCATAAAATATGGCTGCATAATCCCCAGTTTCATATAAATTCTCTTACTCTTTCCTGTTTTTATTTTCTCATTACTTCCCGGCTGCGTTTTTAATTTTTAAATAAAAATCTCCTATAAATGGGAAGCGAGCACATATCCTATAGTAAATCTTCTGTTTTATACCTAATTTTTGAAATAACTTTTTATATCTGTTATCTAAAAGCTCCTTAAATTTTCTCTCATACTGAAAAATTCTAAAGTTAAGAATTGTCTGGTATGCATATACTTCTTCTTTAAACTGTCCCTTAGTATATGCATGAAAATCATTTATCATCTGTAGCAATTCTTTATCCGTCCTAAACGCATGCTGTCTTGATTCCATATTCTGTTTTGACCAGCTTCCTTTCGTTTGAATTCTGTATTTTGACATACAGTCATTCATATAAAAAATATTTCCCTTCGAAGCGTAATACAAAAACAGTGTCCGGTCTTCTGCGGCAGTTGCAGTAAAAAAAGAAGGCATGTTTTTAAGTTCTTCTACAATTACTTTTTTTTCAAAAAACATACTGCTGGTATGAAACAAATGAGTATCTTCATATGCGAGATATTTAATAAGTCTTTTTCCTTCCATTTCCCCATAAGGAACATTTCTTTGAGGAATTTTTTCTCCTAATCCATTTCCAGTTTCATAAATAATTTCAACATCATGGGTACACATATTACAGTTTTTGTACTTTTGTAAAGATTCAAATTGCTTCTGCAGCTTATGTCTGTCACACCAAAAGTCATCTCCTTCACATACTGCAATATAATCCCCCCGTGCTTTTTCCAGCATAAATTGTATTAATATAGAGCGCTTGCCTCGCGAATATTGATTTTCTTCCTCTAACATGGGAATAAATAAATCTGGATATTTATTTATATATTCTCTGACAACATCAGCAGTCCCATCTGTAGATGCGTCATCATGAATTAGAATATCAAAGGCAAAATCCGTTTCCTGTGTTACAATGCTATCTAAGCATTCTCTTACAAATTTCACATGATTGTATGTAATACAGCATACTGTCACCACAAATTTACTCATATGACTATTTTCTCACCATTTCTAAAATTAATTCACAAATATGGTCTACTGTACTAAGATCTAAGTCCGCATACATAGGCAATGTTAAAATTCTCTTTGACAGCTCATATGCCACTGGTGTTTCCTGCACTGAATAAACTTGATTGTAACAGTCAAAGTTGCTGGTAATAGGATAAAAATATTTCCGCGCATATATTCCTTGATTTTTTAACTTTTCATCAACATCATCTCTTGAAAATCCCAGAACTCCTTCATCAAATAATACAGGAAAATATGCATAATTATATTTCACATTTTCTTTAATATTCATAGTATGTATTCCCTCTATCTGATCCAGATATGTCTTATATCTCTCAAATACGCTCTCCCTCTTTGCCATTTCATCTTCTACATGACGCAAATTGCAAAGTCCCATAGCAGCTTGAAATTCATTCATCTTTGCATTAGCCCCTACTGCATCCACCGTTTCCTCATCCAAAATGCCAAAATTTCTCAAACGACACAGTTTATCTCCAATCTTTGCTTTTTGATAACAGACCGCCCCGCCTTCTATGGAGTTATACACTTTGGTCGCATGAAAACTGAACATAGAAGCGTCTCCAAATCTGCCAACCCCCACTCCTTTATATTTTACTCCAAAAGCATGAGCTGCATCATAAATTACTTTTAGCCCATATTTAATTGCAATCTGTTCAATTTCCTCCACATCACAGGGCTGACCATACACATGAACAGGTACAATCGCACAAGTCTTTTCTGTAATCAAATCCTCAATTTTTTTTGTATCTATGGTATAAGTTATCGGATCTACGTCACAAAAAACTGGTTTTAAGCCGTTTCTTACAATTGCATGAGTTGTAGAAACAAAAGTAAAGGGTGTTGTTATCACTTCACCCTCCAATTCAAATGCCTGCAACACTAACTCCAACGCCATATGCCCATTTGTAAATAGTGAAATATTGGAAACCTGAAGATACTCTGTCAGCCCCTTCTCCAACGCTACATGTTTTTCTCCCATATTAGTAAGCCAATGCGTATCCCATATAGATCTGATTTCCTCTACATATTCCTCTAATGGCGGCATAGAGGAGCGAGTCACTAAAATCTTTTCCATTCCCGTTCTCTCCTACTTCGTAAATACATCCTCTTTGCTGCGTTCCACTACATTTCCACCTATCACCTCATATATAATGTCAGCATTTCGAATGGTAGTCAGCCTGTGTGCAATAATAATCATTGTTTTAATACCCTTTAAATTTTCTATAGATTCCATAACTGCCTGTTCTGTTTCGTTGTCTAATGCTGACGTAGCCTCATCCAAAACCAATACATCCGGATCATGATATAATGCCCTGGCAATTCCAATTCTCTGTCTCTGTCCGCCGGAAAGCCTTATGCCGCGATCTCCAACAAACGTATTGATCCCTTGTGGAAGTGAACTCACGAAATCATTTAGCTGCGCTTTTTTAAGAGCTTCTATCACTGCCTGCATGTCAATCTCCTCTTCCCTAACGCCAAAGGCAATGTTATTACAGATAGTATCATCACAAAGATAAATACTCTGAGGAATGTACCCCAACATTCTATGCCAACTGTGCATGTGCTCAAAAGCATTCCAATCATCTACCATAATTTCCCCTTTTTGAGGAATTAACAGGCCTAATATAATATCTGCAGTAGTCGTTTTTCCTGCCCCTGAACTTCCGATAAAGGCAATTGTTTTTCCTTTGGGAATGCAAAAGCTCACATTATGAACAACATCACTTTCTGTCCCCGGATATTGGTAAGAAATGTTATTAACTCTTATTTCACGATTAAATTCATACTTATTCCGATCAATATCTTCCGTCGTCTCTTTGATTTCATGTCCTTCAATATCTTTAAAATCCTTATAGATTAAATCCAGGGAAGGCTTACAATATAAAATACTATTAATATATGCATTGATTTTTCCAACAGAAGGAAGCAACCTGAAAGCTGCTACTGCAAATGCCGACAGCTGAGGGATAAAAGATGCTGTTTCGCGTCTCCCAAAATAAATTTTTATTACAATTGCTGCCAAGAGTCCTACAATACATACTGTCTCAATTATATATTTAGGAATTGCT
>ERZ777305.3314-NODE-3314-length-11371-cov-4.514139_pt1 | contig 11371 bp, 12 predicted proteins | sample MGYA00374965_ERZ777305 | MGnify/ENA primary metagenome ERZ777305 (study PRJEB29328, sample SAMD00013331) | mouse gut metagenome | study: EMG produced TPA metagenomics assembly of the Metagenome analysis of fecal microbiota from mouse which was promoted...
AGCTCAGACCGTCGCAAAGTCAGCAGACAAGCCTGTAAAAAAGACAACGAAAAAATCCGCCGCTCCAAAGGCTGCTGTTCCGACCGCCGCAAAATCCACCGCCACTACCGCGAAAAATAACGTTAGAAAATCCGTAAACAAGGTTGAGGCAACACCTAAAGCGGTGTCAAAATCTGAGAAAAAAACCACATCGAAAAAAGCGGCTGCTCCCGCTCCAAAGCGTACCGTGAGAAAATCCGCAAAAGCTACGGGCGATCAGGTGATATTGCAGGGTAATAGCGAGTATACCTTTGCCGAGATCACGGAGATGTGCAAGAAAGCCTATCGCAATGGCACTAAGAAACAAATCAAGACCATAAAAATTTATGTCAAGGCTGAAAATAATACGCTGATGGCATATTACGTTGTCAATGAAACCCAGAACGGCTCTGTAAAATTGTAAGTTATGCGGCATTTCTGCAAAGAAGTGCCGCATATTTTTAATCAAGGTTTCTGCTTGTGCCAATGCTTTGGCTGCTTTCAATACTTCAAATGGCAATCAGTTTGATTGCCTGTTTTTTTGCGTATCTGACGGTGTAACTCGTCCCGCCGCGCTCCGTGCGAAGATAGTATATCAGCGTTCCGCTGCTTTCTATCATATATCTGTTGCGGTCTAGCATACAACTGTCGGTATACTTGTCGGACAGGATTTTAACCTCATCGGCAAGATCGAGAATTTTCTGATATTCTTCCTTTTGACTGTCAGACCACTTCAACGTTTGTTCCACTGACGGACAAGGCAGAGCAAGTACAAGTCGTATTTCGGGAAATTCTTTTCGTAAACGGATTACAGTCCAAGCCGCTATCGTGTCTACGCCAAGCGCCCCGCCTGTCATAAATATTTCCGCTCCCTCGGAGATACATTGCCTTATCGCGATCTCTATGCTCCTTTCAACGACCTCTTTAGGATCGTGTAATATTCTATGCCCCGAAAAGCATACTATTTTTTCTCTTATATTCATATAATCATTTCTCCCATTATCTAACGTCGGTCTATATATAGCCTATTATAACACATTTTTCTTAAAAAGTCTATATAAAGACCATCGAAAGGCTATAAATAGTCTATAATTACATTAGAAGTAATAGCGAGGGGGAGAACAATGCAGGAAGAAGTCGCTAAAAGGCTGTTGGAACTGATAAAACAGAAACACCTTAATATGACGAAGTTAGCGCGGCTGGCTGCCGTTCCTCCCTCTACCGTTAAAAATATCATCTATGGCGTAAGTAAGAACACAGGCATTGTTACCCTTAAACTCTTGTGTGACGGTATGGGTATTTCTATTGTGGAATTCTTTGATACAGATACATTCCGTACACTTGAGCCCGAGGATATTGACTAGAATATCAACGTGTGTTCCTTGTTGCATTTTTGATGAACGGAGAGCGTTTTTTTGCTCTCCGTTCTTTATTATATTATACCTCTCTTTAAAGCAAAAGTCAATAGATTTTTCTATCTTTTGAAATATTTAATCTATCTTTTGCTAGTTTTAAAACATTACAAGACTTGTTATACTAAAGAGGGGTGGAATGACAATGGATATATCCAATTCGGCGATTGGCAGCAGAATACGCGAAATCAGAAAAATTAAAGGACTAACGTTAGAGCAGCTTGCAGAGTGCGCGGAGATTTCAGCAAATTTTCTATGGGAAATAGAGCAAGGTCGAAAGGGTATGAAAGTGCAGAACTTGGCGAAGTTGGCTGCTGCGTTGGACGTTTCCGCCGACTATTTGCTTTTCGGCATACGGGAAAACGCTGCGGACGGAAAACTGAACATTATGATGTCCGTTTTGCCAGATGAACTGAAAGACAATTTTGAAAAAATGGCTGAACTGTTTATTGATACCGTCCGCTGTTGTAGAGCAAAAGTAACCAATGAAGAAAACAGTACGGAAAAAGAATAGTAACGACGGTGCTTTTTATAGCACCTCTTTTTTTGTGCCACATATGGGCGTGTTTACAAAGTACCTTTTTTAAAAAATGGCACTTGTGAAACCGCATTGTTACGTTGCGTTTTTTGGCGATTTTCAAAAAAACACCCTTTTGTAAACACGCCCACACATATGGCGCATTCCCATAATTTCCCAATTGCTTTTTTGTTAAAGCTATTGACTTTTCATACTGCCTATGATATAATGAAATAAACGTACATAGGGAGGCGATAATATGAACAATCGAACTTATATAGCAATCGACTTAAAGTCTTTTTATGCAAGCGTAGAGTGTGTGGAACGCGGTCTTGACCCGCTTGACACAAATCTTGTCGTAGCGGACGAGAGCCGCACCGAAAAAACGATCTGCCTTGCCGTTTCTCCCGCGCTTAAAACGTTTGGCACGGGCGGCAGACCGCGCCTGTTTGAGATCGTTCAGAAGATACGCGATGTTAACAAGGCGCGTAAGTATCATACGCCCGGCAAAATGTTTTCGGGAAAGTCGGTTTTTCTCTCGGAGCTGAACAGCAACCGCTTTCTGGCGGTCGATTATATTGTCGCGCCGCCGCAAATGGCAAAATATATGGAGATAAGCTCTCGTATCTACGGAATTTATTTGAAATACGTCGCTCCCGAAGATATACACGTTTATTCGGTAGACGAAGTGTTCATCGACGCGACCGGTTATCTGAAAACCTACAAATTGACCCCGCGCGAATTCGCGTCAAAAATGATACTCGACGTTCTGAAAACGACGGGAATTACCGCGACCGCGGGTATCGGCACTAACTTGTTTCTTGCCAAAGTCGCTATGGATATCGTCGCAAAGCACATTCCCGCCGATAAAAACGGCGTTCGTATCGCAAGGCTGAACGAAAAATCATTTAGGAGAATGCTTTGGGAACACCGTCCGCTGACGGATTTCTGGCGCGTCGGCAGAGGGTACGCGAAAACGCTGGAGCAGAACGGAATGTACACGCTCGGTGACGTTGCGGAGCGCTCAACTTATGACGAGGACACGCTGTACAAACTGTTCGGAGTGAACGCCGAGCTGCTGATAGATCACGCTTGGGGTATCGAGCCTACGACTATCGCCGATATAAAGGCTTACAAGCCGCAGTCCAACAGTCTGAGCAACGGGCAAGTGCTGTCCGAGCCGTATTCTTGTAAAAAAGCGCGGCTCATAGTGCGTGAAATGGCTGATAATTTGTCGCTCGACCTTGCCGAAAAAAATCTCGTTACCAACAAGCTGACGCTCACGGTCGGCTATGACGCGGAAAGTCTGACTAATCCTCAGATAGTGGCGGCTTATCAAGGAGAAGTAACCGCCGACTTTTACGGGCGCAGCATACCGAAACACGCTCACGGTACGGAGAACTTTGATCGCAAGACGTATTCCCCGCACACGATAGCGGACGCGGCGGTGCGGCTGTTTGACCGCATTATAAATCCTAAACTGCTTGTGCGGCGCATAACCGTCTGCGCTTGCAATGTTACCGTAAAGTCCGAGCAGACTGCCGAGTATGAGGGTGAGCAGCTTGACCTGTTCACCGATTACTCCGCACGGGAAGCTGAGATCGCTGCGCAAAAACGCGATGAGGATATGCAGCTTGCCGTGCTGAAAATAAAACATAAGTTTGGAAAAAACGCAATTTTAAAGGGTATGAATTTTGAGGACGGCGCGACAATGCGTGAGCGTAATCAGCAGATTGGAGGGCATAGAGCATGAAGTACGATTATTTGATAAACCAGCCGCGCCCTGCGAGTTTGCGTCCGAAAATGTCCGCGGTTGACCGAGCCGCGCAGTTCTCGGCGTTCGCGGCTCTGGTCGGGCTTGATGAGCAAATGGACGAAACAGCACGGCTTGTCGGCAGCAAAATAGAGTTGTCGGAGGACGAGATAGAGGTACTCAACAGGAAATTTCAAGTTCTTGCGCAAAGACTGAACGAGGACGAGGAACGCCCACAAGTTAAGGTATGTTATTTCGTCCCCGATGAGCGCAAGGACGGCGGCGCTTATGTCACGAAAGTCGGTACGGTAAAACGGATTGACGAGGTTTTCTTCAAGCTGCTGTTTACGGACGGAGCGGAGATATGTGTTTCGGATATTCTTGACTTTAATATAACGGAATAATGCGGTTGAGATCAGCCGCATTGTTGTTAATATGAAAAAATCTTGTATTTTGTCAGAATTTGTGATATACTTAATACTAAGAGGTGAACATTATGATTGACTTTATCCTATCAACAATTGAAAATGAAGAACAGCGCAACGAATTAGCCGAATTTTACGAAAAGTACAAAAAGCGATTATACTCTATCGCTTTATCAAAAATACATAACGAGCAGGACGCAGAGGACGCGGTTCAAGAGGTCTTTTCAGAGATCGCAAATAAGCCAGAGAAATTCTTTGAACTACCTCCAAATAGGAGAATAGCTTATGTTGATGTTATGGTAAGAAACATCTCTATGAAAATGTTCAATGCAAAAAGTAAAGAACCTATTGAACCATTAACTGATGATTTCGATGCTGAAACTATTTCGCTTGATGATTATCTTATGGATAAAATCTCACACGATGAGATTATGACTTGTGTAAATCAACTTCCAACAATGCAGCGGAGTGTTCTTATTATGCGTTGTCTTGTAGGTTTATCAATTGATGAAGTATCACAAAAACTAAATATTACAGTGACCGCCGCAAACAAACATTTAACAATTGCTCGGAGAACGGTTAGAAAATATATTGATGAAAGGCATAGCTAACGATGAACGAAAAAATATTCAAGTCAATTTTGGAAAAGGCGGTATTGAATGAATATGCGGATATTGACAATACACCGGATCACAAATTCTCTCTCAAACACCGTATTGCTATGAAACGGATTTTTGCGAGATACGAAAGGAATGTGCGAAAACTCTGTAAAAGCGAGATAGCAGAACCAACACGGACAACCACATATAGACCAATTCATAGCATAAGGCAGAAACTGCTCATCGCAATGTTAATTATTATTCTTATGTCGTTCTTGGTTGGCTGGGTAGTTGTGTATGTTTCGTCAAATTTTCACGGTACTGTGTATCACGACTACACACAGATTACTGCCAAAAACTATAAGGATTGCCCCCAAACCATTGAATATAAATTCGCCTTGATGAATGTTCCGTCAGGATTTGAAGTGGAGGAAACAGACTTATCATCGATACACTATTACACGCTATATATGAATAGTTCTACCCAACAAACAATAGAAGTGCGCCAATGGGTAAAAACAAAATTTGAGCCGAAATACAATACAGAGCATTACAAATTGGAAGAAGTTAATGTAAGCAGCGGCACAGCATTGTGTATTGACTTTAGCGACACGGCATATAAGCAAACTCTGATGGTATGGGATAACGGCGATTATATAATTGAAGTGTTGGCAGATTTAGATAAAGAAAGCACGATAGATTTATTAAAAATGAACAAATTTTGAAAGAAAGGAATAGTTAATCTCCCTAATCGTATAAAAAAAAGAATGTATATAATATAGGGACTAAAAACCTCAGAATAGTATACAGAAAGGGGGGGAACTAAATGCAGCTGAAAAAGTTAATGGCTTCGCTTGGAGTAATATTGTGCTTTTGCACGACTTCAAGTACAGCAGTTTATGCCGAAGCAACTGTGCCGTATGTGGATAGTGGTATTTCGTTAATGTATGAAATAGCCGATAATCCTGTATCTACATTAAACATTACAAACGGGACAGCGGAATGTATCAGTTCAGTTAAAGGCAAAGGTGCGGTTAAAATAACGGTGGTACAAACCCTACAAAAGTATTGGGGGTTGTGGTTTTGGGAAGATGTGGACGGCGCGGAGTGGACAAGGACGGTCGAACGCAATTCAATTAGCTTAACTAATTCCAAAAGTGGTCTTGACAGCGGCAAATATCGTGTAAAGTCTGTTTTCACATTGACCGACCAAAACGGCAAAAGTGAGACCATTACAGTTTGCAGCAGCGAACAGGAGGCGTCTTAAATTATATAGGCACAGGACAAATTCATTTGGTACAATGGAAAAGAGACACAATTTGTTCAGCTACAAAGTGAATTAGCAGATTGTCTTTGCAATACATTGTTGAATTAGTTGTGTCGCTAAATTTAGTTATGATTTCATTTATGAGGAGCACTATGAAAAAGGCTTTTTTAAAAAAGTTAGGTGCAGTTATCTCAGCGGTTTCGGTTATTGGTACATTTTCGCCAACGGCGTTTGCGAGCGATTGTGAGGTAATATATGATTACCAAATAGCTAATGACGGTACATACGACACAAATCGTGAAGATTATATAGAGAATATTTCGTACATCAGTACTGAAAATGATATGTACTCTGCGAATGTTGATCCTTCGGGACTTGTTGAACCGTATAGCGCAACTGTTGACTTCGATTATTCGATGAACGATATCCTTTGGGGTAAAGTAAAGGAGAATGCTTCAGCTGCCGACATACTTATCACAAGAGATTGCACAACATTGGCTATAGATCACGGTCACGCTGCGCTTTCGTGTGGTGATGGCAAAACCGTGGAGCATTACGGACCGAAATCCGGCGGTTTAAAAGGTGCTACGGGACTTAGTGTATATGCCGATATGGCGGTAGTGTGGAGACATTGCAAAACTCTGAGAATTTATGAGTGCGATCAGGTTGTGAACGATACTCCCAAGAGGGGGGAGGACGCTCTTAGCAAAAAGATTGTTGACTATGCAAAAAATAACTTGGTAGGTTGGGAATACGCTATACACGCTAACAGACGAAATGGAACATATATGAATTGTGCGACCCTTATATGGAAAGCCTATTACGCTAACGACATTGAATTCCAGGGTTATTGGGCTGATAGCTATATAGGTGGAATGTTTATGCCGAGTGATTTTGTCATCGAAAATTCCGATAAGCTTTCGATGAAGTATACCCTTGGTTGGGGGCACACGAAACCTTATGTTTGGGGCGAGGACGACTAACACTATATGAAGAAATTTTTTATTGTCTTTATTTCTATTTGCACAGTTTTATTGTCTGGGTGTAACAACAGAGATTTGAGAGAACACACGACAAACATTACAGATCCTTTGCTTGCTAACTTTGATGATTTTGATGTTGCGAATAAAAAGTATATAAAGTATAACGCTGATGTTTGTGATATGCGGACGAACCGTATTGTTGAGATTGGTATGACACAGGTATTCCAATACAACAACAGCGTTTCAATTGATATTTCTTCCGAATATGTGAACGAGTCCAATAATGCTTGTTTTGCTGCATCTGGTTATTGTCCTGTAAATTCATTACAGAAAATGACAGGAACAAAAACGTTTGATGAGGCATTGACGAGTGTAGGACAGCCATATTTTTATTCTGAACTTGGTGATAGGTGTGCGCTCCTTTTGGCGGATGAGGAGCAAACGCTGATTTACGGAGACGGCAATGATTTTTTAAAAATTGCTCTTGGCGGCAAACATACAATAACCGGCGTTAAGTCAATACAAATTACAGACGACCGACTTTTTGTCTTTAATTGCCCTAGAAAGAAAGAGGGTATGAGTGTTGTCGTTCGCAGCTTTATGTGGGGTGACAATACGACATACGATGAAATTGAAATACCATTTTTGAGTATGGGGCTGAACGATATCGAAAGGGACGTTAAAGAAAATGCTATTTTCATTAAGGACGGAACTCTCTTTTGTATATCTGACGTGTTCACTGATCAATGCGGTTGGATTACCGCATACAATCTTGAAACAAAGCAATATTCAAATGTAAAAATTGAGAGTATTGCGGGTGTTCAACAAATATTTTGTGCCGAGGACGGGATCATAGTTCTATACAATAAGTATAACTCTGAGGGATACAGCAATAATACCTTTTTGTACAAGTATGGATTTGACTATTCAAATACAGCTTTTTCTCAAGAGGGTGCTTCTGTAATCTCTTTCCCTAACAATGCAAATTATTATTTTAGCACAAGAGGAAAAGATAGTTATTGTGTTGGTGACACATTTTGCGGTATTATGGAGAACACTCGTGATATGTCATACGCTTATGCGGAATTTTCACTGTCAACAGGAGAACTCACTACTTTTGTGCCATTTATGCCTAAATCCTCAGATTACGTTGTTACCGGACTTATCATTCGTGATGACGGAAGGGCGATATCGCGAAATAATTGTGGCACATAACTAGAATGCTTAGATTTTACTTAAACGGCTCATTTGAAATCATTACAATTTACAGTGGTGAAGATAAAGAGCCATAAAAGCACTTTACTCATTACATAAAGGAGGTTAATAGCCCAATAAATTAACACTTTTACGACAATTATAAATTTTGTATCTTTTAGGAGGTTTTCTATGAAAAAGGTATTATCAACAATTCTTTCGTGTGCAATGTGCTTGGTGCTTTCCACACCGGCAATGGCTATATGTGAAGCACCTGCCGAAACGACAAACGCAGTGCCTGTTTTTTCGTCCACATCTGCGCCGTCAATTTATTCGCCCGAATTTCCCGATGCGTACATTCTTCAGAACGGAACTACGGAGATGTCAATATCGCATTCGACTACTCAGACGGTCTCCGCTACTGTCTTTGTTGAAGAAGAGTACGGGTTTGACAACGACGGAAACCCCATAACAATATCCAGCAGGCTGCTGTCAGAGAGCGAAGTCCTTGAAATCGGCTTGGAAAACTTTGAAAATATGGAGGATGTCAGACAAGACGCTGTATCTGAGTTAATGCAAACACGCGCAGCAGTCAATGGTCGCGGAAGTCTCTCTATCAGCTTTTCTGGAGGAGGAACCATCTCTGGCAAAAACGTGACCTATGACCTTAACGCAAGTGCTTCTTGGTCTCCCAGCGGATGGTTATGGACGTCTGATCGTGATAATAATCCTGCCTCTGGTGCTGACTATATAGGGGTAACTTGGTCTGGTGGTTACACAGTCTCCGGCTCACCCCAAATTAACACCACTACCTACAGGAGTATTGATGACTCGTATTTTGCCCCGCCTCTTCCTCCGACTTTGTGCGATGCCGTTCCTAGCGCTGGAAGGGTGTGGGAGTTTTATGAATATTGGGAAACATTTCTTGGGGCTAACACTCTTCCTAACCATTATACAAACATCAGTATAGATATGAAACTTGTGAAAAACAATATTGGTGATAATGAAGCTGAAACTGTTATGAAGTACATTCATACTTTTAGTTCTACTAAGGGTAGTGTTTCGATTACGGCGAACAGCAGCGGCGTTGTTAGTGGCGGCTTTTCTTTGACCGGCGTGGATAAACAATGGTCGATTGTGTGCACGCTTACGGGTCTTAAATGTTAACGATAAAAAGGGGAAACACTTTTGATGTCACGACGAATTACTGTAAAGAAAATAATAGTCGTATCGCTTTCCGTCGTTATACTGGTTCTATGTGTATCGCTCATTATTACGAAAGGAAAGCAGACACCATACGATTATTTGAAAAAAAGTAACAGCGATAATCTAATTTCTCCATCGGAAATGTTATATCAAGAAACGCTGGACACAGGTTTCGATGTTGTTTTTTACATCGACCGACGAGGATTATTTAATTGTGCTGTGATTAAGAAGAATTTTTTCAACTACAGAACACTTGAGATTAGTGGCTCACTTGACATTACCAATGCTGGCACATACATTTATTCTTCGTTTGATGACGGTCAAACACGACAAAACATTTGTTGGGGGGTTATTACCGACAATGACGTGACGGAAGTATTCCTTGACAATGAGCCGTGTAATATCGCAGACGTTACAAACAATTTTCGAATATTTTGGTTAATGGGTCTTGGGAATGACTCCCCCTTATTAACAACAAATTTATAAAATTCTTTTACAGGCAGACAAGCGGAAAAAACTTGTTTGCCTGTAATTTTACTAAACTTAAAGAAAATTTAAAAATTACAAATTTAGTGTATTTTTTACATCCCATTCCCAATTTGTCAAGATAATAAAAATGTATTTTCAAATAGATTATGTTCTCTTGTCAATTGTTTTCACTTGTTCTTGCTCCCGTTGTAGCCTAATAAGATTATCAATATAGTTACCCTCAACGATATTCTCATAAGCCGTTATCAAATCGGAAACGCGTTTTAGCTTTAGCTGCTCGTCGGACAATTCAGCTTTGATCGATTTATCCTCGCTCTGGAGCGACTTCAAACGTTTCTCCAGATCGGCAATATCTTCCGCAGACTTCACGTTGTGCTTATCCGCGATCTCCCGCGCCGCTGCCTGTTTCACTTGCTCCATTGTATCAAGCCTTTTCGGATTATCCCCAACGGAGAACAATCGCCGCAGTTGAGTTATATCGGATTTGAGCGTAGGTATCTCGCCCGACAATTCTTTCAGCTTTGCCGTTTTCCCGTCAATGCCGTTTTTCAGTTCCTCGGCTTTGGAGTAGATTTGCTCCCGTGAACCGAGGTTAAATTCCGCTATCGTGCAAAGCTGCTCCGATAAATAATTTATATGTGCGTCGTTCTTGAAAGCATAAATCAGCTTTGGGTCGGTCTTACGCGGCGTAATTCTGAATTGCTTGACCGCGATCATCACGTCCGTGATCGCGATGTGGAATTTCTTTTCAACAGCGTTTGCCGTTACAAATTTCTCGCGAACGGCAGTCGGGAATTTGTCGCGCTCGGCAATACGCTGTTCAAGATTTTTGGGGAGATATGCTTCGCCCAGAGATTTCAGCCGCACAAATCTTTCCGCGAATGTAGGCTTTACCGCGATATGCTTTCCGTTCTTGATTTGATACCCGCGCTCTTTCAGCTTGTCGAACAAGTCACCAAGATTTTCGGAGCAGTAGACGAGCCTGTCAATATCAAGCCTAATTCTGTCGCGCACTCCGTTCCGCTCGGCGGTCGGCTTGTAAGCTGCGGCGATAGCGGCGGCGGTCTTTTGCGCGTAGTCGGGAATGTGTAGCGTGTTGCTTTCCTCGACGGACGGCACGTTAGCCTTTTCAAGTTCAGCCGCGACGTACTGCAGCTTATCATCAGAAAAAATCTCAAGCGGTACGAATTTAGCACCGAGTTTGCGCGATAGCGAGGATATTTTCTCATCGCGCTTTAATATCTCGGAGCGCATAATATCGTTTTGATTTTTTATCAGTTCTATTTCGTCGGGCGTAAGGTCGGCGGGATTTTTCTTTTTCAGTTCGTTGATGTGCTCGTTGATTTTGCGTATCTCGGCTTTTTGAGCCGCGTGAGTTTTGTACTCGTCAACTGTCAGATGTTCACGGCGGACATTCTTTATATCTCGGCTCAAATTGTACTTGCGGAGAATATCGATCTGATGTTGTATAATAAAACTTGACACCAAATTCTCAAAGAAGTATAATG